>Ga0335069_10001190_pt1 | contig 42098 bp, 37 predicted proteins | sample Lox_Sample_11_FD_206714 | JGI IMG/M metagenome (GOLD analysis project Ga0335069, IMG submission 206714) | Soil microbial communities from Loxahatchee National Wildlife Refuge, Florida, United States - Lox_Sample_1.1 | ecosystem: Environmental > Terrestrial > Soil > Wetlands | place: USA...
AGCAAGCGGATTACCGAGATCGACGCGAAACTCGCCGCGGCGCATCGCATCCTCAACCGCGAAGACCATCTCGAGGTGCAGGAGGCCAGCACCGACCTCAACCCGGTCTGGGTCACTCTCGACCAGAACCTTGAGCAGGCACAGGCCAACGCCGCTTCGCTCCAGGCCAGCCACGAGGTGCTCGGCAAACAGGCCCAAACGATGAACGCGCAGCTTACCGATATGGTCAATAACGGCGTCGAGATCGACCGGCTGCAGCGGCAGGTGACGAACGACAAGGACGCCTACCTCGCGTACGTGCGCAAGAGCGAAGAGGCGCGCGCGGCGCAGGGTCTCAACCTGAACAAAATTCTGAACGTCAGCCTGGCGCAGGCGCCCACCTATCCGCTGAGTCCGGTCTTCCCGGTCATCTGGCTGAATCTCCTGGCCGGCGCCGTTTTGGCCTTCGTCACAGGCTTTGCCGCCGCATGGTGGGAAGAAGAGAGGGATCCGAGGCTCTATTCCGCCGCCGCGGTCGAGGAAGAGAGCGGCATCTCCACCATCGCGGTCCTTCGCAACGAGGCATAAAGAGCGGCGCGATGTACCATCAGCACTTCAAACTGAGCGGCCCGCCGTTCCAGTTCACACCGATGCCGGGCGCGCTCTACCTGAGCAAGACCCATCGAGAGGGTCTGGCCGCGCTGGAGTGGAGCCTGCTCCACGAACCGACCGGGTTCACGCTGCTGGTGGGCGAAAGCGGGATCGGCAAAACCACGCTGGTCTGCTCGATCCTGGCGCGATGCTACGCCAACGTCCGCAACGCCTATATCTCCAGCCCGAAACTGGACTTCGAGCAGATGATGCAGGTGATACTGGCGCAGCTTTTCCGCGCTGCAGCCGGCCAATCGAGGCTTGAGTTGAGCGAGACTTTCCGACAGCTGCTCGACGATCTTACGCCCGGCGAGCGCCTCGCGATAATCATCGACGAAGCCCAGGACCTCGCGGATGAGACGTTGGAAGAATTCAGACTGCTCTCCAATCTCGACACGGGCGCCGAGCGCCGCTTGCAAATCGTCTTCGTGGGCCAACCGGAGCTGACCGAGCGCCTGGCGGAGCCGCGGATGGCCGCGCTCAACGACCGAATCGGCTCGCGCGCGCGGCTTACGCCGCTCGAGCCTGATGAGATGCTCGACTATATCGACAGCCGTCTGCGGACCAAGGGCGGCACGGCAAAAAAGATATTCGCTGCGGCCGCGCTCAAACACCTGGTGCGGCACAGCAGTGGAATCCCGCGCCGCGCAAATGTGCTCTGCCACAACGCTTTGCTGTTCGGCTTCGCGGCAGGCCGCACGAGGGTCAGCCTGAAGATGGCCACCGCCGCGGTCAGCGAATTTGAAGTTCCGCTCGCCGGCAAATCGAGCACCCGCAAACAACCGCAGGCCGCGCCGCAGCCGAAGAGCCTCGCACAGGCAGCGCTCGCCGTGGGTGTTCTCGTCCTCGCCGCGCTCGGCGCTTTATACGCCTGGTCGTCACAAAGCTGGCCAACGTCGCGTGAAACGCACGCGACCCAGCGTGGGGAAGCGCTGCGGCCGCAGACCGCCCCCGTGGTTCCCGAAACGGAAAAGTTGCCGGCACTGCCGCTGCCGGCGCTGGAGACGATCATCGGCGGCTGACATCGCCGAATCGTGGTGCACAATCACATGAGCAAATACTACGAAGCGATCACCCGGCCTCCAGTAGCCGATCGGCCGCCTGAACCAGATCGTGCCGAGGAGATGTCGGGCGCCAACACCTCGCTGCTCAACAGCGGCTACGGCGCGCCTCACTCGCTGGTCACGCTGCCGACCCTGGAACACGTGCCGGCGGCGGTCGCGCGGGCGGGCGCGATCCGCAACCTGACCGAGCGGCTCGCGCCGCTGGCGGTGGTCGAGAGGTCTACGCGATTGCTCGTGACGGGATGCCGTCCGGGCGATGGCGTCTCGACGGTGGCGACCGCGATCGCAATCGATATCAGCCAGCGCCTCGGGTTGCGCACGGTACTGGTGGACGCGCACCTGCGCCATCCATCGCTCCATCGCCTTTTTCAGCATCCCGGCCGCCGAACGCCCGAGCTCGTCCTCGACGGTGCGTTGCAAATCCGCGCAACCGAATGGCCGCGGCTGGAACTGGTGACCTGCTGCGTCTCGAATCCGGATTCCCAGCCGCAATTGTTTGTCGAGTTCGAGATGCTCCTTAGCGCGTATCCGGCCGTGATCGTCGACCTCGGGGTGACCCGGCTCGACGCGCGCATGCTGCCGCTCGCGCGGCCCTCCGATCCTATCCTGATGGTCGTGCGCCAGGGACACACGGAGCGGCGCGAGCTGGCGACGACCGCAAGCGCGCTGCGCACGGCGAGCCGCGCTCCGGCCGGCGTGATCCTCAACGATGCAACCGATCCGGTTGCAAAGCCAATACGGAGACTGTTGGGAAGATGAATCTATTTGCGGATGCGACGGAAGTTGCGGGGGTTCGGGAGCTCGAGCGCAATGGCAGCGCGAATACGCATGCGGTGCGACGGCTGCGCGGCGTCGCGGTGGTCGGCCTGGGTTATTGGGGACCCAACTGGGTGCGCAATTTTTATCAACTGCAGTCCGCCGATCGGATTATCGCTTGCGACCTCGACCGCCGCCGCTGCGAACGCGTCCGCGGCCTCTTTCCCGCTGCCGAAACCGCTTTGCGCTTCGAGGACGTGGTCGCGGATCCGGACGTCGAGGGCGTGATCATCGCAACTCCGGTCAGCAGCCATTACGCGATGGCGCGCCGCGTGCTGGAGGCGGGCAAGTCGGTGCTGGTCGAGAAACCGCTCGCGATGTCGCCGGCGGAGGCCGCCGATCTGATGCGGATCGCGCGGCGGCGCGGCGGCGTGCTGATGGCCGGACACACGTTCGAGTACAGCGCGCCGGTGCTCAAGATTCACGAGGTCATTTCCGCGGGCGAACTGGGCGAGGTCCTATACGTCAGCTCGATTCGAGCCAACCTCGGACTGTTCCAGCACGACGTAAACGTGGTCTGGGACCTCGCCACGCATGACATCTCGATCATCCTGATGATCATCGGACGGATGCCGGAGGCGGTGAGCTGCCAGGGGCAGAGCCACTACGGCAACGGAGTCGAGGACGTGGCGCTGCTCGGATTGCACTTCGCGGACAATGTGATTGCGTTTGTCCACGTGAGCTGGCTCGACCCCAACAAGATCCGCCGTACCACCATCGTCGGGTCGCGCAAGATGCTGGTGTACGACGATACAGCGCCCCAGGAAAAGATTCGCATCTACGACAAGGGCGTCGATGTGCAGCGCTACTACGATACCTTCGGCGATTTCCAGTTCTCTTACCGCTACGGGGACATCCAGATTCCGCGGATCGAGGAGGCAGAACCGCTGAAGGCCGAGTGCGAGCACTTCGCCGACTGTATCCGCAGCGGCGCCGCGCCGCGCACCGACGGACTTTCGGGTGCGCGCGTGGTGAGCGTGCTGCACGCCGCCAATCTTTCGCTGAAAAACGGGGGACGCAAGGTCGCGGTGGAGAACCCCGCGCGCGTGTAGCTATGGGCGCCGATATCCAGATGCCTCCGTACGCTTGCGTGGCCGGCGACGTGCGCCTTGGCGCGCGCGTGCGGCTCAGCCCGTTCGTCAATCTTTACGGCTGCGAGGTCGGCGCCGACACCCGCCTCGGCGCGTTCGTCGAGATCCAGCGTGGCGCCACGATCGGCCGGCGCTGCAAGATCTCGAGCCACAGCTTCATCTGCTCCGGCGTAACGATCGAGGACGAAGTGTTCGTCGGCCACGGCGTGGTCTTCATCAATGACCGCAAGCCCCGCGCGACCACGGGCAACGGCACGCCGCAAACCGAGCGCGACTGGAAGATGGAGACGACGACGGTGCGGCGCAAAGCGTCGATCGGAAGCGGCGCGGTGATCCTTTGCGGCGTCGAAATCGGCGAGGGCGCGATGATAGGCGCCGGCGCGGTGGTGACGCGCAACGTGCCGTCTGCCGCGGTGGTCGCCGGCAATCCGGCCCGCGTACGGGACGTAGATACGTTCCAGGTGGATACGTCCTATGACCAGACGAAGAAGTGAGGTTTCAATGCAGATCAAATTTGCCGATTTGGTTTCACAGACTGCGGAAGTTCGCGAACGCGTCGAACGCGAACTGGTGAAAATCCATCTGAGTGCGGGCTACATAGGCGGCCCCCAGGTAAAAGCCTTTGAGGAGGAGTTCGCCGCTTACCTCGGCGTGCGCCACGTCGTCTCGGTTGCCAACGGCACCGATGCGCTCCGCCTCTCGCTGCTCGCGATCGGAGTCGGACCGGGCACCGAGGTGATTACGTCACCGATGACTTTTATCGCGACTGCCGCGGCGATCCGCCAGACCGGCGCGCGACCGACGCTTGTCGACATCGATCCTGAGACCTGCAACATCGACCCTGACGCGCTGCGCCGCTACCTGGTCGAGCGGCGCAGGCGCTCGCCGCACGGCCTGCGCGCGATCGTCCCGGTACATCTGTACGGCTTGCCCGCGGCGATGCGCGAGATCCAGGAAATCGCGATCGAGTTCGGCCTCAGGATCGTCGAGGACGCGTGCCAGGCGCATGGCGCGTCGTTTCATGACGGCCAACGCTGGCGCTACGCGGGAACGCTGGGCGCCGCCGGATGCTTCAGCTTCTATCCGGGGAAAAATCTTGGCGCATGGGGCGACGGCGGCGCGATCGCAACCGACAGCGACGAACTGGCGGAGCGGGTGCGATTGCTGCGCGACCACGGGCGCCTTTCGCATTACGCACATCAGGACTACGGCTACAATTCGCGGCTCGATGCGGTCCAGGCAGCGGTGCTGCGCGTGAAGCTCGAACGGTTGGCGGACTGGAACCGGCGCCGGCGTGAAGTAGCGGAACTCTACCGGGAACTGCTCGACGGCACCGGGCTCGTGCTGCCCGTCGAACCCGAGGGGTTCGCCTCGGCGTACCATCTCTACGCGATCCGCAGCCGCCGGCGCGACGCGATTCGCCAGACCCTGCTCGGCCGAAACATCGAGTGCGGCATCCACTATCCCGTGCCGCTGCATCTGCAGCCGGCCTGCCGCGACCTTGGTTATCGGCCCGGAGATTTTCCGGTTAGCGAACGCATCGCCGACACCGAGCTGTCGCTTCCGATGCATCCGCACCTGACCGACGCTGAAGTGCGATGCGTGGCCGAGTCCGTGATCGCAGCCGCGCGCAAGCCGCCAGTCATATTCGCCGGCGAACATCGCCGAAACCCGGCCGTCTCTGCACTCCCCCCGGAGCATGGCGAGTGAAGCATGTTCGCCGGCGAACTACAGAGACAAAAGGCACTGTTCGCAGCCTGTGACGGCCTCGCCCTGATGGCCGCGTTCGCGGTGGCGCTGATGCTGCACGATCCGTCGGGCGCGATGGAGGGGCGGCTCCTGCGGAACAATCCGGTCCTGCTTTGTGTCGACGTGCTGGCCATCGTGTGCCTGTGGGTCATGGTGTTTCGCGCCTGCGACCTTTACCGGATGCGCAACGGCGGCCTGCACGAGTTAGCCGGGATCGTCCGCGGATGCTCGTTTGCGGCGCTCTTGATGGTGCTGGTCGGATTCCTCGCGCACCTGGATGTTTCGCGGCTCACCGTGATGGTGGGTTATCTGCTGAGCATTCCGGCCGTCATCGTGGAACGGATGGCGACACGCCAGTGCATCCGGCGCTTTTACGCCAATCCCAAGAATGCGATTCCGCTCGTATTGATCGGATGCAACCGGTTTGCGCGCTACCTGTGTGATCAGATTCTCGACGAGATGACGCCCTACGAGATAATCGGCTTTCTCGACGACGATTGCGAGGTGCGCGAGTACCGCGGCTGTCCGGTACTCGGCCCCGCCGAACGCCTGGGCGAAATCGCCGCGCTCTACCCCTCCCTTGAAGCCGCGGTCGTGCTGCCCGACGCGACGCGCGAGCGGCAGGAAAGGATCATGGGACTGTGCGAACGACAACGCCTGCGCTGGTGGCTGATGCCGTCGCTCGCGAAGTGGCCCAACGGCGGCCTGCGGGTGGAAATGTTCGGCGTGGTGCCGCTCATCAGTCCACTCGGCTCGAATATCGAGGGCCTCAACTTCGCGCTCAAGCGCGCCTTTGACGTGGTCGCGGCAACGCTGATTCTCGCCGCCTCCGCGCCAGTGCTGGCCGTGGGCGCGCTCGCGATCCGCCTCTTCGACCCGGGCCCGATCCTGTTCCGCCAGACGCGCGTCGGAATACGCGGGCGGCTTTTCAACATGCTCAAGCTGCGCACGATGCGAGCGTCCGGCGACGACTCCTCGCATCGCGACTACGTGCGCCAATGGATCCGTCAGGGCGATGCTGCGGCGCGCAATGGCGACGGCGGCGATCGCGTGTTCAAGCTCACTAACGACCAGCGCGTGACCCTGGTCGGACGATGGCTGCGCCGCTTCAGCATCGACGAACTGCCGCAACTCATAAACGTGCTTCGCGGCGAGATGAGCCTCATCGGGCCGCGCCCCGCGCTGCCATACGAGCTGGAGCTCTACGAACCCTGGCATCTCCGGCGTCTGCAGGCGGCGCCTGGAATAACCGGCTTATGGCAGGTCAGCGGCCGCAATCGTCTTTCGTTCGACGAGATGGTCCGGCTTGACGTGGAATATATGCAGGGCTGGTCGTTTGCCGGCGATCTGCGAATCCTGGCGCGAACTGTTCCCGCGATGTTGCGCGGAGGCGGGGTATGAGCAATCCGTCCGCCCCGCCCGCTGCCCAGCGGCGAGAACCGCGTCATTCGCTCTGGGAGGCGGTCGCGCGCAGCGTGCGCGACAACGTAATCGCCGAGTTCGTAGTTCAAGGCGTGCGCGTGGGCGGCTTCGTGGTGCTGGCGCGCGCGCTCCGCCCCGAAGACTTCGGCATCTTCAGGATCCTGCTCGTAGTCAGCGTGTTCGCGACTCTCAGCAATGACGCGGGAATCACAGACGCGCTTGTGCAGCGCAAGGAGCTGACCGCGGCGCATGAAGCGACGGCCTGGTGGCTGGGCATGGTGGCAGCGACCTGCTCGGTCCTTATCCTGTATGCCGCCGCGCCTGCGATCGCGGCGGCCATGGGTACGCCGAATCTGACCGGTGGTGAACGGCTGCTCTGCTTGCCTATCCTGCTCGACGCAACCACGGTAGTCCCCGCTTCTCGCCTCCGGCGAGCGCTCAACTTTACCGCCCTCGCGATTGCGGATATCGCGGCGGAAATCGGCTTCATTGCGGTGGCCCTACTGGTGCTGTGGCGCGGGATGCCGGCGTGGGCATTGGCAGGAGGTTTGGCCGCGCGTTTCGCGGTGCACGCGATCGCAATCTGGATTGCGAATCCCGGATTTCCGCGCGGATTGCCGCGCAGGCAGGCAGCGTACGATTTCGCGCACTTCTCCATCGCCGCCTGGGGCGGCCGAATCATCTACGTCCTTTCCTCGAACGCGGACTACCTGCTCGTCGGGCGTCTGCTCGGGAGCTCGGCGCTCGGTTTCTATTCGATGGCGTGGGACGTGCTGCGCTTCGTACCCGACCGCCTGCATCGGGTCGCCGGACGCGTTACCTTTCCCGCCTTCTGCATCCTGCAGGACGACCGCGAAGCGCTCTCCCGCGCTTATCTCGACTTCTTCGACTACATGGCGCGGGTGGTGCTTCCGCTGGCGGCGTGCGCGGCGATCGCGGCCCCGGAAATCCTGGGCACGATCTACGGTCCGCAATGGATTCCCGCGGCGCTGCCGATGAGGCTGCTCGCGCCCGGCCTGGCGCTGAGCGGCTTGCGGCTCGGAATCGGCTCGGTCTTCTTCAGCAAGAATCGCCCGGTGATTGACATGTACCTCCATGGCGTGCGGCTGGGCTTTCTAGTCGCCGCGGTGCTGGGCCTGGCGCGATTCGAACTCCTGGGCGTGAGCGCCGGGATGAGCGTGGTCGAGGGCGTGGTGAGCGTTATTGGCCAGGCGCTCGCGTGCGCGCTGCTCGGATTGAGTTTCCGCAAGCTCGCGTGGTCCGCGATGCCGGCGCTGAGGCTCACTGCGCTGTGCGCGCTGGCAACGATCGGCGGAAGGACGCTCGCGATCTTTGCTTCGAGCGGCGGCCCGACAATCCTGCTCGCCGCGGCGTTGCCGCCGGCGCTCGTTTACCTCTGGATGGAGCGCTCGAACGCGATGGATCTCATCGCGAAAGCCTTTGTTCCGTCCGCTGGCGCGCGGCCCAAAGCGTCGGAGGCGCAAGCATGAGCATCACGGGCTTGAGGATCGGCGCGCAAACTGAAGCGGGGCGGATGACGACGGACTCATCGAGTGCCGTGAGGGGCGCGCTCAGCCGCGCTATCTGCGGTTAGCTCGCATGAAAAACTATATCACCATAACTCCAGCCCGGGACGAGGAGCGGCTTCTCCCGCGACTGCTGGTTGCGATGGTTGCGCAGACGCACAAGCCCGGGCGCTGGATCGTAATCGACGACGGGTCGTCCGATCGCACTGGCGAGATTCTCGATCAAGCTGCGCGCTATCATCCGTGGATCCAACCGGAGCATCTGCCGCGCGGCCGCGCGCGCGCGCCGGGCGGCGAGTCGGTGATCATGCGCTTTCTGCCGCGCGACGCGTGGGAGGGCTACGACGCAATCCTCCGGCTGGACGCCGATTTGTCCTTCAAGCCTGAGTTTGCCGAGCTGCTGCTGGCGGAATTGGAAAAGGACCCGCGCCTGGGCATCGCCGGCCCGACCCTGTACGAAATCCATGGCGCGCGCTGGCGCGAGGTTCCCGCGCCGTCGTTTCACACCCGCGGCGCAGCCAAGATGTACTCGACCGCCTGCTTCGCGGCGATCGGAGGGCTGGAAGCCGGACTCGGCTGGGACACGATCGACGAAGTGCGTGCGATGATGCTCGGGTTTGGCACGCGCAGCTTTCGGCAGATCCGCGCCTATCATCATCGCCCGCAGGGCGCCGCCGGCGGGCTCTGGCGGGGACGCAAGGCGGCCGGCAGGGCGGCATATAACGTCGGCTATTCGCCGCTTTTCCTCATGGCGCGTGCGCTCAGGCTCGCGCTCAAGTGGCCGCCGATAATCGGCGGCCTCGGGCTTGCGGCGGGATACCTGGAGGGTGCGATGCGCCATTCGCCGCGGCCAGTCTCGCCGGCACTGGTCAGATTCGTGCGTCGTCAACAGCTACGCAGACTGCTCTTGATGGAGTCGGTATGGCGTTGAGCCTCAAATTATCCGTTGAGCGTGACGCGCTTTCGCCAGGCGGGTCGCGGGTTGAGCTCACCGGGCGCAACGATGCCTTCACCTTCTGGAAACTGCCGGAGCAGTGGCGCGGCGCGCTGGAGCCGACGATCGGGCCGTCGGCGGGGGCTGCGGAGCGGCTCTTGCTGGAACAGTATCTGCCCGAAGTCGACCGTCATCCGCCCTCCGCGATGCGCGCGTACTACCGGGTCAAACGCCTCATTCCGCCGAGCCTGCGACATCGCCTCAACTCGGCAGCGATCCGCGCGCGCGCGTGTCTTCAGTTTCCGAGCTGGCCGTGCGAGAGCGCACTAATCGAATTGTGGCGCGGCTGGGCGAGGCAGGCGCTCGAGGTCTGCGGCGCGAGTGACGGATGGCACATCGGCTTCTGGCCCGGCAACGCTCGATGCTGCATCGTGCTGACGCACGACGTGGAAAGTCCGCGCGGTTTCGCGCGGATGGAGGCGCTCGCCGACCTCGAGGAGGAGCACGGCTTTCGTTCCTCCTTTAACCTGCCGCTCGCACAATACCCGATCGATTGGGAGCGCGTGGCGCACCTGCGCGCGCGCGGCTTCGAGTTCGGCGCTCATGGCCTCTCTCACGATGGCCGCCTGTTTCGCAGCCATCGCGACTTTGCCGCACTCGCGCCCATTCTCGAACGGCTTGCCGCCGAGCACGACCTCCGCGGCTTCCGCGCGCCTTCGACGCTGCGCGATCCGCAGGCAATCGCCACCATGGACTTCGACTTCGACTTGAGCTTCGCCGACACCGATCCCTACGAACCGCAGCCCGGCGGAACCTGCAGCCTCTTCCCGTTCCATCTGTCGCGAATGATCGAATTGCCCTACACGCTGCCGCAGGACCACACGCTGATTCATCTTCTCCGCCGCGCCCCGCTGCCCGTGTGGGTGATGAAGGCGAAATGGATCGCCTCGCTGGGCGGCATGATTCTCACGCTCACCCATCCCGACTACTGCGGCGACGGCGCTTACTTCGAGGCCTACCGGGAACTCCTCAAGCGGCTTGGCGAGATCGAACTCGCGTGGCGCGCGCTGCCCTCCGAAGCGGCGCATTGGTGGAAACAGCGGGCCCATCTGGAACTCCGGATCGAAAACGGTGAACCGCGCATCTGTGGCCCAGGGGCCGAGCGCGCCGCCCCGCTGCGCCTTACCGCACATCCCATCTTGAACTAGGAGCGCATCGTGGCCCGCTTTCTCCTCATTGCATACACGACCTATGTCCACGACGGCCGCGTTAAGCGTCACGCGGAGGCGCTGGCCGAACGCGGCGATCATGTCGACGTGCTCTGTCTGGACAGTGGCCATAACGGCACGATCGGCGGCGTCAACGTGATTGGCCTCAAAATGCCGCGCTATCGGGGCGCCAGCCGCTCCAGTTACATGCGCAGCTACCTTCGGTTTTTCGCTAAAGCCTCATGGGCGGTGGTACGGCTGAGCTGGGCGAAACGCTATGACGTCGCGATCGTTTGCACCATGCCTGACGCGGCTGTGCTGTGCGCGCTGCCGGCGCGATTGCGCGGCAGCAGGATCGTGCTGGACATCCACGACACGATGCCGGAGCTCTATCAGGACAAATTCGGCGGGCGGCGCGGGGCGATCGGCGCGCAGCTCTTGATGCTGGAGGAGCGCACCAGCGCAGGGTGCGCCGACACGGTGCTGGCCGTGCACGCGCTTCACCGCGCACGCCTCATCCGGGCGGGTGTCCCTGAGCGCAAGATCAGAACCGTGATGAATGCGACCAACCCTGCGCTTTTCAGCGCCGCGCCGGCGGCGCGCAAGCGCGCCGATGGAAAGTTCGTGCTGGCCTGTCACGGCACGGTGACACATCGGCTCGGACTGGATATCGCGATCGAAGCAATAGCGCTCGCGCGAACGCAGGTTCCCGGCCTGCGCCTGATGGTAATCGGCGATGGCGACCATCTCGACGCGGCACGCCGGCTCGTCGCGCGCAGGCGCCTCGAAGGATGCGTGAGCTTCGTCAACCAGGTGCCGATCGACGAACTGCCGAGCCTGCTTTCCGAGGCTGACGCCGGGCTGGTGCCTAATCGCGCAAGCAACGCGACGCATCTGATGCTTCCGGTCAAGTTGCTCGACTACACGGCGCTCGGCGTTCCGGCGATCGCCGCACGCCTGCAGACTATCGAACACTATTTCGGCGAGCGCGCAGTGCGATTCTTCGAACCGGGAGATCGCGACGATCTGGCGGGAGCGATCGTCGAGCTCTACCGCGACCCGTCGCGGCGCGCCGAGCTTGCGCGCAACGCCCGCCGCGCCGTCGAAAGAATTGGATGGCCGGTCCAGCGCGCGGAATACTACAGCGCGGTCGACGCGCTGCTGCGCAAACCGCCAGCGGCGGAAAGCTACGGCCCGGAGCGTGCGGCGTGAAGCGAAACTTTGCCCGAAAGGGAGGAAGCGAAGTGAAACATGGGGAGACATTAGTCGTCGGCCTCGGCGAGGTCGGCGGGGCGCTGGCGGAAGTCATCGAGCACCACCAGCCTGTTCTGCGTCACGATATCGAGCCGCGCGAGTTCAACGCGCCGATCGCCGTGATGCATATCTGTATTCCATTCCGCGCGAGCGCGGAGTTCGAGGCCGCGGCGTGCGGCTATATCGAACGGTTCGATCCCGCGTTAACCATCGTCAACAGCACGGTACTGCCCGGAACCACCAGCGCGCTCGCGCGGCGGACCGGCAAACCCGTCGCCTACAGTCCTGTGCGCGGCAAGCACGTGCGGATGGCGCAGGATCTTCTCAATTACGTCAAGTACGTGGCCGCACCCGCTAAACAAACCGCCGCTGCCGCCGAGCGCCATTTCGCGGACCTCGGGATGAAGACGCGGCGGATGGACAGGCCGGAGACACTCGAATTGGCCAAGCTCGCGGAGACAACCTACTTCGGCGTGCAGATCGCGTTCGCCCAGGACCTCGATCGTTACGCTCGCCGCGTCGGCGCCGACTACGAACAGGCGATCGATTTTTTCGAGGAGGTGCCTTTCCTGCCTCGCACGCGGTACTTCCCGGGTTTTATCGGTGGCCATTGCGTCATCCCGAACATCCAATTGCTGCGCAGGATTGCCGGCTCCGCAATGCTCGACGCGATCCTCGAGTCAAACGCGGCGCGCGCCCAGGAGGTGCCTCCGCCCGCGCAAGAAACCGGGAAGCGTCAACCGTCGCGGCGCGAATCGGCCAGGCGCAATGGCGACCTGCTTTCTAGTTGACAGCAAGGAGACGGGCGCCAACTCGACCGTTGCCGGGTTGGCGCGCGTGCGCGGCGCACGCCTGATGCATTGCCGCGGCGCCGAGGCGTTGCCGGGCGAGGCCGCGCGCCAAGGGATCGTCGCGATCGGCGCGTCGCGTTTGCGGCAGCTTCCCGTCTATCAGAGATCGCAGCTCGCGAGCGCGGTCGGCCAGGGCGCGACGCTCTACGTTCGTGGCATCGCTCCAGGCGCCGACAAGCTCGACCTTGCGCCGTTCGCTCCCCTCGACGCGCCGCTAGCGCCCGAGCGCCGCGCGGTCGGATACAGGTTCACGGAAAGCCCGATGCTTCCGGCGGCACTCCGTGGCGAAGAAGCCACAGGCGGCCTGTTCAATTCACCGGGTGTCGAGTGCGGCTTTATCCCGGGGGCTGAGGAGCTGCTCGTCGTGCGGCACGTTGACGGTGTCAAGCGCGCCGCGATTTTCGCGCTTCAATACGGCGGCGGATGCATCATCCATGACCTGAATCCGGAGGACGAGACCGGCGCCGACGCGCCCATCGTCGCACGCCTGGCCGCGCGCGAGGCGCGCCCTCTGTTTGCGGGCGCCTTGCTTGCGGTCAACCGAGCGGCCGGAATCGACCCGGAGTGTTTGCCGCCTTTCAATCTCACGATTGACGACCGGCCGATAAACTATGACCACTTCAACACCATGCCCGTCTCCGCCCTGCTCAGCCATATCGAGCGTCTGTGCCCGGGGACGCACACGGATTTTGCCTGGACGCCGCGCCATGCGCACCCAAGCCGCAGTTACGTGGAAGCGATGAAACAATTTTCGATCGGTTTCGCGTGGCATGGGCTATACCGTCACGTCGACCATCGCGTCATCGCCGATCCCGCGGCCGACCTCGCGCGGGGTCAGCGCACGGTCGGACGAATCGAGCGCCGTTTCGGCATCCGCTTTCAGCCGATCATGATTTTCCCGTTCGAGCGCGCAGCGCCGGGACAGTTTCCGATGCTCACGCGCGCGGGATTTATGGCCAGCGTCGAGGAGCCGCGCCTTGCCTCCTGCTCCGATCCGTATTTTCCCGCATCGCCGGGCGACGCGAGGGCCGCGCGCGTCGATGCGAGTTCAGGCTTCGTCGTTTTGCATCGATATCGTGCCGTCTCGTTGACGCGCGATCGGATGCTCGCGATGGCCGTGCTCGGCCTGCCTATAATCGCCCTCGCGCATCCCGAGGACCTGGGGCTGCGGCGCTTTTCGCGCTTCTGGGATAGAGGCGGCGATCTCTCGCATTTCGACGAGGTTCTGAAGTTCGCTTCGTCCAAAAAAATGCCGTCGCGGTCGCTCCACGATATCGCCGCCCAGGTGATCGCAGCCGAAGCCCCGCACGCGACACCGGCCAACGGCGCGCAGATTTACGCGACACAGCCGGCAGGCGGGTCATGAACGAAGACCTTGCGGGCAACTTCGGAGCGAAGGATGAAAACGCAAACCACGAGGCTGGTTACGCGTACCGCGTTATCACGGTGCGCGAGGCGGTCGAGCGCTGCGTATCCGGCGAGTGGGACATTGCGGAATTTCAGCGGCAGTTTGTGTGGCGCCCCTCGCAGGTATGCGCTCTTGCCGACTCGTTGTGGCGCAATTATCCGTTCGGCTCGCTACTTCTATGGCGCGCACAGGAAGAAGGCAATGGCGAGCGCCGGGTGCGATGGTGGATCGCCGACGGCCATCAGCGCCTTACTTCTCTTTGCATCCTGTCCGGGCGCGAGCCGATCTGGTTCAGGCGCAGAGCAGCCGAATCTCCCCGGCGAATGCCGCCAGGATTCGAGCCCTGTTTCGATGCCGGCGCCGATGCGGCCGCGGCCTTCGTCGCCACGCGCGCAGGCGACGCAGCGCGCGATGCGCGATTGGTTCCAGTCAGCCGGCTGCTGGCGCTCGATCCGGATGAAGCACGCGGCATAAGCGAACTGCATAAACTCGTCGAGACCTTGAAGACCGAGAAGGGCTGCCTCGGGATGGACCTGGCGGAACTTTACCGGCGGCTAAGCCGAGTCAGCATGCTTGATCGGCGAGAGCTGGCGGCAACTCTGGTCTGGCAAGAACGCAAACACGTGCTCGAGATCTTCGCCCGGCTCAATAGCAGGGGAATGCGGTTTCGAAGGCTGCTGCTTAAACTCGCGATGGAAGAAATCCCGACCGCGCTTCGTGGAGCCCGCCGCGGTTGACTGCGCACCGCGCGCGCCGCATCGCGCGGCTCGGTCGATACCCGGAACAGCGGCGCCATCGGCCTCGTCCGTTCACTCAGCGCGTAAAAAGCCGTTTGAGAAGAGAACATCGTGTGGGCTGCTGCCCGGGCGTAACCGGATAGTTCACGCTGCGTTAACCCTCTCCCTCCGCGAACAAAGTCTCCTCGGGCATGCGATCGAGCCGATCCAGGTCGGGGACTCGGCCTTCGCGAAAGTTGCAGCGGCGCACGTTTCTGACGCCGGCCTCTTCCATCAAGGCCTTCAAAAGTACGAAATCATATTGGTAAGCGCGCCTGTATAAGTCACCTCTCGGTTTCTTCGGATAGAAAAAATACTCCAGGGCTTGCTCGCGCTTTCCCTCGCGATACAGGGCGACGATGTATTCGAGATCGGGGACGGCAATTCTCATGGTGCCGTTATGTTTCAGAACTCGGACGGCCTCTCGGAGAAGCGCCAAAGCGTCATCACGATAGAGGTGATGCAGCATGTGGGAACAAAAAATGAAATCGACGGAAGAGTCCGCGAGAGGTATGCCATATTTCAGGTTGTGAAAGACAAACCGATGCTCACGCACCAGATTCGTGAACTCGTCGGGGGAAAAATCAGCTCTAACGTTTGTCAGTGGAAGCGCTACATTTAGCACGGACCGCGGCATTTTCACGAACAGCGTCTTTATACTGCCATCGATATTGATCCATCCGGGCGCGACATAAAGCCCGCTGCCTAGATTGAGCTTGACCGGTTCGCCCAACGGCTCGATTCGCTGCCATTTGCGCAGCCAACCAGAACAATGCTCCGCACGATCTATCGTCTTACGCACTAAGTTATCCAGTGCTGTCTTCATTGGTACGCGGCGCTCGTGATTCGTCGCAGATAGTTCGTTGTCTCTGTCTGGCCAGCCGCTTGGTATCTGCAGTGCGCTGCCCGCTCAGAACTGCGAATGGAGCCAGCCCTCGCGGACCAATAGCGACTTGACTTCGGCGATATACTTGAGCGCGCCGCTGTCGTACCAATCGCCGGAAAACCAGTCGCCCATGCATCCCCACAGCATCTCGTCGGTGTCGCCGTTAGGATATCGCGGATATCCAAGGGCCGGAATTTCCTGGGGAAGGTAGCTGATATCACCGTTCATGCAGGCGCGTTGATAGGCGAGCCTGAAATCCACGTTGAAGGCAGTGCTGTCCTTGCTGAGGGGCCAACCGCCGAACGATTTGTACTTCATCTGCATGATGCCGTAGCTCTGCATGCAGTGGCCGCCGTCCCAGGCGCCCGGGTAACCGCTCCCCGGCGGACATAGAGAAAGGTCGCTGGTCGAATCGCCCACGGTGCTCTGCAGCCAGTGCGATTCGGCCGCGGCCTGGGCACGGACCACATTTTCATCCACTCCCCATTTGCACGCGCCCCATCGAAGTATCTGGTCGGTAGTGCCCGTGAATTCTCCGTCGACGCGCGCGAAATCCGATGGCGGCACAAAGCTGCCTTTGACGGGAAAGGCATGGAACTTCGCCAGTTGTTCCGGCGTCGGAGTCGTGCGATTCGCCGCCGCGTTCTGGACGCGTAATTCCGGAGCCGGGGCGGACGACAACACTGCAGCCGTGCATTGCGCGCCGCTCGGCAGCGATGCATGCGGCGGCAGGGTGGGAAAATAACCAGATAGGATATCCGCCGCGCATGCGACAGCGGCGAAACGGCAGAACCAGCCAGCCGTGATCAGCGCTAAAAGTACCTTTCGCCCTATGCGGGTCACGTCCACACTCCGGTCGCCCGGACAGTTTCGTTCTCTCTAGGCCGACAGTAAGGCGCTCACGGCCTTCGGCAGCGCGGCCAGATCGGCCTTCCGATCGGCCTCTCGCTGGCGCAGCGTGCGCACCCGGTAACGCTCTGCGATGGCCCAGACCAGGCCGAATAGCAGCGCGACCGCTCCGCCGCCGAAATCGCCCAGCAGTTGTTCCGAGAGGTTGTTGATCAGTATCGGCACCACTATCAGGAAAAATATAGGTTTGAGGCTCCACGGATCCTCTCGCTGCCTGAGGGCGAAGACCCACGGCCGCAGCACGATATATAGCCACAGCGCAGTGGCGGGAATTCCTACTCCGATCGCGTGCCCCAAATAGCCATTGTGCAGCGAGCTATGCGGTCCCATGTCCCACGGTCCCCACCAGATCGGGAAATACCTGCTGTCGAACACGGCACCCGCCGTTTCGTACCCATAGCCCAGGATGGGCTGGTCGCGAATCCTTTGAATAACGTAGTCCCAGATGTCGGTGCGTCCGGTCAGAGTGGTGACGTCGCGCCCGACGTAGGCGAACATCCCGCTGCGAAGCATCACCAGCGCAATTGCGAGCGATATTCCGGCGCACAGGAGAAATCCCCTGAAACGCCATCTCCAGATCGCGAAAAGGCCGGCCCCGAGCGCGACCGCAACGAAGGACGAACGCGAGTCCGCGAGCACGTCGAGCGCCACCGCCGCCGCGATCACCAGGGCAAGCATCAAGCGGCCGCGTCTTTGCGCCGTTCGCCAGCATGCGGCCGCGAGGCCGACCACCAGGACCATGAATGTGCCGAGGTCGTTAGGTCCATCGAACAGGCCGCGAAAGCGATCGAGTCCGCCCACGATAATGCCTGCTTTAGCCATGCTGGCCAGTTCGTTGGGTGTGTAGCTTTCGAGGGGGCTTTGCCAGGCAACGTCGTGCGGCAATATCGGCGCGGTTGCCGCCACCATTATCAGGATTATTGTGCAGGCCAGCAGAAACCGGAGCAAAAGCCGCGTCACGTCGGCAGGTTCATGGATTTCGAGCACGCAGGCGGCGATCGCAATCATTACCATGACCGCTTCGACGAGACGGGCGAGCGAATACACCGGCGCAAGCGAATACGCGATCGTTACGGCGCCCCATGCGAAATAAAGCGTATAGATTCTGAATCCTCCGGTGCGAAGGATTCCTGACCGAAGCACGAACGGAAGGGTCGGCAGGCAAAACAGAGCGAGCGCCACGTAGTGAAATCCCGCGCGAAGAGTCTGATCGCCAAAGAAGGGGGTTTGCACCGACAGGCCGATCAGCGCGAGCGGAAACACCAGCCATTCATGATGATGCGCGGTATATGTGACGCCGTAGATCACGAGCACGGCCGCGATTACAGTGCAGAGAATCAGGACGGAGGCGGCGTGATTCTCGAGCGCGACCAGCAGCAGGAGCGCGGCCGCCGAGGCGAACACAGCCGAGGTCGTCCGCGTTGTCGCTCGCGGCTGGAACAAGTCGTGAAAAAGAACCGGTTCGGAGGAAGTGCTCATCTTAAGCCGGCGTAACGCCTTACTCGTCCGTACAGGCCCCTCAGCAGACGCCAGCGCCAAACGGCAAAAGCGCTTCCACGCACCAGCGTCAGAAAGTCGGGAAAAGTCATGCAGGATTTGACAGGCAGGCGTGGATAGACTTTGCTTCTCGAACCGAGCACCGCCTGTTTGACGTCAGAAGTCATGATCGTCGAGTAGCCCGCGTTGAGCGCGGCGTCGATCACGCGCTGATCGTAGCTGCCGAACGGTACTGCGAGATCGGTCACTGGCAGCCCAATGAGATCTTCCAGACGGAGTTTCGACTCGGTTAGCTCTAACCGCAGACGATCCGCGCTGACCGCTTTGAGCCGGCAATGGGTCATGCCGTGTGAGCCGATCCTAAAGCCCTCGTGGCTGAGTCGCGTGACGCTTTGTTGATCGAGAAAATGCCGTCGTCCCAGGTTGACCCAGGGGATGTAGAAGGTGGCGGTGAACCCTCGTGCGGCAAGCGCCTCAGCGGCCAGAAGATCGCTGTCGTGGCCGTCGTCGAAGGTCAACAGGATCTGTTGTTTGCCGAGGTTCCAGGCGCTCGGTTCGTTGAGCGCCGGGGCCTGCAGCGTTTCCCAGCCATCGGCAGAAAGAAGATCGAGCTGCGCGCAAAAAAGGTCATAGGCGACGGTATCCATAGCGTTCCAGGCCTCGGGCACGCACGCACCCGGGCCGCTCTGCAATATCGAGTGATACGCCACGATCGGAATTCGCTTGGCGGTCATGAACGCCCTCACATCGGAGCAGATGGGCGACCGCGAGGTCTTTGCTTCGGCCGCAATCGTCGGCGTCAGATGTGACGCGACATCCCACATGCTCTTTGGTATTGCGGCGGAAAAATTTCTTTGGCGTTGAGTCACGTTCTAAATGGACAGCAATCGCGGTGCCAGATGAAATCGAGACAAAATGAGCCCTAACGAGAGTCGTAGCTTCTATAGAGTTGGCGTTTCGTCATGAAGAACTGATTTGGCAAAGCAAGATTTGCTGATGGATTTTGCAACTGTTTCCGGAGCCCTTGGTTCAGGAAGTTCGTCTTCCATGGAAGCGATGTAATTCCCGAATTTCGATTAATGTGAAATGAAGGCGACTCTAAGCTCTGCTTGCTGTGTAAGGCCGCCAGGCTTCACAATTTTTCATCTAGTTGGCAATTTCTTCCCGGTAGAGACTTTGACTTCTTCGCGGTGATCCGCGTTCTGATCCGCCCGCTGAATCGAGAGCGTCCAGGCGCGTTGATCGACGACTTTCGCCATCCTCGCATCGCGCTCTCAAGCCGGCGGCGGCACCCGCGATGGCGTCCGCGCATTCTATGGGACCTTGGTCCCATAGAGTCAATGCGGACATCCCTAATAGCGTATCGACAAATCTTTCCGCACACCGTTCGACCAGGAGCCTGTATGAGCTTGCATCGAGATATCAGTAGGTTGTTGATCGCCGTCGCTGGGGCGGTGTTGATGATTTTTCAGTCGGGGCTGGTCTCGCAGGCCGGGGCGCAGGAGAAAAAACCCAACATCATCTTCATCATGGGCGACGACATCGGTTGGTCCAACATCGGCGTGTATAACCAGGGCATCATGGCCGGCCGCACGCCGAGCCTCGACCGGCTCGCCAACGAAGGGATGCGGTTTACTGACTACTACGCGGAGGCGAGCTGTACCGCGGGTCGGGCGAACTTTATCACCGGCGAGCTGCCGATCCGCACCGGACTGACGACCGTTGGCCAGGCGGGTTCGCCGCTCGGAATGCCCGATGAGGCTCCCACGATCGCGACCGTGCTGAAGTCGATGGGGTATGCCACGGGCCAGTTCGGCAAGAACCATCTCGGCGACCGGAACCAGTTCCTGCCCACGGTGCATGGCTTCGATGAGTTCTTCGGCTATTTGTACCACCTCGATGCGATGGAGGACCCCTGCCATCGCAACTATCCGCAGGCGCTGCGCGACCGGGTCGGGCCCAGAAACATGATCCACTCATGGGCCTCCGACACCGACGATCCGACCGTGCAACCGCGCTGGGGAAAGATCGGCAAGCAGAAGATCGAGGATGCGGGTCAACTCTGTCCGGAGCGTATGAAGACCGTCGATGACGAGATTCTCGACAACGCGCTCAAGTTCACCGACAAGGCGAGAAAGAATGGCAAGCCGTTCTTTCTATGGCTGAATCCGACCCGGATGCATGTCGTCACTCATCTCTCGGACAAATACGAAAAAATGCGCACGCCGGAAAACGGCTGGACCATCGAGGAAGCGGGGATGGCCCAGCTCGATGATATCGTCGGCGCGGTGATGAAATATGTGAAGGACAACGGTCTGGATGACAACACGATCATCGCGTTCAGCACCGACAACGGCGCCGAGAACTTCACCTGGCCCGATGGCGGGCAGACTCCCTTTGCCGGCGGCAAAGGCACGGCGCTGGAAGGAGGTTTTCGCGTCCCGGCGATCATTCGATGGCCGGGCAAGGTGCCGGCGGGCAAGGTCGAGAATGGCATCGTCTCCGGCCTCGACTGGTTCCCGACGTTCGTAGCCGCGGCCGGCTATCCGGGTGATATCGCGGCCGATCTCAGGAAGGGCAAGAAAATCGGCGGCCGCACCTACAAAGTACACCTCGACGGCTACAACCAGATGGACATGCTTTGCGGCAAGGGTCCGTCGAAGCGCCACGAGATTTTTTACCTCACCGAAACCACACTCGGCGCGGTGCGGATAGACGACTACAAGTACCGCTTCACCGATCAGCCGAACGGCTGGCTTGGCGCCACGGAGAAAGTCGATTGGCCGATCCTGGTCAATCTGCGCCTGGATCCCTACGAGCGGACCGGAATGTACAACGGCAAGGACAATGGGTCGATAGCCTACTACAACTGGTTCGCATTCGAGTTCTGGCGCTTCGTGTTCGTGCAACAGGAAGTGGCGCAAGCAGCGCAAACCCTGATCGAGTTTCCCCCGATGCAGAAGGGCGCCAGCTTCAACATGGCGGCGGTCAAGGAACAGATACAGAAGGCGGTCGCTGCGCACACCGGCGAATAGGCCATCGGGCGGGCAACGCCGCCCGCGATGAGGTCAGACCGAGCGTCACGCGCGTCTAGATCTAACTGAAGAGAGTTCCGCTCTCCGGCTGCCGAGCGCGATCGGCAGCGTGGTCGATGCGACGGAGCGCGCTCACCGAGGACCGCACTCCCTCGCTCGCGTCGCGATCCGCCTTCGCAGTATATTTGCCCCAAGCCAGCGCCTCCCGGGCGGCCGAGTTCCGAAGACCACCAGCCGGAGCCGCACACAGCGCCAATGTCAGACGCCTCAAGCCCTTCTACCGCCCATCATCTCGACCTTATCGATTCGGCCCGCGCCTGGCTGACCGTCGTCGCCGGATTCCTCGCCTGCTTCACGCTCTTCGGCGTGGCCTACAGTTTCGGCGCGTTCTTCAAACCGATGGCGCACGAGTTCGGCGCCTCGCGCGAAGCGACTTCGGCGATTTTCTCGATCACCGCCGGACTCTATTTCGCGCTTAGCCCGCTCACCGGCTATCTCTCCGACCGCTTCGGCCCGCGCCCGGTGGTTGCGGCGGGCGCGCTTGCCACCGGCGGCGGAGTTATCCTGACCGCGCTCATCCCGCGCCTCTGGTACGCCTACTTCACCTATAGCCTGGGCGTCGGTATCGGTGTGTCGTGCTGCTACGTGCCACTGGTCTCGATGATCGCGGGATGGTTCGACCGGCGGCGCAACACGGCTCTGGGCCTCGCGGTTTCGGGAATCGGAGCCGGCACGCTCACGGTCCCGCCGCTCTCGGGCGAGATGATCATGCATCTCGGATGGCGCCACTCGTATGTGATCCTGGGCGCCGCTGCGGCCGTACTGCTGATGCTCTGCGCGGGTCTCTCGAAGCGGCCGCCGCGGGGCCCGCAGCACGTCGCGCGCCCGCGCTTCGGCGAGTTCGTGCGCGATCCCAACTTCGCCGTGCTCTACCTATCTTCGGCGCTGGCCAACGTCGCAACTTCGATTCCGTTCGTCTTTCTCCCGGTGTACGCACGCGAACACGGTATCAGCGAAGTCGCCGCGGCCGCGCTCATCAGCTGTATCGGGCTCACCAGCATGCTGGGCCGCGCCGGGCTGGGCACGCTCGCCGACCGTATCGGCCTCCTAAGGCTCTACCAGTTGACGGTGCTCGCGCTCGGCCTTTCGTACTTCCTCTGGCTCTATGCGCCGGGCTACGCGATGTTGGTCGCCTTCGCGCTCGCGATGGGCGCGAGTTACGGGGGATACGTCGCGCTAAACCCTTCGGTGGTCGCAGAGTTGTTCGGCGTGCCCGGGATGGGCGTGGTGCTCGGCACGCTCTACACCAGTATCGCGATAACCGCGCTTTTCGGACCGCCGATCGTTGGCGCAATCATCGACCGCACCGGCAGCTACCAGATCGGAATCCTGTTCACCATCGCGGCAACGCTCACGGGGTTCCTGGTCCTGCTCCTCTTGAAGCCGCGCAAGGTTCCGGCCGGCGAGAGCGGGACGAGCGCGGCCCTGGCGCCCTCCGAGATTTAGCCCCGGAGATCGGCGCGGATGGTTATAATCCTCATCGGCGTGGCAGGCTCGGGGAAGACCACCGTCGGCCGGATGCTGGCCCGGCGAGCTGGATGGGAATTTTACGACGCCGACGATCTTCATCCGCCGCAAAATCGCGAGAAGATGAGCCGCGGTATCGCGCTCACCGACGACGATCGATTGCCCTGGCTGCATGCCGTGCGAGACCTCGAAACGCGATGCCTTACCGAAAAGCGCGCGGCAGCGATCGCCTGCTCGGCGCTCAAGCAGTACTACCGGGATTTGCTTATGGAGAACCCGTCCAGGGTGAAATTCGTGTATTTGAAGGGATCGCCGGCGCTGATCGAGCAACGCCTGGCGCGGCCGCGGGACATTTCTTCGATCGGCGGCTCCCGCAGAGCCAGTTTGATACGCTCGAAGATCCGGCGAATGCGATCGTCGTCGATATCGCGCCGCCGCCCGAGAAAATCGCCGAAACGATCCGCTCCCGCCTCGCGCTATAGGATGGGCGCCCCTTTCTTGAGGCGGCCGTATCGCGCGCGCTCAGCTCTGCATGAGTTTGCCGACCGCCTCGCGCTCCTCGGCGCCGAGCCTCCACTGCGCCGCCTTGACGTTCTGGCTCACCTGCTCGGGGCTGGTGGCGCCGCTGATCACGCTCGAGTTCTGCGGTTCCGACACGAGCCATCCGACCGCAAGCTCGAGCAGCGTATGGCCGCGCTCGCGCGCGAAGGTCTCGAGCTTCTCCAGCAGAGCGAAGTTCGCCTCGGTCAGCGTGCGCGTCGCGATCCGCTCGAGCAGGGCCATCCGCGTGCCCTTGGGCGGCTCGGCGCCGCGGCGGTATTTGCCGGTGAGAAACCCGCTCGCCAGCGGAAAAAATGGCAGGATGCCCACGCCGAAGTGGCGGCAGGCGGGAATCAGTTCGTGCTCGATCGTGCGCTCGAGCAGGCTGTATTCGTTTTGCGCCGAGACATAGGCGGGTAGCCCGCGAGCGCGCGAGATTCCCAGCGCCTCGGCCAGTTGCCAGGCGGCGAAGTTACTGCATCCGATGTAGCGGACCTTGCCGGCATGCACCAGGTCGGCAAGCGCCTCGAGCGTTTCTTCCTGCGGCGTTTCGGCGTCGGGCGTGTGAAGTTGGTAGAGGTCGATGTAATCCGTGCCCAGGCGGCGCAGGCTGTCCTCTGCGGCGGCCATCACGTAGCGCCGCGACGCGCCGTGCAGGTACGGCCCATCGCCCATCACCATCCCGAACTTGCTCGCGACGACGACCTCGCGCCGGCAGTTGCCGAGCGCCTTGCCCAGCAATTCCTCCGAGCCGCCGCGATTGCCGTAGATGTCGGCGGTATCGAACAGCGTGACGCCCTCGTCGAGCGCGCGATGCACGATCGCGCGGGTCTGCTCGGCGTCGCACTTCATTGCGAAATTGTTGCAGCCGAGGCCCACGGCCGAAACCCTGAGCCCCGACTTTCCCAGGTTGCGGTATTCCACGGCGTCTCTCTTTGCGCGCGGTTACTTGTCGAAAATGGCCAGCGGAAGCAGCGCCGACACGATAAAGTTGGGCACGTCCACCACTTCGCTAAGCCGCAGATCGACCGCCACGCTGCAGATGGCATAGGCCTGCTGGCGGCTCCATCCGCGTTCCATCAGCAGCGCGATCATGTTCATCAACGCGTGATGCGCCGCCATGGTCGCGTTTTCCGATTCGTTGACGCCGTCGCGGATGCACATCCCCATGGTCGCGAGAAAGCGCTTCGGCGCGGCGAGTTCCGGCGGCAAGAAATAGTCGTCGCGCTCGAAGCGCGGGAAGCGGATCTTGTGGCGGGCCGCCTCGCCCTTGCGCAGCGCGAACTTCACCAGCACCGACGCGGACATCTCGATCGCGGTGCCGCAGGACTCGCCGTCGCCCTGGGCAAAGTGGGCGTCGCCGACCGAAAAGAGCGCGCCCGCAACGAACACCGGCAAGAGCAGCCGCGCGCCCGCGCTCAACTGCTTGATATCGAGATTGCCGCCGTTCTCGCGCGGCGGAATCGTGCGCAGCCCTTCCGACGCGACCGGCTCTCGCGCAGGCACCGCCCCTTTCGCCTCCGGCGGCAGGACAAAGCCGCCGCGCTCGCGCAGATGCTCTTCGCGCCGCAGCATCTCGCGCCGCAGCTCTTCCGATGGCGCAACGCCGATCGTGCCCATGAACGAACCGTCCCGCAAGCGGACTCCGGGAAGCTCGGCCGACGTGGCCCAGCCATCGGCGATCTTCCACTTGACGATGTAGGGGTCGGGAAACTCGTCGCGCAGAAAGCCGAAGCCGGGCATCTGGACCGTAAAGCCCCAGTCGGCGGGTTTGAGCTCGCGGATGTCCACTTCAAGCAGGTCGCCCAGCTCCGCGCCTTTGACGAATACCGGCCCGGTGAGCGGATGCACTACGTCGAGGTTGACCTTGAGCAGATCGGCGGCGGCGGTCGCCGGCGTGACCTGGCCGTCGAGCGCGTCCCTGGTTTCGAGCTCGACCTCCTCGCCGGGTTCGGCTTCAACCGCGGGCGGGATATCGCAATGCCATCGATTGTGGCCCTTTGAAGGTTCCGCCGCGCATGCGACGCCATAGTTGATTTTTACGCTTTTCATCGGCTGTGCCGCCTTTTGATTGATGCCGCGCCTTGCGCCGCCACGCTAGCATTTGCCCGCGAAATTCCAAGGCTCGGACAAACGGCCGGCAATGGCCCCGGACAGGCGTCCTTCGCCTTTGCCCGGCCCAGAGCAAACCGCCAAACATCCGCGCGATCAGACCCGCTTGCACACGTGTCAGAACCGAACGCAGCCCGATTATGGGTTCAACATGCGAGGGTTTTTGATTGAATTTCCGATCACTATCGCCTGCGATAGCTCGTCGCGAGACTTCGCTTAATAGCCACATAATGAACTGTTATTCGGAACGTCAAGTAACACTATCGATTTCGTATGTTCGATCCCGTACTGACAATGATGTGTACTTTGTAAGCCTATCGCCGACGGAGGCGGATCCCCGATGGAAGGGGTCGGGCTAGACCGTTTCCCCTCGTCGGGGTGGGCACAATGGCTCACCCGCGCCGCTGCGCCGCCCGCGGCGTCAATCACCTATTATCGCTCGATCTGGATTTCGGACCTGCATCTCGGGACGCTCCGCTGCAAGGCCGAACTGCTCCACGATTTCCTGCGCCATCATCGGGCCGACAATCTCTACCTGGTGGGCGACATCGTCGACGGCTGGGTGCTCGGCCCCTCATGGTATTGGAGCGAGGCGCAAACGGCGGTGGTCGAGGAGATAGCCGAATGGCATCGGCGTGGCGCGCGGGTCGTATTTCTGCCGGGCAACCACGACGAGTTCAGCGCCGAACTGGTGCAATCCTTCTTCGGTCCCATTGCGGTAACGAACGAGCTGATTCATCGGACCGCCGAGGGTCGCCGGATGCTCGTGATCCACGGCCATCAGTTCGACGGCTCGCTCAATCCCAATCGATGGTTCGTGCGGATGGGCCATCAGGCCTATCTGACCGCGCTGCGCGTGGACCGCTGGTATAACGGCGATGGCCGCCTGCGGCGCGCGCGCAAGGGCCCGCTCTCTTCCTACCTCAAGGGCGGAGTCAAAAAGGCGGTCGAGTACCTGACCGATTTCAGCGACCGTGCGGTGTCCGAAACGGCACGCAAGCACAAGGCGGACGGCGTGATCTGCGGCCACGTGCATCGCCCCGAGCAACGTCTTATCGGCCCGATTTGGTACATCAACGATGGCGACTGGGTACACAGTTGCACGGCGGTCGCGGAGGACCGCAACGGCGTGCTCGCGCTGCTGCGATGGGACCGCGGGCACGGCCGGCAGGCCGCGTCCGATTCTTTGGCGGAGGCCGCGCTATCATGAATATCGGACGCCTTTTACCCTTACCGGCGCTGTCGGCGCGCGCGGCGCGCGAGCCCCGGATCGATCTCATCTTTTTCGACGCGGGCGGCGGCCATCGCGCGTCGGCGACCGCATTGAAGGAGCTCGCCGACCGTCAGCGCCGCTGCTGGCAGCTCCGGATGGTAAATCTACGCGAGATCCTGGAACCGATCGACGTGTTTCACCGGCTGACCGGCGTGCGCGTCGAGGACCTGTATAATCGGATGCTCAAGTACGGATTGACTATTGGAACCGGGCCGATGCTGCGCGCGGTGCAGTTCCTGATCCGCCGGATGCACCCGCGCAACGTGGCGCTGCTCGCGCAATACTGGCGGGAACAGCGGCCGGACCTGGTCGTGTCCATGATTCCCAATTTCAACCGCGCGGTTTTCGAGGGGCTCAGGATCGCAGACCGCGAGAGCGGCCGCCCGGCGACGCCAATGGTCACGATCCTGACCGACCTCGCCGACTGTCCGCCGCATTTCTGGATCGAGCGCCAGGAGCAACACCTCATTTGTGGCACCGCCAAGGCGGCCGAACAGGCGCTGGCGGCGGGTTATCCGCCGCGGCGCGTGCTTCGCACTTCGGGGATGATCGTGCGACCCGAGTTTTATGACCGCCGCCCTGAGCTCAGCCGCGAGCAGGAGCGCCGCCGCCTCGGTCTCGGCACCCAACTGCCGACCGGCCTCGTGATGTTCGGCGGATTCGGTTCGCGCCGGATGCTGACGATTGCGCGGCGGATTGCCGAATCCGGGATAAAGACGCAGATGATCTTTCTCTGTGGCCACAATCAGCGCCTGCGCGCGCAGCTCCTCGCGATGAAGCTGCCCTTTCCGTGTTACATCGAGGGCTTCACGCGGGAAATTCCACGACTGATGCGACTTAGCGATTATTTCATCGGCAAGCCCGGCCCCGGCAGCGTCAGCGAGGCGCTGGTGATGGGCCTGCCGGTAATCGTCGAGCGCAATGCGCGGACCATGGTGCAGGAGCGCTACAATACGGAGTGGATCGAGTGCTACGAATTTGGCGTCGTGCTGCGATCGTTCAGCGAGATCGCGGCGGGAGTCGCGCGGATGCTCGACCCGCGCAGCTTCGCCCACTTTCGCGCGCGCGCCCGAGCGTCCAATAACCGCGCCGTGTTCGAAATCCCCGACCTCCTCGACGCGCTCATCGCCGCCGCACGTCCGGAAACGGAGACCGTGGCGGGATTGCGGGCACTGGCCTGACACGCCGGCGCCTGGGAGGGCGCCACGACGATGAAATTTCCGAGCGGGTTTCTATGGGGCACGGCGACGGCGGCGCATCAGGTCGAGGGCGGGAACATAAACTGCGATTCGTGGCTGCTCGAGCATCTCGAGGACACCATCTATACGGAATCTTCCGGCGACGCCTGCGATCATTACCATCGCTACGCCGACGACATGGCGCTGCTGGCCAAGCTCGGCTTCAACGCCTATCGCTTCTCGGTCGAGTGGGCGCGCATCGAGCCCGAAGAGGGCGAGTTTTCGCTGGCGCAGCTCGAACACTACCGGCGGATGCTCGCGGCGTGCCGCGACAACGGGCTCAAGGCGGTCGTCACGCTCCACCATTTCACCTCCCCGCGATGGCTGGCGGCGCGCGGCGGATGGGAATCGCGCGAGACCGCGCGGCTGTTCGCGCGCTACTGCGAACGCATCGTCGGCCACCTCGGCGACCTGATCGACGTCGCCTGCACGCTCAACGAACTCAACCTTGGCGTCTTCCTGCACCAGACCGGCATCCTACACAGTGACGAGACCGTGTTGCGCTCGCCGATGCGGGCAGCGGCGGCGCGCGCGCTCGGCGTCGAGCCGAGGAAGTTTTCGAGCTTTCCGTTCTGCGTGCGCGCCCGCTCGCGCGACGTCCTGCTCGAGGCGCATCGCCTCGGCGTGCATGCGCTGCGCTCGGGGCCGGGGAAGTTCATGGTCGGGATGACGCTCGCGATGAGAGACATGCAGGCGCTCGCAGGGGGAACGCACGCTCGCGACCGCGACCGCCGCGAAGCCGAGGACATATTTCTCGAGGCGGCGCGGCACGACGATTTCATCGGCGTGCAGAGCTACGCCCGCCAGCGCTATGGCCCGGAGGGGATGCTGCCGCCGGAAAGCGGCGTCGAATTCACCCAAATGGGCTACGAATTCTGGCCCGAAGCGCTCGAGGCGACGATTCGCTATGCCAGCGCCGCCACTGAGCTGCCGGTCATCGTGACCGAAAACGGCGTCGCCACCGATGACGATACGCGCAGGGTCGCATTCATCAAGCGCGCGATAGCCGGTGTCGCGCGATGCGTCGGCGACAATATCGACGTGCGCGGCTACTTCTACTGGTCCACCTTCGACAACTTCGAATGGCTCTTCGGCTACCATCCTAAATTCGGCCTGATCGCGGTCGATCGCGAGACGCAGCGGCGCACGGTCAAGCCGAGCGCCGAATGGCTGGGGCGCATCGCGCGCGCCAACGAAATCTGACCGGCGACCACCTCGGCTGGTCGAATCACCACCTCCGCAACGTTCGTCCTTCCGCTCCAGGACCAAGTTGATACCGATGGAGCCAATTGCCTCTTTGCGATACAAAGCAAAGATAAGCAAATCATGGCTAATCGCTGGCACGCTCGATGCAAGGGAGGTAATGCGGAGGCCAATTGACGCGGGAGCGCTCGGACCATGACCATCAACGCCAACACTATCGCCGAGCATCAGACGCGTGAAATGCTGGGAGGCTGCCTGATGAGGCTCGCGGCCATGCCCCGGGATCTCGCGCGTCCCGCACGGTATCCCACACTTTGAGCGCAGCTTGGGTCTCTTCCGCAAAGTCGGTGAGGCCAATCTGCGCGAGGTTCCTCCGAGTACCTGAAGATTGTTGCCGACGAGGCGCAGGAGACGCCCCACATTCAGAACTTCACCGGGCGAGGGCGTCGAGCATCCCGAACAGGTACGCAACGAGATGCTCATCGATCTGCGCGATTCTCTTGCGCCGATTTACGAAGACGTGTCGGTCATTATCAAGCAGCCGCCCGCTGAACTCGAGCGCGTGAGGAAGCCGCGGTCTGCCGCACCGTTCCTAGTAGTCTTGGCCGTCGTGGCCACTCATAGTCGCGGCGGCCGTCACCTTCAACTATGTGGAATACGAGCTGTTTGCAGATAATATCCTGAGCGCCGTACACTAGGGCCGTCCTTTCATAGCAATCGCACCGCCCGCCCAAGAATCAAGCTCTTGGCGCGCGCTTTTTGTTGAAGAGAATCTGGGCGTCTATTTGAGCCCTGTGAAGCAAATTCATTTCACTGCTAAATTTGACATGTTTAAGAAGATATAGGGCTATCACTGACATAACTGACATGTTATAGGTAACCGTTCGAAATCATCATCGCTGAAGAACGAGAGGTATCGATGACCACCGAGTCCGAGCGGGCGACACGCGAACGCCTGGCAGTTTGCCTCGCCCGATTGGCTGCTTTCAGGTCCGGGGATCTGGCGCAGGCCGGTCCGGGGTCGGTTTTCCGCGCGGGATTTCCCTATTTCGAGGGCACACTATCCCTTTTCCGCCGCCTGGCACATTCCAATTTGCGCGATCTTTCCCCGGAAGATCTGCACGCCGCCGCCGAGCAGGCGGAAAAGACTCTGGCGCAGTTTCGCGAAATCATGAGCTTCACCGGCCAGGGCGTGCAAAATCCGCGAAAAGCCGGCGCGGCAATGATCGGGGCAGTGCGCGATGCGTATCCGGCGCTCGAAGAGACGTTAACGCCATTCATCACGGCGAAGGCGCCGCCCGCCACGCGCGCCGTTGCGCCCAAAGCGAAGCGGAACGTGACGCTCGCGATCGGGCTGGCCGCTGCGGCAGCCGTGACGGCAGTCATTATCGCAAGCCGGCACGCTGACTATCTGTACCCGCAATATACCGTGCTTGCCGAGAAAGTGATGAGCGTGCTGCGCTGATACTCACGGACGCGTTAAAGGCCGCCTCATCAGACGCGTTCGATTATCGACGCGATTCCCTGCCCCACTCCCACGCACATCGTGCATAGCGCGTAACGGGCCTTGCGATGCTCCAGCTCATGCAGCGCCGTGAGCATCAGCCGCGCCCCGCTCATTCCGAGCGGATGGCCGAGCGCGATCGCGCCGCCGTTGGGGTTCACCTGTTCGGCATCGTCGGGGAGGCCCAGTTGGCGCAGGACTGCGAGCGATTGCGCCGCGAACGCTTCGTTGAGTTCGACCACGTCGATATCGCGAAGATCGATGCGCGTGAGCTCGAGCGCCTTGCGCGAGGCGGGCGCGGGTCCGATGCCCATTATTCGCGGCGGCACGCCGGCCGTCGCCGCGCCGACGACTCGCGCGCGCGGCGTGAGCTTGTAGTCCTTGACGGCGGCTTCCGAAGCCACGATAAGCGCGGCGGCGCCGTCATTGACGCCTGAGGCGTTGCCGGCGGTCACCGAGCTTGACGGGCCGAACAATGCAGGCAGTTTCGCCAATGTTTCGAGCGTTGTATCGGGGCGTGGATGCTCGTCGACGTTCACCGCAACCGTCTCGCGCCGGCCTGCGGCCTTGACCGGCACGATCTCCTCGGCGAAGCGTCCCGCCGCCTGCGCGCGTTTCGCGCGCATCTGGCTGCGATAAGCGAAAGCGTCCTGGTCGGCGCGCGAGATTTCGAAATCCGCCGCAACGTTGTCGGAAGTCTCGGGCATTGAATCAGCGCCGTAGGCCTTCTTCATCAGCGGATTGACGAAGCGCCATCCGATCGTCGTGTCATAGATCTCGGCGTTGCGCGAAAAGGCGCTCGTCGCCTTGGGCATCACGAACGGCGCGCGCGACATGCATTCCACGCCGCCCGCGACCACCAGGTTCGCTTCGCCCGTCCTGACCGCCCGCGCCGCCTGCACCACCGCCTCCATCCCCGAGCCGCACAGACGATTGACGGTGACGCCGCTCACGTCGACCGGCAGTCCGGCCAGCAGTGCCGCCATGCGCGCGACGTTGCGGTTGTCTTCGCCGGCCTGGTTGGCGCAGCCGAGGATTACATCGTTGACGCGGCTCCAATCGATCTCAGGGTTGCGTTCGATCAGCGTTCTTATCGGGATCGCCGCGAGGTCGTCGGTCCTTACTCCCGCCAGCGCGCCGCCGTAACGTCCGATCGGCGTGCGTATTGCGTCACAGATGAATGCTTCGGCCATCTTTCGATCCTTCCCTATGCTGCGTGCGCGTTTGCGCCGCCGAACGCGGCTTGCGCGGCGATCGCGGCCCTCGCGATGCGTCCCGTTGCCGCAGCCGGCGCGTTTCGCCGCGCGATCACGCGCCCGCCGCGTGTGCCCGTGCGGTGCGTTCGTTCAGGTCGCGCAGAACCGCAAGCTCGGCGGCGGTAGGCGGAACGGTTTCGGCGACGTCGGCTGCCACCCTGAGCGGCCATCCGGTGGCCGCTATCGCCTGCTCTGCGGTGACGCCGGGATGCAGACTCGTGAGCGTCAGTTCTTTCGTCGCCGGATCCGGCGTTAGAATTCCGAGGTCGGTTATCACGGCGCTTGGCCCGCGGCCGGGCATCCCGAGCCTCGCACGGCTCGCGCCGCCGTCGAGGTAACCGGCCGAAGTGACGAAGTCCAGCTTCTCGACGAACGCGCGCTTGCTCTGGCGCAGCATGATCAGCACTTCGCGCGCGCTGCACGCGATTTCTGCCGCGCCGCCCGCGCCCGGCAATCGCACCTGCGGCGAGCGATAGTCGCCGACCACGGTCGTGTTGAGATTGGCGAAGCGATCGATCTGCGCCGCGCCCAGAAAGCCGACGTCCACGCGGCATCCTTGCAGCCAGTAAGCGAAAATCTCCGCTATCGAGACCACCGTGTCAGCGGTCTCGGCCAGATCGCCGTCGCCGATCGAAAGCGGCAGCACGTTCGGTTTCGCGCCGATCGTGCCCGATTCGTAAATCAGGACCGCCTCGGGTGCATGGGTGCGCCGGGCGAGGTTGGCCGCCGCGCTCGGCAATCCGATCCCCACGAAGCACACCGCCCGGTCGCGCAGCATCCGCGCGGCGGCGACCGTCATCATCTCATCGGCGCTGTATCGCAGCTCAGCCATTGGCCGCCTTGGCGGGCGGCGCGGCGCTCTCTGCCTTGAGGCTTCGCCGGAACCCGGCGAAATCCGCGGTTGCGATCACATGGCGTTCGATCCATCCGGTAAAGCTCGCACGCTCGCGCGCGATCTCGTCCCACTGCTGATAGAAGGAATTATCGCGCGTGTAGTAGCCGAGCGCGTAGGACGGAAACGCGCCGCCCGCAACCTCGCATACCGCGCCGACCACCCATCCGGGCAGCACCGCCGAGTTCGCGCGCGGCTCCAGCCGATCAACGATTTCCTCGACCGTGACGATCGAGCGCCGCGCGGCCATCACCGCTTCCTTCTGGACTCCCACGATGCCCCACAGGAGCACGTTGCCCTTGCGGTCGGCCTGTTGCGCGTGGACCACGGCTACGTCGGGGCGGATCGCGGGCACCGCGGCGAGCTGTTCGCCGGTAAACGGGCACTCGATGAATTTCACGCGCGAGTTGTACTTCGGCAAATCGGAGCCGAGGTAGCCCCGCAGCACGCCGAAGGGAAGATTGGATGCGCCCGCGACGTACGCGGCGGCCATCCCGGCATGGCTGTGCTCTTCGATCTCGAGCGGCCGCGGCCATCCGCGCTCGACCGCGTCGCGCAGCCGATGAAGCGAACCGACGCCCGGATTGCCGCCCCAGGAAAACACGAGCTTGCGTGCACAGCCCATCCCGATGAGCTGATCGTAGATGAGGTCGGGCGTCATCCGCACCAGCGTCAGATCGCGCCGGCCCTGGCGGATGATCTCGTGGCCGGCGGCCGAGGGAATCAGATGGGTGAAACCCTCCATCGCGACCGTGTCGCCGTCGCGGACGAATTCACGAATCGCCGTCTTGAGATCCAGAATCAGCGCCATCGCCGTCGTGTCATCGCTGGTAGTACGGGGGAAGCTTCGCGTCCACGTTGACCCAAACCGACTTCGGACTGGTGTACTCTTCGATCGACTCGATACCGAGGTCGCGGCCGTAGCCGGAGCTGCGCACGCCGCCGAACGGCGATCCCGGGTTGGCGCGCTTGTAGCAATTGATCCACACCATCCCGGTCACGATCTGCCGCGCCACGCGATGCGCTCGCGCAAGGCTCGTGGTCCAGAGCCCCCCGCCGAGGCCGTAAACCGTATCGTTGGCGACGGCGACCACCTCATCCTCATCCTTGAACGTGCTGACGGTCACAAAGGGGCCGAAGACCTCTTCCTGGCAGACGCGATCCTTGGGCCGCGCGCGGACCACAGTCGGCATCACGTAGCATCCCTTGGCCAGTTCGGCATCGGCAGGCGCCTTGCCGCCGAGCAGGATTTCGCCGCCTTCTTCGCGCGCGACCTTGCAATAGGAAAGCACGCGGTCGCGATGAGCGGGCGAGGTCAGCGGCCCCATCTCGGTGTGCGGATCGAGCGGATTGCCGAGCCTGATCGACGCCGCCAGCTTCAGGAAGCGATCGAGAAATTGATCCGCGATCTTTTCATGCAGCAGCAGGCGCGAGCCCGCGATACAGGCCTGGCCCTGGTTGTGAAAGATCGCAAACGCGCTGCCGCCCAGCGCCGCGTCGAGGTCGGCGTCGTCGAACACGATATTGGCGCCCTTGCCGCCGAGCTCGAGCTGGACGCGCTTGAGGTTGCCCGAGGAAGCCTGCACGATTCTGCGCCCGGTCGCGGTCGATCCGGTAAACGCTATTTTCTGCACCTGCGGATGCTCGGCGAGGTATTGGCCAGCGACGTTGCCGTAGCCGGGCACAATATTCGCGACGCCGGGCGGGAAGCCGACCTCGCGCATCAGTTCCGCGATCTTGAGCGAGCTTAGCGGCGTAAGCTCGGCCGGCTTCAACACCACGCAATTGCCCGCGGCGAGCGCCGGCCCCATCTTCCAGCTCGTGAACATGATCGGGAAATTCCACGGCACGACCTGCCCCACCACGCCGAGCGGCTCGCGCTCGACGTAGTTGAGAAAGCCCGGGTCCACCGGCACCAGGCGTCCCGGCAGCTTGTCGGCCATCCCGCCGAAGTAGCGGAAGGTTGCGGCGGTGCGCGGCACGTCGAGCATCCGCGTGTCGCGGATCGGATGGCCGGTGTCGATCGATTCGACGTGCGCGAGCTCCTCGGCGCGCGATTCGATCGCGTCGGCGAGTTTCAGCAGCAGCCGTCCGCGGTCGGCCGCGGCCAGTCCGCGCCACGCGGGAAACGCCTTATTTGCGGCCGCGACCGCCTTGTCGATATCGGCCTCGCGCGCCTCGGCGACGTCGGCGATCTTGGAATTGTCGTGCGGGTTAAAGACCTCGATCCTGCCGCGCGCCTCGGCCTCGACGAATTCGCCCCCGATGAACAGTTTGTTTTGCAACTGCATAATCTACCAACTTGCCGCGGGCTTTCGGCGCGCGCCCGCGGCTGCTGAAAATCCGGACGGCTCGCTAAAAATCCACCGGATTCGATTTGAGCCGCTTCTTTGCGTAAAGCTCGGGCAGCGTCGGATCGTTGTTCTCCCACACCAGCAGGATCGAGCGCTTGGGCGAGTAGCCCTGATGGCGGATGTCGGCCGGCATCGCCGAAACGTCGCCCGCCTTCATCACCACCCGCGCGCGCGGCTCGCCGGTGTCGCGATCGCTCACGTCCCATTCGATCTCGTCGCTCAACTGCACGAACCACTCCACCCGGTCGTTGCCGTGGATGACCGGCAGCATGTACTCCTCGGTAGTCGCGCAGATCAGGCTGTCCTTGACGGCGGCGCATACCGACGGATTCCAGGTCACGTCGGAGCGCGCGACGTAGCCGAAGAAGTTGAAGGCGTGGACCTCGTCCTCGAAGCCCGGCTCGGCGTGCACCTCGGGCTGGTCCTGGGCGACGTCGGCGAGCTGGCGATTGACCGGATTGCCGCCCGCGTCGGAGCGCAGCGGGATGTCGTCCTTCATCCCGACCATCCGTTTCGCGGTCAGACGCTTGCGCGCAATAGCCTTGCGGTTGCTGCCGCGCTTGGGGCCGAAGGCGCTGCCGGTCTCCTGCGGCGCGGCGAACGGGTCGAAGCCTTCGTTGGTCCAGTCTTCGAGCAACGCCTCGAACATCGCCTTGACGTCCTCGCTCTTCAAATTTTCGACGTGCTCGCGATGCTGCTTGCGGTAGCCGCCGTTGTAGAGCCCGGCGAAGACGTCGACATTGCCGTAGTGATTGGTGGTGCCGAAGACGTCATCGAAATTGACCGTGCCGTAGAAGAAGCTCCAGGCGAGATCGCGGATCATGGCGCGCAGAAACGAATCAACCGGCATCGAATGCGAGCCGCCCGGCCAGGCGATATGCGCGAAGTACTCGTCGCGCTCGAACCTGAAGCCGCCGAGGGCGAAGCCGCGATAGCCGAAATCGTTGACCGCATCGTTGGCTTCTTTGCTCGCCGCCATCCTCAGTCCTCCGAGTGCCGTTTACGAACCGATGTCCCCGCTTTCGGCAGATTCCCTATTTCTGACAGATGTCCTGCCATCGCTCGACCGTGAGGTCGCCGGCCACGCTCTGCAGAAGGATCACGCCCGGCCGCGCCGCATGGAACTGGTAGGCGGTGCCTTTGGGCAGGAGCGCCATGTGTCCGCGCCGCGCAACGATACGTCCCATCCGCCGGCCCTTGGGCGTACCCTCGAGCATCGTCGTCCCCTCGTGCTCCTCCGAGGCCGCCAGGGCATCGAGCTTGACGAGCCGAATCTCGACCTCGCCGTCCATGATAATCGCGGACTCGTCGTGCGAGGCGGTATACCAGGGCGAGGTTCCTTCGGCCCGCACTGCTTCGAGCACGTACTTGAGGTTTTTGGCGACGGCGACTTTTTCGTAGGGTTCCGACTTGGAGGCGACCTCGAAGACGTTGGAGAAAGCGTAGTTGCGCGGGTCGTCGTTAATCGCCTCGACGCCGCCCTTCTCGTAATGTTCGAGCGATCCGAAGCGGGTCGCGCGCGTCATCGTTTTCGGATCCGCCATGTGGTTGGAACCTCCCGGGCCGCGGCGCGGCCTTGCGTGACAGCAACACAGGCGCCGCGCGCCGACTCAGCGCATCCGTAGCACTTTGTCGCTTTGCATGCCAACCGTCGGCCGCACGCCGCGATTCCCGGCACGGTCAGGGTTCGGTCCGCAGCCCGGCCGGCAAAAAAAGAAGGGGACGATCCGAGGAATCGCCCCCTTCGAGCATCCAAGTTCGCTCCGCGCTGGCGTCTAGGCGGCGCGGGCCGGCTCCGACGTAAGCTTCAGTTCCGCGGGTTCGGCCAGCGGCGCGGTTTTCCACTTCTTGAGTTCGGGCATCACGTGCTTGACGAAGCACTTGATGTTGCGCTCGGCTTCGTCGAATGGCATCGCGGCGTAGCTGAAGTTGCCCATGATGCCGTTGTTGTTGATCGTCTCCTGCATGAACTTGAGTTTTTCGAGCACTTCGGCCGGCGTCCCGAACGGCATCAGCGAAGCGAAGTCTTTCGCCGCGCTGTCCATCCCGTGACGCGCAATATACCGGCTGACTCCGCTGTAGAATTCGTAGCTCTTGTTCTGGCCGAATTTCTCCGAAGTCATCTCATAGTGCTTCATCGCCGTGTGATAGTAGTCGGTGATGTACTTCATCCCCAACTCCTGCGCGCGGCTGCGATCTTCGTCGACGAAGATGAACCCGCCCGAAAGCGGCGGCGGCGGCTCGGTGCCGTTAGTCTCGCGCCAGACGTTGTGGTAAATCTCAAAATCCTTCTTGACCGCGTCCCACGGCTTTTGCGGAATCACCAGCACTCCGACTCCGAGCCGCGCCATGATCGGCATCGATTCCGGCGAGACCGCGGCGGCGTAAGTGCGGCCGCGGAACGAGCGTGCCGGGAAGGGGCGGATTTCGCGCCGCGGCTGATTGGTGTGGCGCCCGCCCTCCATGTAGCCCTTTTCGAGCGCGCTTAGGACCAGTTCGGCATATTCGACGAAGAGGCTCCGGCCTTCGTTCTGATCGAGGCGGAAGCCCTCGTACTCGATTCGCGCAAGACCGCGGCCGAGCCCCAGGATGAAGCGGCCACCCGACAGATGGTCGAGCAGCGAGGCCTGCTCTGCTACCCGGATCGGATCGTGCCACGGCAGCACGACCACCATCGAGCCGAGCTTCACGTGCTTGGTCCTGCCCGCCATGTATGAGAGGAACTGCAGCACGTCGGGACACATCGTGTAGTCGTCAAAGTGATGCTCGACCGACCAGACCGAGTCGAATCCAAGCGGCTCTGCCATCTCGGCAAAGCGCAACTCGTTGCGATAGACCTCGGCGTCGGAAAGTACGTTGTTGGGATTCTGGAAAGCTGCTCCGTATCCTACGTGCATGGCGTTCTCCTGATGTAATGTGGCCGCCGTCGTTGGCCGGGTACGGCCGCGGTGCCGTCACGGTGCGCAGGGGCCCTGTAAGTGGTTTAGCGCAGTCGGCCCTTGGTTTTCCAGACGCCGGGCAGCGCGGCTGGTTCGCGGATCGTCCGGACCGGGACCCAAAGGGGCGGAAAACGGCGCGATCGCGTTTCGCACTGGCGCCGCCGGCGCGCGATAATGGCCGCGCGCGATTAAACGCGCGGGAGGAGCGAGAGACGATGCTGCTCGACAACCCGAAGGGAAACTACAAATTCGTCCGCGGCTATGGCGCACCGTTTTCGTCCGGCGCGATCGCGCATCCGGGCTTCGAAATCGTGCACGCGAGCTTCAGGCCGCTCGCCGCCTTGGCGGACGGCTATGGGCTAATCGAGAGCCATCTGCGAGCGGCGGGCCGCCCACTCGGCGCGATCTGCGGAATCGAACTGCGCATCCCGGCGGCGCTCACTCCGGCCGGCTTCGACGAATTCAACCGTCCCTATATCGAGCGGCTGACGGCGTGGGGCCTCATGGTCGAAGGGCTTAACCCGGTCGCGCGAACCAACGTCGCGCCGGCCTCTAGTCCGATCGCCGGACCGTCGATCTTCGGCTTCTACTACACCGTGCCGGCGGCGGCGGGCGCGGCGCGGCCGTCCTTCGTGCTCGCGGGAGTGCCCGAGGTTGCATCGCGCGAGGGCGGCAAGCGCGAGGTCGTCGCCGCGGGCGACGTCTCGCTCGAAGGGCTGAAGCGCAAAACCGCGTGCATCATGGCAGTCCTGGGAGGACTCCTGCGGGAGATGAATATCGGTTGGGACGAGGCGTCGGCGGTGAATCTCTACACTGTCCACGACGTCCATCCGCTGTTCGCAGCCGATCTCCTGCCGGCGCTGGGAGCGGCGGCTTATCGGGGAATCCGATGGCATTACGCGCGGCCGCCGGTTATCGGGCTGGAACTGGAAATCGACGGCTACGCTGCGCGCCAGGAACTGGTGCTCGCGCCCTGAGCGATCGCCGCAGACATACAGCCCTGGTCCAGCCGTGGTCAGCTTTTATCGCAGCGCCACTTTGCTGACGCTGCGGCGTCTGATTTGCTGACGTCCGCTTCTCCTATCGCGTCTAATTTTTGCTTAGTCCCGCGCCGTCCAGGCATCGCTCTTGCTCATCTCGATATGGGCAGCGGTTTGCGTGGCGCCTCACGGTCTGTGTGTGGGCCAGAGCGCGAGCGACGGCGCGGCGGGTCGCCACCCCAAGAGGGAGGGCTCGCAAAGGATGGGGCTTGCGGCGCAAATGCTCTGGCGAAATTGGGCTGCCGATTCGCCTGCGCGTGCTGCGCCTGTTGAGCCCGCGAAAGCGACGGAGTCCCTCGAAGCCACAGAGTCCTTCGAGGAGGAATTCGCCGCTGGGAATCTGCGCTGGCTGTTGCTGACGTTCCGCGTCGGAGCCCTGACCATCGCGCTCTTCCAATCCGCTTATATCATCGAGACCGTCTATCTCGCTTCCGTCTCCGCGAGCGCGCGCGCGGCGTTCGGCGCGGATTTTCTGATCGCAACCCTGCCGCTCGTGGCATTCGGGTTGAGCTTCAGCCGATGGTTCGAAGGTCACTGGCGGACGCTTACCCTGGGGCTGTGCATCGCGCTCGTCGGACTCAACGCCGCAGCCAACGTAATCCGCCATGAAAGCGTGCCGATGTTTATCGAAACCCTGCTCCTGCTGGTCGGCACCGGCGCGTTGGTTCCATGGAGCGAGCGCTGGCAGGGGGCGCTCGGCGGCTTTTGCCTGGCCGCATTTGCAGCCGATCAGGCGCTGACGCCGATGCCCGATGCGTATGCGCAGGTCCGCTGGCTGGGGATGTCGGGTGCGGTGGTGGTTGCTCAGATCGCGGTGCATCTGACCGGCCTCTATCGGCGTGAACTTGCCGCGCACTGCCGAGCGCTCGCGGCTGCGCGCGAGCAGGCGTTGCTCGCCTCGCGCACAAAGTCCGAATTCCTCTCCACCATGTCGCACGAGATCCGCACGCCGATGAACTCCGTCCTCGGGATGGCCGAGGTGCTCGCAGAGACCGACCTCGATGGCGCTCAGCGCCGCTATCTCGAAACGCTACGCTTCAACGGCGGCGCCTTGATGAAGCTGCTCGACGATATTCTCGACCTGGCCAAGGTCGATAGCGGCCGCGTGCGCTTGCGGAATAAGGAATTCGATCTCGCCGATCTGGTCGAAAAAACCGTCGAGTCCCTTGCCGTGCGCGCGCACGGCAAAGGACTCGAACTCGTGGCGCGGATCCTTCCCGGCACTCCGTCACGGCTGATGGGCGACTTGCCCAGGCTGCGCCAGGTGCTGATGAATCTGCTCGGGAACGCGATCAAATTTACCGAGTCCGGCTCGGTCTAATTAACGGTCGCGGCCGGCGATGACGATTCGGCCGGCGAGAACAGAACGGCCGATACTCGCCTCAGGGCCGTGCGCTTCTCGGTCGCCGACACCGGGATCGGAATCGAATCGGCCAAGCTCGCCGAGATCTTCGCGAGCTTTACCCAGGCCGACTCCTCCGACACGCGCAAGTACGGCGGCAGCGGATTGGGCCTGGCCATAGCGTCACGGCTGGCGGCGCTGATGGGCGGGGGGCGGATCTCGGTCGAAAGCGCGGCGGGCCGCGGGAGCACCTTTCATTTCACCGCTCCGCTCGAATTTGTCGGCGCCGTGGCCGAACCCGCTCCGGCTCGCGACCTGTGTGGGAAGCGCGTGCTGGTAGCCGATCGCAACGCCGCCAATCGACGCATCTTCATCGAGACGCTTGGCAGCTTCGGCGCCGCCGTCGAGGAAGCGTCGACGGTGGCGGAGACGATCGCGACGCTGCGCCAGGCCCTGCAGCTTGGCCGGCCCTTCGACCTCGTCTTCGGCGATTGCCAGATGCCGGGGATCGAGCAGATCGAGCGGCTGGCGGCGCCGGGATGCGCTTGCGGAGCGGCGATGATCGTCCCGATGCTGACTACCGACGATCTAACCTCCAAGATCGCTCGCGTGCAGCGTCTGGGCTTCGAGCACCATCTGCTGAAGCCCGTTCGCCGCTCCGATCTGCTCGATCTGATTTCGCGGGCCGCGAAGACGCACAAAAACAAGCCGCTCGAGGCCAAACCCAACGACGATGCTGTAGGCGAGCCGGCCCAACCGGCCGCGCCGCCGGCGCCGACGCCGGCGCGCACCGCGCCGACGGCAGCTTCAGCTTCGCGTCCGTTGCACATCCTGTTCGCGGAAGACTCATCCGACAATCGCCTGCTGATAACCGCCTACTTCAAGAATCTCCCCTATCAGGTCGAAACCGCCGAGAACGGCAAAGTCGCGGTCGATAAATTCGTCCACGACCGCTATGACCTGGTGCTCATGGATATGCAGATGCCGGTGATGGATGGTTACGCCGCGGTCAGGCTCATCCGCGCCTGGGAGCGGGAGCATCGGCTCGCCGCGACGCCGGTGCTGGCGCTTACCGCATCCACGCTCGATGATGACATCGCGCGCGCCCTGGACGCCGGTTGCGACCGACATATCACCAAGCCAGTACGCAAGGCCGCCCTCCTGGCCGCGGTGCATGAGACCCTGGCGTCGGCCGCTGCACGCCACGTCGAGACCGCGCCAGCTTCGGTCAGCGCGCCAGCGGCCCCGGCCCGCGTTAAAGCCCGGCTAAACAGCGTCGCGCAGTGAGCGGGGATTGCGCTCGCGCGTGAACCGCGCGAGCGCCGGCAATTCCACGCTGTGCGGGACGCGACGGCCTTCGGCCCTCGCGTCCCGCACAGCGTGGGTTGAGCCGCGTGCGGCAATTGCCTACCTTCTGAACCAGCGTGAGCACGTGACCAGTTCATCCTCGCCAATCGTCAACGATCGTCCTGCCGCAGATGCGGCGCCTGCCGGCGGCGCCGAACGCGCCGCCGGCAAGGCGGCGTTCGTGCGCGCCATGTTCGGGCGCATCGTGCCCCGCTATGACCTCGTCAACCGCCTCATGACCATCGGGCTCGACCGCCGATGGCGCCGCGAGACCGCCGCGATCGCGCAGCCCGCCGGCGCGATCGCGCTCGACATCGCCACCGGCACCGGCGATCTCGCACTGGAACTTGCGAGCCAGGGGGCGCGACGCGTGGTCGGCGCGGATTTCTGCGCCGACATGCTGACGGCAGCGGTGGCCAATGGCCCCCGGGGCCGCGCCCCCCGCGCCCGCCGGCGTTGGCCCCGCCGCGGGATG
>Ga0335069_10001191_pt1 | contig 42080 bp, 29 predicted proteins | sample Lox_Sample_11_FD_206714 | JGI IMG/M metagenome (GOLD analysis project Ga0335069, IMG submission 206714) | Soil microbial communities from Loxahatchee National Wildlife Refuge, Florida, United States - Lox_Sample_1.1 | ecosystem: Environmental > Terrestrial > Soil > Wetlands | place: USA...
ACCAGGACAAACCCGCTCCTCCCCCCGCAGATCCCTCTCGACACCCTCTTCCCGACCCTCACCCTCACCCCCAAAACCGCCGACGTCGCGCCCAAGGGCTTCGAACCCCTGTACACCGACACGGATTTCCAAACCTACCGCACTGAATTCGGCGACGCCGCCGACAAGCTCCCCAAGCAAAAATCCTCCGCCCTCCTCGACTTCGCGAACAAACTCATCACCGCCGCCAACGACCCCGCCGCCACACAGGGGGGGGGCGGCCTCCAACGCCTCTACCTCACCCGCGCCGCCATCACCGCCTACCGCACCCGCAACGGCTTTGACCCCGCCAACAAAGCCGTCACCGCCTACCTCAAAATCATGGACCTCCACTCCCCCACCCAGGTCGCCGCACTCTGGGCGATCGCCAACACGATGTCCCGCACCGTCACCACCCCCAAGCCGCAGCGCATCCACTACTCCGCCATCGCGGCCCGCGCCAACATGCAGCTTACGATCCTCCTCCTCGATTGCGACCAGCTCGACGCCGCCCAATCCCTCCAGAAACTGATCGGCTACCACGAAGGCTGGCTGCATACCTCCGGCGCCACGCCCTCCGACAAAGTCGCCTACACGCAGATCCCCCACGTTCGCGCCCTCGTCAAACAAACCCAATCCACCATGGACTACCTGGCCACCCAGTACCAGCCCGCCATCAACGGGGACGACAACGCCCTCATGGCCATCTACCTGTACGGGCGCTACGTGAAACAAAAACCCGAAATCGTGGCCGACCTCCCCGGCCGCAAACCCGCCAGCCCGCTCGCCCAGCTCGCCGCCGCCCTCGACGCTGTCGACCGCAAGTCCGATCCGGAAGCGACATATACCGTCGCCGAAACATTAAAAACCGTCGCCGGAAATCTGCCGGACGGGGTCCTCAAGCAGCGCACGCTCTACGCCGCCCTGCAGAACTACCGCGCCTTCATCGCCGACCCGCGCACCGAGCGCGACCGCGTCAAGCGCACCCTCGCCAGAATGGCCACCGAATCCGTCATCGCCGACGGCGCCCACGGCCCGGCCCCCATCGTCGACCCCTTCGCCCCGCCCCCGCCACCCAACCCCTCACCCCCTCCACTCCCAGCATGCCCTCATTCGACCACTGATCGGAACCCACTGCCGCTGGGGGAAGCAATTGCCCTCGGAATTCGCGATAGAGCCTTTTTCGCGAACAAATAACTGCAGGCTGGGCAACGGGTAGCCCGATAAGGTTAAGTGGCAAGGACGGGCGGAATTTGCGTTGTCCGCGCAAGGGGTTGTGTGGTATCGTCTCCGGCACTCCACGGATGGTGTTCAGGGGAGTCAGCTTGGCCAAGCGGGATCTGTCCGCACGGGTCGGGTTGAGGTTGTGCCGGCCACGCGGCGTCGCCATCCTTATATGCAGCTTCCGACATGGAGGTCGAACTTGAAACTCGCCCGCCTCGAACTCTCCGGTTTCAAATCCTTTGCCGACTATACGGAATTCGTCTTCGACGACGGCATCACCGGCATCGTCGGTCCCAACGGCTGCGGCAAATCGAATGTCGTGGATGCCGTGAAGTGGGTGCTGGGGGAAATGTCGGCGAAGTCGCTGCGCGGCGATGCGATGCTCGATGTCATCTTCAACGGGTCGGGGACGCGCAAGCCGATGGGGATGGCGGAGGTGTCGCTGACGTTCACCAACGAAGACCGCCGGCTGCCGCTGGATGCGGACACGGTGAAGGTCACGCGCCGCCTTTACCGCGATGCGACTTCCGAATATTTGATCAACAACCAGATGTCGCGACTGAAGGACATCCGCGAGCTGTTCCTCGACACCGGCGTGGGCGTGGATGCGTATTCGCTCATCGAACAGGGGCGGGTGTCGGCGTTGCTGGAGGCGAACTCGGACGATCGGCGCGAGATCTTTGAAGAGGCGGCAGGCATTTCGCGGTTCAAGCAGCGGAAGAAAGAAGCGCTGCGGAAGCTGGAGAAGACGGATCAGAACCTGGCGCAATCGCAATTGGTGCTCGAAGAGGTCGAGAAGCAGTTGCGCAGCGTGAAGGTGCAGGCGGGCCGGGCGAGGAATTACCAGGAATACGCGGCGCGGCTGAAGGAACTGCGGTCGGCGTACGTGATGCAGGAATATGACGGCCTGCACAAGAAGGTCGTGGCGCTCAACGAACAGCTTGAGGGTGTTGTCGACAACCTCGCTGCGGTGCGACGGGAGATGGAAGGAAAGCGGAACCGCCAGGCGGAACTGCAACTGGAGCTCGAAGGGGCCCAGGAAGCGGCGCGCAAGGCCGAACGCGAGCTTCTTGCCGCCCAAAACGAAAGATCCACGGCCAAGCAGCGTGGCGAATTCGCGCAGCAGCAGATCCTGCAGCTCTCCGAGCAACGCGAGCTGCTGGTGGGCCGGCGGGGCGATGTCGAAGAGCGGCTGCAGTCCCGCGCGGAAGATGTGAAGCGGCACGAAGAAGCGGTGGCGGCCATCGACCAGAAACTGCGCGAGCATGAAGCCGAAGTGGCGGAATCCTCGCTGAAACAGGAGCAGGCGTCGAAGGCGATAGCGGGGTTGAACCGCAGCGTCGACGAGCACAAATCGAAGGCGATCGACCTGATGCGGCAAATCGCCCGGCTGCACAACGACATCAACGGCCTCAAGATCAACCAGGAGAACCTGACCAACCAGAAGGGCCGGCTGGAGCAGCGGAAGTCGCAGGTCGATTCACAAATCGCCGAACTCAAGGCCCGCGTGGCCGAGCTGGACGCGCGAAAGACCGAGCTGACCGAACAATCCGCCACCCTGCAGGAAGAAGCGAACACCGTCCGCGCCGAGCAGCAGGCGAACAACCAGAAAATGGCGGGCATCTCGCAGGAACTGGCCCGCCAGCGCGAACATCGTTCTGGTTTGAAGAGCCGGCAGAACGTGCTCAATGATCTGCAGAACAAGCGTGAAGGCGTATCGCAGGTGGTGCGCGAGCTGCTGAAGAATCGCGATGCCGGGAAGGGATTTGGCTACGTGAAGGGGATCGTCGCCGACGCGCTCAGCACCGATCTCGAACACGCCACGGTGATCGAAGCCGCTCTCGGCGAGCTGCAGAACGCTGTGGTCGTTTCCGATTCGGCCGCACTTATGGCGGATGGTGAGATCTGGCAGAAACTTGCCGGCCGCGTCACTGTGCTCGCCGCCGACAAGATGCTGGCGTACCAGGATGGCTACGACTGGACCCGCCACGGCAAGGCCGCGGTCGCGGCGATTGATCTCGTCAAGAGCGAAGGCGAGAACTCGCTGCTCATGCACCAGTTGCTTGGCCGCACCATCGTGGTGGACACTCTCGCCGACGCCCTCGCACTGGCCGAAGCGGGTCCGCGCGAATACCGCTTCGTCACGCGTCACGGCGAGGTCGTGGAGGCCGGTTCCGCCAATCACGCCCTGACGCTCGGCGACATGTCGAAACGGGGGGGCATGATCACCCGGCGTGCGGAAGTAGCCAAGCTCGAACAGGAACTCACGGAAGTCGAAGCGAAAGTCGCGGATCTCACCGCGCAGATTTCGCAGTGCGACCAGACCTCCCGCGAACTCGACGCCCGCCAGCAGGAACTCCGGCAGCGCATCTACCAGACCGACTCGCAGCGAGCCGAAGTGAACGCCCAGTTGCAGCAGGTCAGCTCGCAACTGCAGCGCACGACCAGCGAAGCCCCGCTGATCGCAGGCGAAATCGAAAGCATCGAGCGGCAGATCGAATCCGCCGTCGAACGCCAGGGCGAATTCGAATCGAAGTGCGCCGGCCTCGAAGAAGAACAGAAAAAAGTGGAAGCGGTCGTCCACGAGCTGGGCTCGCAGCTCATCGTCCGGCAGCACGAAGTGAGCGAACTCGCCGAAGCCGCCACCCGGGCCCGCGTCGCCATGGGGCAGGTGCAGGAGCAGCGCAGCGGGGTGAACCGCGAACTCGCCACCGCCCGCCAGGCGGTCTCGCAGATGCAGATGGAACTGCAGCGTCTGATCAACGAAGCGGAGCTGGTGGAAGGCCGCATCGGCGACGCCGAAGCCACCGTCGCCCAGGCCGAAGAAGTCCTCGCGGGGCTCGCCGAAAGGATAAGCGCCGCCGAAACGGAGCTCGCCACGCACACCGAACAGGTTTCCGTCCTGCGCAGCGAATTCACGGCCCTCAACTCGGGCCTCGATTCAATCCAGGAACAGATCGAGCAGTTCGCCCGCCGCGAACACGAGCTCTCGCTGGCGAAGAACGAGCTCTCCGTCCGCATCGAAACGCTCATCGAGCACACGATGGAAGAGCTGCAGATCAATCTGCACGAGGCGTATTCGACCTACCAGGCGCAGGAGATGGACTGGGACGCCGTCGCCGCGGAAATCAGCGAGCTGAAGGGAAAAATCGCCCGTCTCGGCAACGTGAACCTCGACGCCATCCTCGAGCAGTCGCAGCTCGAAGAGCGCCAGGCCTCGATCTCCGCACAACTCGCCGACATCATCGAAGCGAAGCGGCAGCTCGAAGAGCTGATCACGAAGATCAACGAAGACTCGCGTGTCCGCTTCGCCGAAAGCTTCGCCGCCGTCCGGATCGAGTTCCAGGAAATGTTCCGGAAGCTCTTCGGCGGCGGGAAGGCGGACCTCATCCTCGAAAACCCGGAGGACATCCTGGAGTCCGGCATCGAAATCATGGCCCGGCCGCCCGGGAAGGAACCGCAGTCGATGTCGCTGCTCTCCGGCGGCGAAAAGACGATGACGGCCGTCGCCCTCGTCATGTCGATTTTCAAGTCCAAGCCGTCGCCGTTCTGCATCCTCGACGAAGTCGACGCCGCGCTCGACGAAGCGAACACCACCCGCTTCGCGGGCATCATCCAGGACTTCCTGCAATACTCGCAGTTCATCGTCATCACGCACAACAAGCGCACGATGAGCGTCGCGAGCACTCTCTATGGGGTGACGATGCAGGAACAGGGCTGCTCGAAGCGCGTTGCGGTGAAGTTTGACGGCAAGGGAAGCGCCGTCATCGCCGCCCCCGGCGCCCCGCGCCAGGCGGAGACAGCGGCGGCGTAAGATCCAATTCAGAATTCAGAGTTCAGAATTCAGAATGAATCCAATGGAGGCAACCTCAATGGCCAGTGGATACTCTGCGCGATATGAAGAGTTGCGGGTTCGCACGTTTGAGTTTGCTCGGCGCATCGTAAGGCTGTTTCGCGCGCTGCCGAGAACCGAAGAGGCTCGGACTCTGGGAAAACAATTCCTGCGGAGTGGCACAAGTGTCGGAGCCAACTACCGCGCAGTATGTCGATCTCGCTCGCGCGCCGACTTCATCGCCAAGCTCAATATCGTTCTCGAGGAAGCTGACGAAACCAAATACTGGCTCGACCTGCTCGTCGCCGAAAGCATCGTTCCCGCCCCGAAGCTCGGCAAACTGCAGGAAGAGTGCGAAGAACTGGTGCGCATATTCGCGGCGTCACTTCTCACCGCCGAAACAAACGCTTCAAGCAAGACACCCAAATAATTCTGAATTCTGAACTCTGAATTATTTGGTGAGATCAATATGGCACACCTGCGTGTTGCCATCCGGATGAATCACGACGAAGACCGCCTCCTTCATGTCCGGCGCGTCTTCGATCTTCTTCATCTCGGCGAGGAACTGCTGCTGGTTGTCGACGGCGTCGTCGTTCACCTTGGTGACGAGGTCGCCGACTTTCAGCGGCGTGGAGCCGAGCGACGAGGGCGCGCCGTTCTTCACCAGCGCGATCATCACGCCTTTCGTGTCCTGCGGCAACCGGCGAGCGTAAGCATCGGCGAAAACCAGGTCGCGTGTCGTCACGCCCACCTTCGCTGAATACACGTGTGGCATTTCCCCGGACGTCTTCGGTGCGGCAGCCAGGGTCACGGGAAGGTCCATCTTCTTGTCCCCGCGCAGGATGCCCAGGGTCAACGTGTCGCCCGCCTTGTGCTTCTCCAGCGCCCGCTGAAAGTGCATGACCATGATCTCCGGCACGGGGCTGGTGCTGAACGGCTTTCCATCGACCGTCAGAATAATGTCCTGCGGCGCCAGCCCCGCCTTGTCGGCCGCCTCGCCTGCAATCACCGCACCCACCATGACGCCCGAGATCTGATCGATCTTCTTCACCGTCCGGATGTCCTCGCTGATCCCGGTGATCTCATCGAGCCCCAGCCACGGACGATGCGTTTCGAACGGAGCGGTCGGAATGTTCTTGAACAGCGGTGCGACCTCCTCGGCCGGCAGATATCCATTGCCCTGGTCATCATCGACGAGCTCAATGCGGCGAAACCCGCTCGAGTCCCGCAAGACCATATTTTCGCCGAGCGCCGGAAGCGTGATACCGACGCACTTTCCGCTTTGGAGGTCAAACACCGGGCTCGTCCCGCGTGTCAGGCCGAACGCCTGGGTATTGACCATCACATGCGTGAGATCAAGGATCGCCTTGACTCGCGTCGCGCCGGTGTAGGTTTGATAGCCGCCCGATTTCCCAAGGATGGCGATGGCGAACACCTCTTCACCGAGGGAAGAGGGAGCGAGATCGCCGGGGTTGAAGACGGGCGCCTCCACAGGCTTCTCGGTTTTCAGGAAAGCAAAGAGGCGGTCCTGGGTGCGTCCAAGAAGTTTCGCATCGACACTGGTGAAGTTCTTCAGGGGCAGGCGGACCTTCAGATCCTTGATCCATTCCTTGGGCATATTTTCCGAGATAAAGCTGCCGGAGACGAGAATGACCGCGCCCGAGGAGTCTTTATGAATCAAGATGCCCTGGCCAGACTCCTCGCGCGAATTGTTTTCATTGCGGGCGGTGTATTCAACCGCGACGAGGGATTTCGTCACTTCGTTGGCGACGGCGGTAATGTCAGCATCGGCGCGGAGCGAGGACGCGGCGCAGGCCAGGCAGAGGAGCATGGCGGCGGCGCTGGAGATGGTTTTCAATTGCATGAGGACTCCCAAGAGTTTGCGTTTATTTATGTTGAGTACGAATAGACGCCGGCGACGCCACCGGACCTCTCATTGTTCAGTCGCGAGGCTTAAGCACCTGGAAGATCTGACCCCGGCCGCGCCGGATGTCGATCCCGATCGGACGCGGATTCTTCGACCACGCTTCCGCGGCCGCCTGCAGATCCTCGACGCTTGTCACGGGCTTGCCGTCCACCTTCAGGATGATGTCATCCCGGTCGATCTCGGCGGCCTGTGCCGGCGAGCCCGGCCGCGAGCCGGTGACCAGGACACCATGGGTGTACGGAATGCGGTTGTCGCGGAGATAAGCGCGGGTCAGGTCGCGAACGCTGAGCCCCCAAGCAGAGATCGCCTGCTCCTCGGTGATCACGCTTTCCAGTTTCTCTGTCTTGATCTTGACCGTCATCGGCTCCGGTTTGCCGGGCCGCTGCACCGTCAGCGTCAGGTCGGAGCCGATCGGATAATCGCTGATCATTCTCCGGACGGGCGCGAGCTGTTCCGGGAAGCGCACGTTGACCGGCACACCGTCGATCGCCAGGACGATGTCCTCGGCCTTGATCCCGGCAATTGCCGCCGGCGAGTCATTTTCCACGCTGGCCACCAGCACGCCCTTGTCGATGGCAATGTCGTAGAACTTTTCAAAATCCTGGAGCGGCTGTAACTGCACGCCGATGTAGCTGCGTGCGACTTTGCCGTGGTTGGCGGGATTCATGAGCACTCTGATGACGTCCTTGGCGACATCAATGGGTATGGCAAACCCGAGGTTGTTGCCGGTGGTCATGCCCCGCGTGTTGATGCCGACGACATCACCGCGGAGATCCACGAGCGGCCCGCCGGAATTGCCGGGATTGATGGCGGCATCGGTCTGGATCCAGTTGTTGAACCAGCCGGTCTCGTAGCCGTCGATGTCGGATTCATCGAAGGTCCGGTCGGTATTGGACACAATGCCCGCCGTGACGGTTCGCGAGAGGCCGTACGGCGTTCCCACCGCCATCACGGGCTGCGCCAGCATGACCTTGGAGGAATCCCCCAGGTCGGCGTGCGAGAACGTCAGGTGCCGGCGGTGCACTTCATCCATGTCGAGCTGCACCAGAGCCAGATCGGTCCAATGGTCAGAACCGAGCAGATTGGCCCGCACATGCTCGAGGCTGGAAAGAGTAATGTCGATGCGTTTTGCGCGTCCGGCGACGTGGAAGTTCGTGAGGACGTGGCCCTGGTCGTCGATGATGACGCCGGAGCCGATGGAGCGTTCAGAACGCGCCTGTCCCTGCTGGAAGTTCTCCGAGACAATATCGAGGCGTACGACGGCCGGACTGATGCGGTCGGTGGCGTAGCGGACCGGATAGCTGGGGCGCACATCAATGCATTTGGGATCTTCGTGGCCGAGCGAGCAGCCCGCGAGAGTGACAATACCGGAGAGAACGAGGGCCAATTTCGCGGGAGCAGGGATCAACTTCATGGAATCTCCAAAGGAACCAGGACGTGCTTGATTGTTGCCGCGGGTCGCCTGACGTTTCGGGAAGAGTGTTAAAGCAGCATGTTATCGATAAGTCGGGTGGAGCCGAGCTTGGCGGCAATCAGGAACACGCAGGGTCCGGCGATCCGCCCGTCGGGCTGAGCCACCCAGAGCGCGAGGGTTTCCGGATGCGCCGCAACGGCATATTGAACCTGAAGATGCCGCGCTTCGAGGCGCAGCCTCATTTCCGATTCGAGCGTCGCCGCGGAACGCTCGCCGGCATCGTAAAGCCGCTTGGCACCCGTCAGTCCCTCATAAAGGGCAACCGCGCGGGAGCGTTCGTCCGGGTTCAGATACCGATTCCGGCTGCTCATCGCCAGTCCGTCCGCGTCGCGCACCGTCGGACAAGTGACGACCTCCACCGGCATGTTGAGGTCGATGCACATGCGCCGAAGGATCGCCTGCTGCTGAAAATCCTTCTGTCCGAGAAGAAGGTGGGTCGGTTGCACGGCGTTCAGCAACTTCGCCACCACAGTACACACGCCGCGGAAATGGCCCGGACGGATCGCCCCCTCGAGCACGGTCGAGAGGGGACCGGGATCAATCGATGTCATCTGCGCGAGCGCCTGGGAGTTGAGCGTGCGGATGCCGGAATACATCTCGTCGGCGGACGGAACAAATACCGCATCGCACCCGGCGTCGGCCAGGATCTGGAGGTCCGCATCGAGCGTTCGCGGATATTTGGAAAAATCTTCGGAGGGACCAAACTGAGTGGGATTGACGAAGATGGACGAAAGGACGGTGCCGTTGCGGGCGAGGTTCCGCGCGCTTTTGACAAGCGAGGCGTGACCATCGTGAAGCGCGCCCATGGTCGGGGCGAAGGTGACCGTCGCCGCCGCCGGACCGCTCAGGCGGCGTCGCCATTTCCGGAATTCTGGGATGTGATGGATGACGTGCACGATGGACCCGGGATTAAACAGTGAGTTCTTCCAGAAGTTCTTTGATGGTTTTTCCGATGGCGGGGTGACGAACATCGGGCGCGATTTCCGCCAGGGGCTCGAGCACAAAACGGCGTGAGTGCATGCGGGGATGGGGGAGCGTCAGCTCCGCATCATCGAGCGTAACATCTGCATACATAAGGAGATCCAAGTCGAGTACCCGCGGAGCGTTGCGCACCTGGCCCTCGTCGGCGCGATTCCGCCCCATCTCCCGCTCGATCTGCAGCAGGTGCCGCAGAAGTTCCACCGGCGACAACGCCGTCTCGAGACAGACGGCCCCGTTGATGAAGCGTCCGGACTCCGGCGGCGCATCGACCGGATCGGTCTCGCGGAACGTCGCGATCGCCGCCACCCTGGTGGCTGGGACTTCGTACAGGCGTGCGAGAGCGGCGCGGATTGCGTCCTGGCGCTGACCAAGATTTGAGCCGATTGCAATGTAAGCTCTGACCATAGCGGGCGCGAGCATACGGGGGCGCGGGGGCGTGCGCCAAGCAAATCGCGGGATTGGAGTGGCGAATACATTCATCCATTGATATATTAGTTGCGGCGGTGGAAGAAGGAGATCACGGTATTTTTCTCGTTGTCGCCTGGCTTTGTGGTTAGAATGTTGACGTATCGTTCACCTCTCATCTTTTTTGAAGGACCAGACTTGCTGGTTCTTGGTGGCAAAGACCGGCGGCTCGAATGAGTGACTTCCGCACGCGGAAGCGTGTACGTACAATTACGGACGGTTGTTGCCTTTGCCCTGAGGTCTACTTGTGTTCCAAGTGATGCGTGAGAGTGTATGCTTAGTGACGACCGCCACGCGCAGTGCGGCAGCCGCTCAATCCTCCGTCGAGGCCCGCTTCGTTTTACCGATGCAGCAGCCGGAGTCGCTTTGCAAAGGCATCGGCTTTTTTTGCGTGAGTGAACGCTTGTTCGCGCATCCAACTCATTTGTGCAGGAGTTCCCAATGAAGATCACCGATGTAGCCATCCAACTTGCTCCGTCCGGGCAGGACCGCTTGCGCGGCTTCTGCTGCATCACGATTGACGGCTGCTTCGTCGTGCGTGACATTAAGATCATCAACGGGCCGAACGGATTGTTCGTGGCGATGCCCTCGCGCAAGATCATGGCCGCCTGCCCGCAGTGCCGGACGAAGAACCATCTCCATGCACGGTTCTGCAACCAGTGCGGCGCACAGCTCCCGGCGATGGTTCCGGCTGGAGAGCGCGTCAAACTCCACTGCGACGTCGCCCACCCCATCAACGTCGACTGCCGGCAGATGATCGAAAAGGAAATCCTCGCCGCCTTCAACAACGAAGTGCACCGCTCCGAACAGCCGGGCTATGTCGGGCGGCAACTCGGCGACGGCGGCGACTCGGTGGCCCCCACCGAATTGATGCCCCACAGCTAATTGCTTTTAATCCGCCTGCGAGCGGGATGGAAAGGGAACGGCCCGCTTGTGCTGGTTGCGAAAGGGGATCGATTGCCCCTTTTGGTGCTATTGACCCGCGCTCCCGCAGCCGATACCTTTGTCAGAGCGCTTAAGGAGAGATGGCCGAGCGGCTGAAGGCGCCGGTTTGCTAAACCGGTGTAGGGTTTATAACTCTACCACGGGTTCGAATCCCGTTCTCTCCGTTTCAAAAGAGGCCTCTTCCAAGGGGCCTTCTTTTCTACACTTACCGCGTTTCCCCCGCTGCCATTACCACGGCTGTCCCCAACCTGTGCCCTGATCGGGCACGGGGACATTTCGCGCCATGGGAGACGAAGTTGGTTCTTGGGGTAGATGGAACTCGGACCCGCGCTGCAGAGAGGGGCATCGATACCCCGCGATATTTTCTCCAACTGGCACTCGATCACCGCATGCAGGCGTACGACTGCCTCATCAGAGACGGGCGGGCGCCAAATCCGCAGGCCAACATTGTGCGCGTCTAAACGACGATGTTCAGACGAACATTTGCTACGGCTGCGGTGGCGAGCGTGTTGCCGCACAGATGGAACAGTCGGAAGTCGTTGGTTGCCCAGTTCGCGACGTAGGTGGCATCGTTACCGACGACCCAGCCGGCGTCGCCCTGGCCGTGGTAGGCGTTGGCTGAAAAGTCGTGGTGATACGCGACGAGCACATTGTTGTTGGACCAGAGCGCGTTCTCGCGGAACCAGAGGTGGAATGGGACGGAGCTCAGTGTAGCGTTGCCCGACTGCTGGAGGATGGTGATGCGCGTGACATCGTTGCCTCGCAGGTGCCATTCTCCGCCGATTTTATTTTTGGGATTGCGGGCTATCAGTTTTTGAAGGGCCGGGAGGGATTCCGTGCTGATTGAGGGGATGGATGCGCCAAGGATGCTGAGTTCGCCGAGGAGTATGGAGTTTTCGATGGTCAGGCGTGTGGGAGAATCGGCCAACTGAAGAGCGATTCCGTAGGAAGGCAGAAAGGCCGCGGTGCGGGCGAGGTCCAGGGCGGAAGGTTGAGACTGGTTGGCATTGAGTTGCGACAATGATTTGGACATCAATCGGACTCGCGATTTCATGGTGTCGGTGAGGTCCTGCACGGCGGGGGACTGGTCGCCCCAGAGGGATGCATAGGACTTGAGCGCAGCGGGCGGCGCCTTGATAAGGGACTGGGCGATTTGTTCGACGGCATCGGCATAGGTCTGGGAGGTGATGGCGTCCAAAGGGGGCGGGAAAGTGAGGCCGGGCACCTTGGTTACGTCAAATCCTTCGATGGGGGATTGCCAGAATGGAAAGAGCGACTGCAAGGTACAGTCGCGGATGAGCAGATCGTCTGCGCCGGCGATGCGGAGGAGGACGATGGGCTTGTCGGCGGCCTCGATATCGCAGCCCCGGAAGAGAACGGATTTGCAGTTCAGGAATACGAAGGGGTCGTTGGTGCGCGAGATGAGGACCTGCATGTCCTCCAGGGCAAAAGAATTGAGCCGCCGGGCTGCAATGCCGGCGCCCTGGAGACGGAGGCGGGTTCCTGGGCCGCAGCCGCGGATGTGGACGTTTGCTGGTTTTGTGAGCTCGAGCGGTTTCTGGAGCAGGTGATCGCCGGCCATGAGACAGAGGCAGATGTCGGGGGTTGTCTTAAGGAGCTTGGCGAGCGCCGCTTCGATGGTGGGGAAGTCGCCCCTGGGCCCGATGGAGACGCAGCAGCATCCGTCGGCGCCAGCCTGGCGGATATTGGCGGTGAAGATTACCTGGGACGGCTTTTCAATGGGCTGGTTGGCGGGGGTTTGAACGAGTGTGGCGGTGAGTTGTTGGGTGGGGAGGGCTGGGTCGGGCGTCCAGGAGCAGGCGGCGAGGCCGTCGGGGCCGGAAGTTACGGCGGCGCCGGAGCCGCCGCCGTTGAGAGCGCCATTTCCCTCGGCCTGAAAGGAAATCTTTGCGCCCGCGACGGGACCGCATGCGCTGCTGATGCTGACTTGGATGGGTTTTGCGAGCGTGTCGCCGGGATTGGCGTCCTGGCCATCGCCGCCAAAAATATCGATCCGCGCCATGGACGCAAGCTGCGAGATCGCGTCCTGCACGGTGTTCCTGCCCTGCATTCCGCTGCACGAACCCGGATCAAAGGCCACTTGGGCGGCGACGCTGAGGTTGGCGTTGAAGAAGATCAGAGGGGTGATGGCGTTGCCGTTTTGATCGAGGAGTGCCGCGGAGACCTGCTGGGTCCAGTTGGTGCCGTCGAGATGGAAATCACAGGCGGCCTGACCGTTGGAGGTGATGGGAAGGTCGACGCTGGCGCCGGCGGGGGCAGCTCCCTGCGCGGCGACCCGGCCGGCGCCGGAAGTGACAGTAAAGCGGACAGTGGCGGCAGCGGGGAGACACTGGGCGTTGGCAACACCGACGATGAGCGGGTGCGGCAATTTGTAAAGATTCGCGGCGTTGGTCGGGACGGGCATGACTTCCTGGCCATCGCCGCTGAGATAGAAGAGCCTCGGCGTGGCGGAGAGCGCCGGGAAGAGGCAGCGACAGTCGCTTGAGAGGCTGGTGGGCGATCCGGCAGCAACGGTGACGATGGCGAGTTTGCAGAGGTGGTGTGTGATGCCCCGGGGCGGGCGAGGGACGCGGAGGCTGTTCTGCGTGGGCCATTGGATATCGCCGTCGGGGGACTCAGCGGTTGCGGTGCGTGCTGGAATCTGCCAATAGTGGCCAGTACGGTAATCGGCATCGGCAAAGCGGATCTGGATACCGCTCTCGAGTGGCAGCCAGTTGGATGGCGGGTCGGCGATGAACTTGACGGCGCCGATGGCTTCCCAGCGTCGGAGCTTGGGAAAACGGGCGGGATCGACGTTGGCCGGCGTCGCCGCCAATGGATTGGCGGGGGACATCAGGGTGATGACGTTGCCGGCGATATCCTTGATTTGCGCGAGTTGTCCGGGGAGTCCCTCCAGTTCCAGCGCGTCATCGAGGATTTCGACCCAGGAGTCGACGGCGAATTGGAGTTTGGCGTCGGGCCCGATACTGCTGACGGTGATTTTGTCGCCGTCAATCTTTTCGATGGTTGTGACGACGGATCCATTTTCGCGAGACCATTTCCAGGTGGCGGCGACTTGTCGTGCCATGGGCTGATCGGCTGCAACAAAGGCCGGGTCGATGGGGATGTTGATGGTGAGGGTAGTTCCCGCGACATCGGTGAGCCAGGCGAGCTGACCGCGCATGGGGGCGCCGGGCTTCGCAGGGAATATTTCGATCGGCTGGCCTTTTTGCCAGGGGACAGCGGCAGCGATGGTGATTACGTTTTGGGGCGCGTCGGCGGCGGGGAGCGTTACGGCGACACCGGGCGCATTGGCGGCGTCGAGGGCTTTGCCGGGCTGGTGAATTTCGACCCGGTAAAGCTGGTTTTCGAGGCCGGTGTATCCGGCTTCAGGGGGGAGGGTGCAGGGATCATCGTCGGCGGGGGGCTTGATGGTGTCGGCGGTGAGCCGGGCGGTGCGGGGATCGCGAAGATGATCGAGGGTGCCGGTGCTGCAGACGTCGGGGTTGTTGAGCGGGCCTATGGGATCGGCTTTGATCTGCCAGACAGTTTTGGCGCGTGTGGCGCTGTCCGGTCCGCCGAGCGCGGGCTCGCGGAGGCTTGGCGCTTCAAGTTCGGTCAGATGGCGCTGGAATACGTCGGCGTAAAGCATGTAATTGCCGGGCGGCAATGCCTGGACGTTGAACCGGTCCGGCTGATTGGTAAAGGGGATGGCCGACTCATTTTCGCAGAGAATTCCATCGACGTAATAGTGGCCGGCGCTGATGAAGAAATCGCCGTTCGCCAGCGGCGTTGCGATATGGAGATCGGCAAGGTGCTGCTTTTCGTCTGCGGTAAGCTCATTGAGATCAGAGAAGATGCGGAACGCGGCTCTATCGGCGGGGCCGCCGCAATCTCCGATGAGGTCGGCGGCCGTCGTTTGATCGCGATGCGCCAGGAGCGCTGCGAACTCATTGAAATTGGCGTCGAGCAGGACGCGTCCCTGCTGGAGCAGCACCTGTTGATAGTGACGTTTTGGGTTGAAGGTATCGCGAGTGAAATCACCGTGCATGGCTGTCTCTCAATTAGTGGGTCAGGTGGCGCAAAACAGGCCGGCATCCAGGCCGAAGCGCAGATACTCCTTCAGCCTCGAGCGCAGGTGGGAGAGCCGTTGAGGCTGATACAAATCGTGAAAGGCGCCCATTTCGGATTCATCGTCCGCCCCACGGCGGATTTCTTCCGGGCAAAGTTCCGAGAGCTGGGCATAGGCGGCATCGCCGTATTGGAATGAGGTGAAGATGGGGCTCAAATCCGGCCCGTGGTGTGACGGGATGCACTTGAATCTGCGGGGCACACGCGCACCGCGCGGGAGCCAGCAGAAGCGGACGCAACCTTCCTGCCTGCGCTTGACGAGCATGGGCGCCGGCCAGATTGCGGGATTGTCGGCGGGGGCGAGATCGGCGAGGAAAATGGAATTGGACGCAAGCTGAAGAATCGACGCGCTGACTTTTCCGCGGATCGTGCAATTCACCATTTTCCATGAGGCGGCGGGTGAAACGCCGTCGATTCCGGCGAGTGCCACGGAGGTGGATGCGGAGGCGTCGACGATGGTGTTCTTCATCCGGACGACCGTGTCGGGGCTGACGCGCATGGATTGAATGATGCATGAATCAATGTCGATCTGGGTCGTGGGGGATTCGACGACCAGTGCGGGAGCGGGGCCCATTGTCAGCGTGCCGTTGGGGGCGACCTGAAGTGAGGGGACGATGGTGCAATGTCGGAGCGTCAGCTTGCCGAGGTTCCCTGTGATGTGGATCTGGGCGCCGCTTATGAGGAGGCCGTCGATGGTGAAACTGCCGTCTGCGGCGCCACTGATTTCGAGGGGAGCGGTGAGGATAAGGGTGGGGCGGCGTTGCTCGGCGGCGCGGATTTGGATGGCATTTCCGCCGGTGTCGATCGGAGGGATGGCTTCCACGAAACGGTCGCTCTCGGCAATTTCAACTGCTCCTCCGGCAGAGCGCGCGGCGGCGATACCGTTCGTGATGCTGTTGAATTGCGGATTGTTTTTGGCGACCCTGGCAACGGGCGGGGGGCTGCTGCGCAATTGCGACCGGTTGTATTCGCCGCCGCCGAGTGGGGCGCTGAAGCCATAGTGGAACGTTCCATACCTGGTGTCGTCGGGGGAGAGGTCGGCGGGGAAAAGCACGCGGCCGAGCACGGGGTCGAGAAGGATCTTCTTTTGCGTGGCGGCGAAGTTCTGATGGGCCCATGCGGGGTTGCCGGCGCCGTCGGTTACATCGCTGAGATCGGCGACGAGGATGTCGTTGAGGAGCGGGGCGGCATTGCTGTCTTCAATGACGAGGCTTCCTTCCTTGCCGTAATAGACAGGGTTGGGGGAAAATTGCAGGGCATTCGGGCTGGGCGGTGCGCCTTTGAGCATTCGGCGCGAGATGGGCATGGGGACTTCAGGCGCCTGTGCGAGCTGGGAGAAGGCGGGTTCGGTGCGCGGCAAGTTGAAAAGCTGGATATCGAAGCCGAGAGGATGGAAGCGAAAGTGGCGTCTGCCGGGAAAAGCGTCGGCGTGGACAAGGGGCGAGCGGGTGAGGGGGTATGCATCGAGGCGCCAGAGAAACAGGCCGACGTTGGGGATATTCCACTTCCCACGGAGGGATTGGATGCGACGGACTTCGACGGTGCGGGCGGCGGATTCGAAGGGGGTATCGAAGAACTCGAGCAGATCGGCGTTGCGGAGCGAAGCGATGGCGAGGTTGCCGGGGCGGATGTGGTTGAGGTTCTGCGTTGTGATGAGGCGTTGGAAGAATTCGACGGCGTGACACTGCCAGCCGGTGGCATCGCGCGCCAGGGATTCGAGCATTACGACGGTTCCCTTGCGCCGGCGATAGCCGATGGTGTGACCGATTTCGGATCTGGGGGCTCGGGTGCGGGCATTGTCGCCGCTGAGGCCGCGGATTCCGAGCAGATCGGCGAGATAGGGAAGGGCCCATGGGGCGGCGGTTTCGACGAAGGAGTTGTCGTAGAGTTGCTCGAGGCTTTCTTCAACGACGGCGACCTGGCCGGCGATGACTTCTATCAACTGGCGCAGCGGGCCGCGCAGGTTGTCATCCTGGACTCGGTGAACCGCGGGAAGGAGCTTGTAGAGAGTGTCGGGGTCGAAGCTCACAGGGTCCTCACCTCCAGGGCAGGCAGGGAAGATTCGTCGAGCGTGAGCAGTTCGGCCGGTTCGAGGCTGCCCAGGGCGGCTCCGTTCCGGGGCGCGTGCGCCGGCAGGTAGGTCTGACGGCTGGCGGGTTGGGTTGTGAGGTAGAAGGCGTCGAGCTCAATGAAGGCGACGCCGTCGACGTTCTGGATTGTCGCGAGGACTTCGCTTTGGGCGACGCCCTGGCCGAGTGCGCGTGCATCAAACGAAAAAGCCCCAATGAGCGCGGCCTTGACGGCGGATTCAACGATGGATGAGTCGTATAACGCTTTGACAAACACCGTGCCTGCAAGGGTGAAGGTCAAAGGCGAATATGATTTTGCGATGACTGTAACAAGCGGGTTGGAACGTTCACTGATGGCTCCGATGAGGGTGGCCAGGGTGGTATCCGACACATGCGGCGCCGGCGCAGACCCCGCGACCGTAAGGAAGACGGCGCGGGCGTGGACGTTCCACATCCATATGGCCATCGCCTTTCCGATGCCGGCGAAGGCACGCGAGAAGTCTTCGTAGTCCTGGAGCGATACGACACGATCGAGCGTGAGGACGGTGATCGGCGCGTTGATGCGCGCATCGTCGGGGGTCTGCGGATCGGCTGCGCCTTCGGTTGGCAGCGGGTTGGTGACGGATTTGACCCCGAGCGGCCGGGTCATCAGCAGCGAGAGCTGGTCCGCCTTGAGAAGACCGGCCAAACCGATGCCCTTGCGGTAGACGGCGCGGATGTTCTCGCGTCCGGTCGGCAATCGTGCGCCACGCCATCCGTCGCCGGTGGTAACGGAGAATATTCCATCGGAAATCTCGCGATCGACGTGAACCCGGTCGCGCCGGCCCTGGACGTAGAGCGTTGACACGGCCGTCCACTGAACCCCATTCACCCATAGCTGGAGCGTGGATTCACCGCCGGTCTCGGTTTTTGCGGGCGTGAAGGTCAGGGGTCCCTGCCTGAGGGCAAACTTCTGATTGGGCTGCGTGGCATCCCCGCTGCCCAGGACTTCGTTCACGGTCTCGCCGTGCGTTGCAAAGGCGACGTTCCCGTAGATCAGGGTGCGGGACGCCAGGTGCGTATTTATCAATGGGCCGGTCAACACGATTCGGGTGTGCGTCGAGTCGGCCTGCTCGATTTGTCTGACCGTCGCAATGTCGTTGAGCCACTGGCCGGCGTCGGTCTGGCTGCGGATGAGCAGTGTCCGGCCCGGGGGAAGGGGAATATCCAGAATCGAGTCGAGGATGATCTCACTTCCGGAGACCCATTTTGTCGCATCGGATGGCTGTTCGGCGCGTGCCAATTCGTCCCCCTGGAGGTACACGGACGTCTGGCGGATTTTGTCGTTGAATTGCTCGAGGAGATTGATTCCATCGATCGTGAGGCATGTGGTGGACGATGAAAGCGTAAAACCGGTGCGCGAATCTGCGGCAGCGCTTACAACCGAGTAAAGTTCCTGCCATTGCGGTGCGGAGAGTACGACCCACATGCCAGGCAGAACCGCAGGATAAACCGCATCGAGATAAACCGACTGGATATCGACGGGATAGAGTTGCTGAGTGGGCACAATCTGATTCGTTGCGAGGCCCGGATACTTCCAGAAAAGCTTGATGGTCCCGGGACCGGCGTTGTTGTAGTACTCGAGGCGTATCGAATATTTTTCGCCCTTTTTCAAATAGACGTCAGCGGAATAGTCGGTTGGCGCCTGATCTTTCCACTGATCAATGAGCAGCGCGTCATTGACCCAGAGCCTCACCCCATCATCCGCGGTAACAGTGAATGTGTGAGTGCCGGTCGACTTTGGCTGTATCCAGCCGCGCCAGCGCATTGAGAATTGCGAACCTCCTGCACCGGAAACCGGCGGCTGACCCGCGTTGAAGTGAAAGTTGATGGAGGTATCGGTCCGTGAACGCACCAGCGATCGAAGAGAATTGTCGTGGAAATACTCACCGGTGAGCCCGATTCCGGCATCCGTGCCCGGCGGCGGCTTGGACAAGTCTTCGAGCGTGAGCCCAGGCCAGTCGAGAGCGTTGGGGCCGAGACGGTTCCTGATGGTATCCGGGATCGTGGTCCAGTCGGGCGCGTTGTGGCCGAAGAGGGCCGCGCGCTGGCGCATCGCGAAGACAGCAACATCTGCCTGTGCCGGGGTGGAGGGGGGCGACTTCGAGCCAAGCGGCCGATCCAGCGTTACGATTGTGTATGCCTGCCTGGGCGCGTCATTTGGGAAAGTCTGAATCGCCTTCACGAGCCGGAAGTCCCACGCATTCATCCTCGTTTTCTCGCGCCGCTCCTTTCCGGCGATCAGCAGCGCATCTCCCACCTTGAGATTTGTGGCGGTTCCTTCAAGCCAGAGGGAATCCGTGGTGGTCGTCAACGGTGCGATTTCGGTGAACCTGGGCTGGAGCAGGTTCCAGCTTTTGTGAGCGTAGATGGATTCGACGGTTTCAAAGGTTTGAGGCAGCTCGCCGGGACCCGGGAGGCTCTGGACTTTTGTTCCGGCCTCGACATTCGCGTAGCCGGGCGAACCCCTGGAATCATCGACGGTGAAAACGAGCCACGTCGATGCCGCGACTCCGGGCTTCAGCTCATAAGCGATCTGCCGCGCCAGTTCGAGCAGGCTGCGGCGTTCTGTGGCGGTGCGGAGAAAGGATTCGTTGGCAAGCCGTTCGTTATAGAAGCAGAGGACATCTGCGATCATGGCCCAACCGTCGATGAGCGCGATACTGAAGTCGCCGTCGTCTCGTGTTCGCAGGCGAGCGAGGGCCGGCCTTGAGAGGTCGGTGAGGCCGGCGAGCATGCTTGCCTTGAACTGTGCGTGCGTGCCGGCGCGAAAAGGGATCGCGTCCAATCCCGGGCGAGGTTCATTGGCGACCGGCGTTTGCGGGCTGATGCCGGAACAGCAGCCGCACGCGTTCAAATCTCGCAGGGTTGGATCGAGCGGATTGTTCATCGTCCCCCCCGCGGGATGAAGGTGAGGATTCCGTGATCCGGATAATCGCGGTCGTTGCTGAGGCGGGCGATTTCCAATCTGCCGATATCCAGCTTGCCGGTATCCAGCGCCGCCGTGCTGGGATTTCCCTGCCGCTGGAGAACATCCACTTCGATATGACGCACACCGGGAACATTCTGAGCGGCGGCGTAGATCTGGCTGAGATAAATCGGCTGGTTGAAGGTGAAGCGGTCGGGATGGAAGAATCCCAGGGTTCCATCCGCCCTGATGCCACTGCTGAATAGATCCGAAAGGGCTTCGAGAACATCCGCGCGGAAATAGTGTGGGTCGATGCAGACAAGAATGGTCAGTTCGATGGAGACGTACTGCGGGCCGTCGATTTCCAGATCCTGTCCAGCCATTCGGTATGGCTCGAGGAAAGCCTGGATCGTCTCCTTAAACGCATCATCGATGGGCTTTCCGCCGATCCGATCAACAGCAAGAAAAACGGAATACCAACTGCCGGTCCAGCGGAGTGTGGCGGCGGCGCGCTGAACCTGGGGATTCATTTGGGCGAAGGTGGCGTAGTCGTCGGGCGTGACCGCGCGAAGTTGCGTTCGAAAAGCCGCCGGAGCGTATTGACGGACGTCCTCGAGCGTTTCCGGTTCCGCTCCGCCGCTTGCCGGAAGGGGATTCGTGACCGATTCGATCCACTGCGCGTCCTTTCCGATCGTGTCGGCGGTGACGCGGGTGATTGAATCGGCACCCACGTTGCCGCTCGCTCCGTTTCCGATGCGGTACAACGCCTCAAAACTGGCGCCAGATTCGGCGCTCACCCCGTTATTGCCGTCGCCGAAGCGCAATCGCACGCTCAAATCGTTTTCGACCTCGGCGACGAATTCCGTGGCAAACTGGTCGCTCGAGAGCAGATCAGATCTTGGCAGCCAGATTGTTCCCCGATCATCCTGGAGCACGATCGCGGGCAAGGCGGGGCCCTTATCCTGTGCAAAGACCGAGGCGGCGCTCTCCGAATCGTTCGGCGGGGGGAAGACCTGAGTCAAAGGCGATTGTTCAAGCCTCGGACGATATCGCGGCACAACCACCGCGGGCTGAATGTCATCGCAATGCCCGCACGCGCCAGCGCCCACCGGGAGCAATGCGGAATTCACTTCGGGCACCTGCCCGAGAGATTCGGCGGCATCGATCGTCATACCGTGATCGGCCAGCACGATGTTGCCCAGCGCGATGCTCACATCGGAAACATGCACGTTTCCGACGATGCTGGAGATGCACAACGGAAATGGCAACGCGTCCTCCGCACTCCATTCGATCTCGGTGATTTCGTCGCCCGTGACGACATCCGTTCCCGGCGTGACGCTGATCAGGCGCACCGCATGACGGTGGGCGGGGTCGGCGTCGGCGGGATTGCCTGTTTCGGGGCCAACGATTTCCTTGAGAATAAGTACGAAGCCTGCTTCGAGATTCGGAAAACTGCCCTTCAGGGTCGCCTTGACCGCACCCTTCGGGAGGCAGCAATCCGCGTCGCTCCACGTGTAGAAGGACATTTCGTTGTGATCTCGATGGAGCTTCGCACTTTCCATGAGCTCGAACACTTTGGGCGAATTCTCCTGGACAAGCTGTGAGAATCTGGCGGCGTCCAGCACGCTCTCTCCGGGCATTTCCGTTGCGAAGCGAGTGTGAAGGACCGGCGGAAACGTGAGAATGGGTGTGTCATCAGGTGCTTGAACCACGTTCCCGGTGCTGTCCTGGAAGGCGATCGGCGGGAGGGTCAGCACGCTTCCCGGGGCATTTGCTTTGATCCTCACCTGCATCCAGACCCGGGCATTGCATCCGTCATTGATCGCGTAATTGAGCATTTGCGCGTGCCGGCGCACCGAGGTGCGAAGCCGCGCGGTGCCGAGATAGGCTTCGGTGGCGATTGCATCCTGCCGATAGCTCAATTGGTCGCCAACATACGCAAGCAACTCGACGAGCGTGATTCCAAGGTCCGCCGGATTGCTCTCCTGCCACTCGGGCATGAGAAACGCGAGCCGGTCGAGCACGAGTTGCCGAAAGCTGGCGTAATCCTTCGCCATGTAATCAATTTCAGGCGAATCGGCGGTTGGGCGGGTACAGGAACAGGCCGGTTGGCAGTCGAATTGCGTATCGCACTCGACCTTGAATGAAAAACCGACTGATGAGAGCGCCGGATCCATGCCCGGCAGCGGTGATGTGCCGTCGGATGTGCTGATGGTCAGCGTGTATTGTGAGAAGTCGCCGCGAGGCGTGACGTGCACCTCGAGATGGCCATCGGCAGCAAAGATGGCAGAGTCAATCCCGATGAAAGTAATTCGCTCGCCGCCGCTGATGACAATGTTCTGGGCGGTGATGGTGCTGAGTTGGCCCGTGGGAGGATTGACGAAGAAGACCCGCAGGAGCCGCTGGCGTTCGGAGGACAACGGTTGCTCGTGGTCCACGACTTCGAGGAAATCGATCCCGTTGAAATCCGATCGCCCGCGGATGAGCGCCCGTCGATCTTCCTGGCAGCAGAAGTAGATCACGGTGCGCTCCTCGTCAACTGCGCGATCTGCCGCTGCTGCGTCCTTCGATTGAGGTATCGAACCGTGACCTGCACCGTCGCCTCTTCGCTGACCACATCAATGGAATCAACATGGATCAGGCTGCCCATGTACTGCTGAATGGCGCCCTGCATCATCAGTTGGGTGGCCGCCGCAAGCTCGGGGCTGGTCGGGCCGAACAGAATCTGAAGCAACCCGCTGCCAAAGCTGGGGCGGTTCACCCGCTCGCCGGGGGAGGTGAAAAGGAGTTGTTCCAGAAGATCGATGATGTGCTGGTCATCGGTCGCCTCGGCGGTTCGATAGAAGGTGTTGAACTGGTATGGGAAGGCGATATTCACTGTGCTTTCACCCTCGTCTGGAGAGCCACGATGGTGACGCCGGTGCCATTGGGAGCGCAAACCGCCTGGCTGTCCTGGAGAAGCAGGGGCAAACCCCCGGATTTCACCCGCATGGCCGCCACGGTCCATTGGGCGGTCACACACGGGCTGGGAGCGCCCGGCGCGAACGGGCAACCGGCGACGATGTAGGGGTTCGGCTGCTGCACCGTCGGCTGGCCGGCGACACGCACGCGGGGGTTCGGCACGGTCGGCTGCGCCTGCCCGCCATGCATGCACAGCACCGTCGCGCCTTGATGAAGTACAAATCCGGGCATTTGAGGCTCCATTGATGGGTCGAATCACATCACATCCAAAGCGCCATCGTTGACAGAAACCTGCGCGGCCGTCAGCTTGATCGCTGCGCCCATCCCGTTGTTGATCTCTATTCCCGTCTGGGAAACCACGATCTTCTGCCCCCCCGACGTTTCCAACGTAATTCCTCCGACACCCGGCGTATCGTCCAGTAAGATGCTCGTCCCATCCGCAGTTTTAAGCAGCACTTTTTTGTACGGGGGCGTCAACAACTCCGGGGGCACGTCGCTGACCGACCCATACCAGCAGCCGCTCCAGATCGGATAATCCGGATCACCGTGCTCAAATTCGATCCACACCCCTGCACCAACCTTCGGCAGCGCGAACAACCCCATGCCCTGGCCGCCGAACGCGAAACACGGCATCGCCCACCCGCTCTCCTGGTCTCCCATAACGTCCGGCACCCGTGCGCGGACGCGTCCAATTTGAAGCGGATCCTCAATGTCCGTCACGACACCCCGAAATTTTCCGAAAAATCCGTCACTCATGGCAGCACCACCGGTGTGAGCGTTCCAATCCCTTCACGACTCAGCGAAAATCGCTGCGTGTACTGGCCGCGGGAAATCGTGTGCGTTACCGCTTTGACGTACCACAAGCCGTCGTGGCTGGACCCCGCGCCGCGCACGCCCACGAGCCTTCGCGCCCGAAGCGCTGAACCGTACCGAACGCCGTCCGCCTCGCCCTGAGCGGTGGCCGAGTCGGGCGCGTTTGTCGTGCTGGCAAGCGATCGCGTCGCCGCAGTCGTCGGACTCTGGTTCGCAGTCTCCCGCTGAAGAGTCGTTCGATAGGCCCGCGCCGGGGAGGTAACCAGCGGTGGAATCCTCAGAGACGGGAGCGGCGGGATCGGCAGCGATGTCCGCGTGATCGGCTCAATCACAGTCCCCTTCGTGGCCGTCGCGGCCAAGGCATCATCTGAAAATGCAAGGCTCGCCACATTTGTGGAAGCGCCCATGTCCATTGAGAGTGCCGGCTGCGGAATGCCCAGCCGGTTCTCCGGCCCCCAGTACGCTCTGTTCATCCCCACCGTTTCCGGTTCGAGGTAAAACACAAATCCGTTCCGCTGCGCCAATCGCAGGAGAAACTTCAAATCCGTCTCCTGCTGCCGCGGTATCCGTTCCACCTGGATGGGCACGTCCGTTGTTGCCGACGGCTGCGGAATGATGCCGTATTGGGCATATCCCGTAAGTACGCGCATCGCAATCACCGAATCCGGCTGGTTTTCATAGCTCAGATTCTTCTCTTCCAGGTCCATAAGCACGGCAAGTTCCTGGCCCATGACGGTCAGAGTGCTCTGCCCCGGAGTGCTGCTCGGATCGAGGTGCACCTGCGTGATGATTCCGTCGATCAGAACCTCCGGCACCACCCCGAAGATCACCCCGACGATCACGCGGTTCATCGGCGCCAATTCGCCGCTTTGCAGTAATCCGTAATCGCCAACGCCGTTTCGCCCGACCGCGAACGTCAGCTTGAACCCGTCCGCCTTGGATGAATCGTTCGTCACTTCCACTCCTGCCAGGGACGTGGCCGCTTCGTACGACGCGGGCAGCGGCACCGTCTGTCCGATCCACAACAGCAGCCGAATTCCAAACAAGCTCTCAAGCACCTGTTGCCCTCACATCACGGGTATCGGAATCACAATGACGCTGTTTATTTCGCTGGTCAGTTCTTCGGGGCGCGTCGTCACGGCGTTTGCATCGGCCACCCTCCAGAATTGCGTCGGATCGCCCAGGTATTTCGCCGTCACATTGTCGATGCGGTCTTGCTCCGCGACTTTATGCTTCACCATCTGCGGATTGACGCCCGGCTGCGGCACAAATCGGCGGGCTATATATCGGATAGCCCGAGGTTCCCCGTCTGCACCCATTACGGCGATCGTTTTGATATCCATTTTGCTGTACCGGCTCGTCGGATCGAACATGTCTATACTCCAATGGCGCTTGCTATCGGCCCGATGTTGTTCGCGCCGTTCAGCGTCGCCAAACCCTCTTTCGCCATTTGATGCGCCATGAACAGACCGCCGCCGACGCTCAGAAGGCCGAGATCGCGATAGTTCAGCACGCGCATCGACAGGGACACTTTCGCCTGGATCGGATTCAGGTTGGGGTCGAACATTTCCTCCGTGATCGAAAACTCGTTGACCCGCACCGGCAGCACACGTTTGGGCCCCCACACGAGAATCGCAAGCGGCGCTTCCGCGGGAATCACCTCGATCACCCCCGCGCGCAACAGCACTTCGTTGGCAATGACGAGGGTGCTCTTGGGATACAGAAGCATTTCCAGTGCGGAAAGCTGCGGATATATGCCCACGCTGGTTGCCGTGGCGTCCCCTTTCTCGAGTTGGTCGGTCGCGTCTATGACCACGTCGAGCTTGATCGTCTCATTGGGGGGACCGATCAGCCGTTGGGCGTCGGACGGCGCAGTTGTGCTGTGTGGAGGGGGCGTCCCTGCGGTCTGGGCGGCGAGCGTGCGGGTGACAGTCTCCGGGTTGTACTGAAACACAACAACGCTCGCCAGCGGATTGGCCGCATCGAAGCCGATCAGCGCCCCCTTCTGTACGCGCGGAGATGTTGGAGCCGAGCCCATTCGCTACCCTCCCGCTTTCTGTATTGGCTGTGCGGACGAAATCGCGCGATCCAGCAGTTTGCTGAAGTCGATCGTGGGCTTGATGAATTCGATGCTGTCCCATGAAGGGGGGATAAAGGCTTCATCCGACGCGTAGTGGATCGGCGCCCGCACCCCGAATTTCAGGCCGCTGTCGATCTTCCTCTCGGCCAGCGTCCATCGCTTTTCGGTCTCCACGTCGAATGGGGCAATGCCCGCCCTGGCGCGCAGCCACGCGTCGATGCCGAGGAGGAGCGCGAGGTTCAGCATTAATTCGAATTGCGCATCAAGCGAAAAACGCTTTGGCGTGCAGGACACGTTGACCGGCGCGGTGAATGATCCATCAAGATCCGCCCGCGCGCGAACCTCCAGGCCGCCCGTGATATCACCGATGAATGCGTCCAGCATTATTCCGGCGCGGATCGCTCCGGCAACATGAGCGCTGGCAGGCATGAAGAACTCGGCAGCACCGGTAATTTCAATATTCGTGTTGGGCTCAAGCGGATTAAAAGCCGCTCCGATTTCGATCTTGCGGATCTGCGCCGGTCCAATGCTGAAGCCCGCTGAGAGCGATCCTTCAATCCGCGCCTTCAGCCCCACGGCGGGCCCCAACGAAAGACCTGGTATCGGAATCGTTATTCCCGCGTCGAAAAGCGCCTTTTCTCCGCCGAACTTCGTGTGTGGAATCTCAATCGCTCGGTTGTAGGTGAGTTTCCCTTTAACCTGAAGCTTTTCGTCCTTGTCCAATGCTGCCGTGCCGGTTACGGCAAGATTATCATTCACCTGATAAACGAGCTCGCCGCTGCCTGTAAAGCGGCCGTCTTCATTTAGTTCGAGAGCGAGTTTTCCGCTGGCCTTGCCTCGTTTGTATGTGAGCGATCCCTTGCCTCTGACGGCACCGTCGCGATACGTGAGTTCTTCGAGTTGGCCCTGAACGTTAAGGAGCGTAAACGTCGGCCCGGGGCGGATTCTACTGACAAAGGATTTGCCGTCATAAGTGACGTGCATCCCGAGGTCGCCGAGCCGTGGAATCTTGATCGTGCCGTCGCCATCAAACACCCAGCGATCGTTCTGCTTCGACACCTTCGCAGTAATGCCGTCAGTCCTCGGCAGATCAAAGACGATTTCGCCGCTGGGAGAGATTTGTCCCTGGTCAAACGCCACCGTGATCTGGCCGCTGCGGACGTACTTCAGCTTGGATTTGAGCTGGTCTGCCTGCAGCGTCGCCTGGCCCGACCAGTTCCCATTGCTGTACGTGATGTTGCCCCCGGCCTTGTCCACCCCGGGGATGAACGCGTGGATCGTGCCAGTGGCGACGAGCCCTGATTCGTTCCGGGAGACTTCCACTCGGGCTTCGAGGAACTCCCTGTTTTGTGGCCCGATTGCGAACGCGAAATAGCCCGACGGTTTCAACTCCGGACTCAATGTCAGCGCCAACTTGGCTTCGGTGATCCGGGTTCCGGGGAGCGGCGATTTGAGCGTCTGGCTCAAATCTTTCACCAGTCGGAATTCGTCACGCGAATATTCGACATCCAGCCTTCCGAGAAACGGTATTTTTGTCTCAATGTAACCCGCAAAACTCAGGCCTCCGTCCGGATCTGACCTGAGACTCGTAATCGCCCCTGGACTGAGGTAGGGATACGTGAACGAAATCTCCTTTGCGGCCGAAGTTTGTTTCAGCACCCGCGTCGTTTTGTTGACGGCCAGTACGAGATCGTCGCCGCGCTTCTCGTTGAGTGTGACCGGCAGGCGCGTCTTATTGCGATCATCAATACGGGCGCCGATCTCGTCGGCCGACTTGTTGTGCCGAAGCGTCTCCAGCAGCAAGCCGGGCACGAGCTCCGCGGCCGGTTTGTTGGCGGCATCGTTGAGAATCGGAACCGGCGCTGCTTTGCTGTCCTTTGCGAACGCAGGAGGCGCTTGCACATCCGTTGTGGCCCCGCCGGCTCGGATGGGATATGGCTCGGTAACTTGCGCCGTCATCGATCCCTTCGGGGGCTTGATGGTTTTGGCCTTTTGTTCGACGAGAAGCGCCTTCGATTGGACAGGCGCTTCGCTCATCACTGCAGCGGAGAAGGAGAGTTGAATCTCATCCGCATCGCCGTCGGAAAGGGTTTCAGTCTGGAGAATCTCCTCTGCCAGCCCGAATACCTGATTCTTGATCGCACTGCCGCTGTCTCGATTGTTGCCTGGTTCGAGGATCTGGATATTCTCGATCGTGTTGTTGCCGCCAACCTGCAACTCGACGATGTGGTCCATTTGCAGCGTCTCACCGTTCAGCGTGGGAAACGCCGGACCTCCACCCGCCTTTTGCCAGAGTTGGTCCGTTACGTCGCTGTCGGGCCAGCCGATGCGTTGCAGCCAGCGAGCGCGCAGCTCAGACGTGTTCGCCCGTTCCTGCCAGAGCGCCGCTTTGGTTCGCACATCGTTCACCTTGAGTATCGCTTGCAGGCCGCCCCCTTTGGCCAGGGATTGGTAGAGGGACAGCGCGTTGGGACCTTTTGTGGGAGGAAGCCGCAGCGCGTCCACGTTGAAGGATTGAATCGTGCCGCCTCGACCTGAGAACTCATTGACCGCACTTACTCTGTGCTTCTGCGGCGTATTCACCTCCACGGCGGGAGTGTTCTTCTTTTGCTTGGGCGTGGCCGTCCTGCTCATTCCGTGCCCTCCCCGTTGATTTGGCGAGCCCGGTTGATGGCGCTTTGTATCCGCGGATCGATGCGACTGAACAGCTCCCGCGCAATCTGCCGTCCTATTTCCGCCGGACCCGCACCGGCCGTCAGCCGAATCTGCGGCTGCTTCCCCGGCGCGGAAGGGAGCGGCCGTCCCCGCGCGAGAAGTCCGCTCAACTCCCGGGCGATGGACGCTTGCAGCCGCGCCGCCCCGAGTGACGTCATCGGAATGCCCTGAACCGTCACCCTTTCAATCCGCAGGTGAATCGATGGCAACTTCCCGCCGCTCTTCATACCCACCCCGCTATTTCATTCCGGCCCAGGGGCTTCTCCAGCTTGGCACACTCCGCATGCGCCGCCTGAAGAATGTGCTTCACGCAAATCGGCTCGCCCGCCTCCGCGCTCAGGAACGCCGCATTGAGGGCAATGTTCCGAATGCTTGCGCCCGATACATTGAGCTGGCTCAGCTTGTCGAAATCCAATGACTCGGTCGGCGCTGTCGGCGGAAACACTCGCACCCAGATCTCCCGGCGCGCGGCCGCATCCGGAAACGGAAACGAAACCGAAAACCGCAGCCGCCGCCAGAATGCCTGATCGAGTGCCCCGTGCGCCGCATTCGTCGTCAATATCGCCAGTCCGCGCCCACAGAAGCTTTCCATGCGCTGAAGCAGATAGGCCACTTCAGTGTTCGCGTAGCGATCATGACTGTCCTTGATCTCGCTCCGCTTTCCAAACAGCGCGTCCGCCTCGTCAAACAGCAGAATCGCGCTGCTCGCCTCTGCCGCGTCGAATATCCGCTTCAGATTCTTCTCCGTCTCCCCTATGTACTTGCTGCAGACCGCGCTCAGGTCGATTCGAAACAGATCGAGCTCCAGTTCCGAACCCAGCACTTCCGCCGCCATCGTCTTTCCCGCCCCGCTCGGCCCTGAAAACAACGCGCTGATTCCGAGACCCCGGCTGCCGCGGCCCGCAAATCCCCACGTCTCATACACCTTCCACCGATTCCGCACATGTGCCGCCATCTGCTGCAATGTTCGGAGCTGCACTTCCGGTAACACCAGATCGCCCCACCGGGCACCAGGTTCAATCCGATGTGCAAGCGACCCGAATCGATCGCGTCCCAGCCCCCGGCACGCCTTCCACAGGACTGCCGCCCGTTCCACATGGGTGCAATCCTCCATTCCCGGGCCGGATAGCGATGCCGCAACCTCCGCAATCTCGTCGGGCTGCAACGGAAACTGCCGCGATACACGATCCAGTTCCCCATTCAATCCCTTCGCCAGCGGCCCAAGCGAACCCCGCCATACGGCCGAAATCTCCTGCGGAGAAACCGCCGGCGCTTCGATCCGGATCACTGAACGATTGATGTTGCTGATCGAATCCGTCGTGCAGAGAAACGTCGGACATTCCAGTGCCTCCACCATCGCATTGAGCCGTTCGATGTTGGAGGCGTCAACGTCGGTGGCGTCGATCAGCGGCACCCTATTCGAGAGCACCGCCTCGCGCTCGATCAATCTCGCGGCATTCTGAAACCCCATGCCACTCGCCGTAAGCGATGCACTGTCGATCTGGTGAACCGTCCATCCCGCTGCCGCCGCCGCCGCCGCTGCGATGACTCGTGCATCAGCAGGTCGTCCATGCAATTCAATGAGTGGGCGACCGCTTTCAGCGCCCCGCCACGCCTCCAGTACCCGCGCCACAACCTTCCTCTGCGACGGAGCCACGAGCTTCGGAGGTTTAAGCGCTCGCATTACGCCGCGCAACCTTTCGTCAGGGCTGGCGACGCCCATGAGAAAGTGCAGCACACGCTCATCTACTCTCAGCGGCCGACAGGTCAGCGCATCCCCCTCGCTTGGCTCAATCAATCGCCAATATCGCAGCGGCCCGGACGGTGCAATCGCGCTCCAATGCGCCTTCGGCAGCACCGTCAGCGCCATGCCGAAGGAAGGCCGTCCACCTGTTGCAGCGACCGCCCTCGCGAATCGCCCGTCGAGATCAGAACCGACGCACAAAAGCAGAATATCCCGCTCAAATTCCGACAGCCGAAACGCCTCGCACAACCGGGCCAGCGCCGACTCGGCCTCGATGGCGATTTCCTGGTGATCCTCGGACGGATCTTCCTCTCCCTTCGCCTCCGCATGCTTTGCACAATACGCCTCGATGAACCCTCGAATCCGATCGAGCGCAACCATCAGTGCTTGCTGATCTACGTCCGAAGAAATTGAAGCTGCCTCTCGCATCATGGGATCGTGATCCGCTGTGTGGGGTCGAATTCCGGCGGTATCGGTTTGTCGAAATAACGGATGTACTGGCTTTCCACGCCCGCCACCCGCAGCCGCGCGAGATAATCCTGCGGCCCGCCCAGCATGTCCGACGGCACGACGCCTTGGAATACCGGCTTGTTCGTCGGAGCCGCGATATCACTCATCGGGATTTCCTGCGACCCCAGAATGACGCTCGCCCCTTGCCGCGGCGCGATCATCGGCGATGTGGTGAGCGTGATGCTCAGCAGGTTGCTCGGCCCCTTGACGACCACCGGCTTATCCGGACCGCTCGTCGCGAAGGAGGGTGCAATCGCCAGCGGCATCGAATTCGTCGCTCGCGCCTCGCTCGATCCATTTGGCGTCAGCTCTATACTGACGCTGTACACGCCTGCCCGCCAGGTGCCCGCTGCAACCTTGCTCAGGTCGGCGTCTATGCGCGTGTCCGCAAACCGCAAAAGTGCGTTCGCTGCGAGATCGCTCGGGCTCAGTCCCGGCTTGGTCACATTCAATGCGCCTCCATCCAGAGCGATCGTGACATCGAGTTGCGGATTGCGCAGAACCACACGATGTCCTGTCCCCGCAAGATGATGCCCGAAAAAACTCACCTTGCCGCTGATTGGCGCCGCCGCTTGGCCCGCCGGTGGCACCACTGCAATCAAGGTCGGAAATGGCGGCAGCATGTTCGCCTGGACAACAGGACCACGATCGAGCGCCCCGATGCGCAGCACCGGCGGGGCATTTCCGACCGGATTCGCCGCTTCGATCAGCACCACCGTCACCTGGTACGCCGTGCTCGGCCGATAGTGACATTGCAGACTGGCCCAGATCTTGGACAGATCGTCGATGCTCAAATACTTCGGGGTGATCTTGATCAGCTCAATCTGTTCCGCCAGATTGACCGCGCCCGTCCGGAATACTTGCGGCAATGGGTTTCCAGCCCCATCGGGCGGTCCCGGATCGAGCACTGTGCGAATGAAATCCCGCGTCAGTCCCGGCGTCTCGTGCAGCGCCTGCATCGCATGACCCAGCAACAACTCCGCCTCGCAATCCACATTGCCATACGCCGTCAGCATGTAGCACAGGTCGAGCGCTAAATAGGGATTGGCGATGCGGCTTCCTCCCGTATCGCGGCTCGGAAGTCGTTGGTTCGCCCACCCCGTGTTTGGTGATACGTCATACAAAAACAGGACAAGGCTCGACGAAGGGTTTTCCCCCAGTCGGTCCGGCGCGACCGATGTCACTTTCGCGTCCGCCGCGACTATCCCCAGCCCACGCGCCTTCTGAAGCCCGTCATTCAGCAGATTCTGAATGGAAGCAGTCACGGCGGCGATCGCTGCTGCAGTGCTCATCGCTTCCCCTCCCGCCGGCGGCTCAAATACCTGTCCAGAGAATGCCGCGAAGACGCTGGCACTGGCGGCTCCGCTGCGCTCGGCGGCGATGACGCGATCGCGCGGATCTCCACCTGGCCGATCGTGACATGTACCGAGGGCTGTTGCGGTGGCGGCAGCCGCTCTCCATTCGGCCGTGGAACTGCGAACGTACCCATGACCTCCTGCTCCCGCCTATTCGATCCGATCTGGGACCCAAGGTTCTGCACCATCGGCGAGTGATACACCTCCGTCACCGCCGGCGGCGCCGATACTGCCGGCTCCCCCTTTTCCCGGCCCCCCGTTTCCCCATGTCTATTGGCATCCCCTTGCTCTGCCATGTCATGAACCTTCTCGATAATGCGAAGGCGCGTCCGGCGGACTTCCCCTTCATCCATCTCCTGCTCTGACCGGCCCTCCATCGGCTTCGCGTCCGCCGCAACGGTTCTGGAACGCGCGGCCGGCGCCGGCTCCGGAATTGTTGGATGACGAACCGGCATCACTTGCTCATCCCGAGTCGATGCCGCCGCAGGAAAATGCGAACGCGCTCGCGATGGCGGCTCCTCCTCCGCCGATCTGCTCGTAACCTGCGCCGAGTCCGATTGCGCACGGACGGAGGCGACTGCTCTCCGCGAACCCCGAACCGGAGCATCAATCTCCGCATCCGCCACCTCCAGCGCCGCCGCCATCGGCGACTTCCGCTCATACCGCAGCCGCAATCTCGGCCGAACCGCCATCGGTGTCCCGATCGCCCGGTTCGCAAGTTGATCCAGGAATCCGCTCATGCGCCGATCATCTCCAGGTAATACGACCGCCGTTGCGCGCTCATGTTGAGAATGTCGGATTCCGACCACGAATAGGCGTGCGCCAGCTCGTGCACCTCACCCATGAGACTCTTTGCGAACGCCTGCAGTTCCTCCCACAGATATGTGCCGATGTCGAAAACAAAAACGCCTTCGCCACCGCATTCCGGGCAGTTCAATTCCAGCCGTACATCGCCCTGCGGATCCGCCTCCGACATGCGATCCGAAATCGCGGCAATAATCTGCGCGGGCAACGCCTCCAGCGGCGATGTCTGCCCGTCCGGTGCCGCCACCGATTCCACGCATCGTGACAGCAGAATACCTTTGGCCTCTTCCGCATCTCGTGCCCCTGCCGCTGCCTCCAAATCCAGTGAATTCGGCAGCCGCGCCCGTACCTCCCACCCCTCAGCCTCTACCCTCAGCGCCCCGACCCCGCCCGCCTCCAACGCTGGCGCCCGCTGCCGTATCTCCTCCAGGCCGAACTCCACGTCGAGCGATTCACCGCAGAATCCGCATTTCGCAATGCATGGCACACTCGGCCCAAACGTGATGGAACGCAATTCCAGCAACCTCGCATCGCGCTGCCCGATCGGCAGGCGCGCCAGCTCCTCCCCGTCCGTCCCGGGACAGCAACTTTCCAGCACCGCAATCCCACGCAGTGCCGCTGGCCTGGAGAGCGCTCTCTCCCAGGCGCACAACAATTCAGTCGCGCTTGGTGTCCGCATCGTTCAACCCGCTTATCCCGTTCAAGCCGCCGGCTCGCTGAAGCTGGGCTCCGCAGGCTCCGGGACTTCATAGTCCCGCTCCCAACCTTCGTTCTCCAACTTGATCGACTGTATCAGCGTCGCATTCGCATTGGCGTCCAGATCCGCCTCCGCCTGAAATTCCGATACCCAGCAACGATACACCTTGTACGCCAGCGCAAGTTGTCCCGCCTCGTTGTAAATCTCGATCATGATGTCCTTCCGGAAATCCTTGAGCGAAACCTCCTGCCCCAGCCCGTTCCCCCAGTTCCATACTTTGTTCGCCCAACGCTCGAATTCTGTATCGTGCGTCACTCCCCGCTCCATCGTGATCGGTTCATATTCCGTACGACCCGGTGACTTGTGGCTGCTGCTCGGGTCGCCCCCCTCCCGATGCTTCACAACCTCCGTCGTCCTCTTCAGCGCCGTCACCTTGCTCACCCCGGCAACGTATTTTCCGTCCCACTTCACGCGGAATTTGAAGTTCTTGTAAGGATCAAGACGTGCGGCATTCACAGTAAACTTGGCCATGTTTTCACCGTAAGAAAGGACGCCCTGTCAGGTCTGAACCTGCCCCGCCATCTGCTGAAACGAGATGATCACGAATTCCGCCGGTTTTAGCGGCGCAAAACCGACGACTATGTTCACCACCCCCTTATCCACATCATTCTGCGTCGTCGTCGTGCTGTCGCACCTCACAAAATACGCATCCTTCGGCGTTTGACCGGCAAACGCACCCTGCCGGAAAAGTCCCTGCATGAACGCATTGATGTTCAGCCGGATCTGTGCCCACAATGGCGCGTCGTTGGGCTCGAAAACCACCCACTGCGTCCCCCGATAAAGACTCTCTTCCAGATAAAGCGCCAGCCTTCGCACTGGCACGTACTTCCATTCGCTCGTGAACTGGTCGTCCCCCTGCAGCGTCCGCGCTCCCCATGCCACCGCACCAAACACCGGAAAGTTCCGGATGCAGTTCACTCCCCGCGGATTCAGAATCCCGTTTTCGGGATTCGTCATCGGCCTTTCCACCTTCTGCACCCCTGCAAGCGACGCCTCGATCCCCGCTGGCGCCTTCCACACCCCGCGCGTACTGTCCGTCCGCGCGTAAACCCCCGCAATCGTCCCGCTCGGCGGTACCGTCCGCAGCCGCCCCCCCTGGAGTGGATCCGCAATGCCGATCCACGGATAGTAAACCGCGCCATAATTGCTCTTCGGCAGTTTCGCGCTCCGGACCAGTGTTTGCATCTCGTCGATCGTCTGGTTCACTGGACTGTCCACGATCAGAAACGCCCGCCTCTCCTGGCAGTACGCCACCGCATCACTCAGCACGCCCGGGTCTGATACCCCGGCAAGCACCATCAGATTGAACAGATCCACTTCCTCCAGCGCGTATATCCCCTCGTGCTTCGAACGATCACCGATAAACGCGCTGTACGGTTGCTTCATGTCCACTTCCAACTCGCTGCCCCCGCTCAATGGCGCGTCCTGCGCCTTCGCCAACTTCACCTCCGCCCCATCTGCGGCAGTCAACTTGAGCGCACTCGATAAACCGTCGCTTCCCGGTCGAATCTCTATCGTCGAGCCGCTGCCCCGCGTACCAGACCGCAGAATGAGTGTGCCCGCGCCACCGTCCGCTTCCGCCGTAAACCACTTGAACGAATCGACGTTCGCAAAGTTCGCTTTGCCTGCCTCCACGACGGCATTCTGAATCATCTGCGCCGCCGCTTTCAAACGATCCGGAAGGTTCCCTGCCGGTATGTCCGCCCCCGATAATTCAATATCCGCCAGCATGCCGTCGAGCACCACCTTCATGCTCTTCTTGGCGCTTGGCGTCTGATCGAGGTCCGCATTCGCAATCACCCCGCTCGTTACCGTCCCATGAAGGGGCGTCTCCAATGGCCTTGCCACCGCCACCGCGTCCTTGTCCGTACCCCCCATCACCCCCAGTTGCAGGCGCGCCGTCACGTCCTGCGTCACCCCGGCGGAGATCCGAACCGTCGATGACTCCCCCGCCTTAAGCGATGTAATCACAAGACGCTTTTCGTTGTCGCTTGTGTCGGCTTCCACCTTCACATTCGCCGCCCCAAGCGCATCCTGCAGATTCTTCTGAATCCCCGCCGCCAGTTTCCCCAGATCGTCCTCCGCGACCGGATCGAGCACTACCGTCACTGGATCATCCCCGTTTAGCGCGATTCCCAGCCTGTTGTGGGTGTCATCAATGAGCTTGTTCAGCGGCCCCGAATTCGAAAGATCCCCGCTCTCCGTCTGGCCCGTCCCCGCGGCGACCGCCGCCGGAAGCGTCACTGCCGCCGTTACCAGCACCGAATCCTGCAGAATCGTCCCCACATAACGCGCATCGTTGATGTTCATCGAAAGATTCAGCCACGCCTCCACCGTCTCGTTTGATGGGTCTTCCTTCGGCTTACGCGTGAGCGTCAGATTAAAGTTCGCTTCCGAATTTTGAACGCCGTAATCTACCGTCACGAACACATCGTTCCCCGCTGACCCTTCGTCCTGCGCAGTCAGCGTGAGCACGACCTCTCCAGTCTTATTCTTCAAGGCGAGGCTCGCTGACGTCGGATTGTTCGCAATGCGCACCGCGTACGCTTCGCTCCCCCCATTCAAAAAAAACTGGCTCACTGCGTAACTCATGTCCGAACTGCGGCTCAACCCCCCAAAGTTCCGCTCAAAATCGGTGAAACTCAGCAAATGCACCGGCTTCTCGATCGGCCCACGCTGCGCAATGCCCACAAACGCCGTCACCGACGTGCTCACGCCCGTGATCGTGTGTACGCCGCTCGACAACTCCTGAACGTACACCCCTGGAAACGTCGGCGCAATCGGCATGACTTGCCCTCCCTTGCATGCGGGACCCGCTACTTCGGCTTCTCAATTCGACGTCTCCCCCACACCCTCCGCTGGACAAATGCGCACCATCTTCCACAGCCGCATAACCCCACACGGTTCCCACCATGAAAAGAATGGCGGTCCATGAAGCACGCGCACTTCACCACTCGCCCGCACACACGCGGACAAATATGGCGCAAAGATGTGTACAACAGAAGATAGGACCAACCCATATTATCGTGGTTCCCGCAACCAGCAAGAAAAAAATCCAAATTGCTGCCGCTCCTCCTGTGAATCCCCTCCAATCCCCCCGCACTCCACGTGCCCCAGCCCGATTCGCGGGTCGCCCTTTTCATTCACCCGCACTTTCCGCAATCTCCCCCAATCCCACGCCGCTGGCCCGCCATTTGCAATTAATCATCACGGCATAAGAATGAAAAGGAGCCCGCCATGAATCTGCAAGACGTGCGTGATCAATCAATCAACCAGCTTCAGGAACTGCTCAGCATTAACATCGACAGTCAGAAAGGCTTCCAGGAGGCCGCCGACTCCACCTCTGACACTCAACTGAAATCTCTCTTCGCAGAGTTCAGCCAGAAGCGCGCACACAACGCCGCCGAGCTGCGATCCTATATCACCTCCGCCGGCGAGCTCCCAACCACCTCCGGCTCCGTCTTTGCCACCGTCCACCGCTGGTGGCTCGACGCCAGGATCGCCCTCACCGGCAAAGATCCCAAGTCCATCCTCGACGAAGCCGAACGTGGTGAAGACAGCATCAAAAAAGTGTACGAAGACGCCCTTGGCTACCTCAACGTTGCCAGCATCCGCGAACTCGTCGAACGCCAGTACCGTAACGTCCGCGAAGACCACGACCGCGTCAAATCACTCCGCGATTCCTACCACCGCAACCCCCGCGGTTAACCAGCTTCCGCCTCAACCTCCGGACAAAACGCCGGACCACACGAGAACGCAACTGGCTCTTGTCATCTGCCGCTCTGTTCAGCACGTGATGAACATATCCCTTGGGAGTGATCCGGGCATGCCGTGGCATCCTGGTACGCGTAACACTGGAGAAGCGACGGATCAACTACCCACGTCCCTGATGGCACTAAGTTAAGCCGTATCACAGTGTTTTTCACAGAGTTGCGCTTTGAGCTTGGCCCACGGCGCGGTCATGTAGGGGAACTTTTTCTTCTGGCGTGTGATCGCGCGTGGCTCCAGTCGGCCGGGGCCTGGCGCTGCGGGGCCATGTGTGTTGTGGGGACGGGCTGTCCGGGGGGTGGGCAGGAGCGCTTGCCGCGGGGTCGCGGTTGTTGGTCGTCACGTTTTGAATGTCGGTAAGGACGGAGCGAACATGCCCGGGGGCGGGTGGAGGGGGTGCAATGTGTGATATGCACGGCTCGCGACGACGCAAGCGTTGTCGCGGGCACAATCGCGGGGCGAGATTTTTAGCAGGTGAGGATCGATGAACGTTGGAGACATTTATTGGGTGGATAAGCGTTTGGTTGTGGGTCAGTGGGGTTGGGTGGTGTTGAGGGAACTCGTGAGGTCGCGGAGGGATTGTTGGGAGGCGCGGAGGAGGCCGGCGTGGGGGGAGTCGAGGTCGGCGATGGTGAGCATGACGGCGGTGATGAGGAGTGCGAGCATGGTGGTGAGGAGGAGGTTGTGGTGGCCGGCGAGGCCGCAGGCGTAGCCGGAGATGCCGACGGAGATGAAGGCGACGAAGAGGAGGAGGGCGAGGATGGCGGGGGGGAGGTGGTCGCGTCCGGCGGCGAGGCGGCTGGAGTGTGTGTCGATGACGGCGTTGAGGGATTGGAGGACGAGCGCGTCGGCGGGTGTGAAGGGGCGGGTCCCGGTGGCGGCGAGGTCGGTGGCGATGGGCCAGAGGCGGCTGAGGATGGCTTCGGAGTTGGCGATGGCGGCGCGGGATTTTTCGGGGTCGGCGGCGACGTCGTCTTCGATGATGCGGGTGTTGGCGTAGTCGCGGAGGGCGTTGCGGAGGGCGGAGCGTTGGGGTTCGGGGAGGAGGTCGGCGCGGAGGAAGGCGGTGCCGATGTCGTTGGCTTCGGAGACGATCATTTGTTTGCGGGTTTCCATGCGGGTGGAGGCGGAGGAGTAGGTGAAGGCGAGGAGGAGGCCGAGGAGGCCGAGGATAGCGGCCTGGATGGTGCCGATGTCGAGCGCGGAGTTTTCGACGTTGCGTTTGGCGTGGCGTTTACCGGCGCGATAGCCGATTTCGATGATGACGAGGAGGAGTGCGAGGAGTGCGAGGCTGGTGAGGATGAAGCGAATGTGGGAGTAGTCGTAGAGGTGGCTGAAGTTCATGGGTGGCACTCCGTTTGGCCGACGCGCTCTGGTGTCCCACTGCTGGAATGAGATGGTCACTTGTTGGATTGTTTACAGCGTTGATTGTCGGGTTGACGGGAGGAAAGTCAACGCGACGTGGGGCGCGAAAGCCCCGCGCCGCCCGAGGCGGCGTCGTTGGGGAGGCGCCGCCGGGTTTATGGGGCCGGATTGGGGCGGAGGATTTCGAGGAGGTGCTGGGCGGCGGGTTTGTCGGGGGAGTTGGCGTCGATGAGGGATTGGAGGGCGAAGGTGATTTTGCTGCGGAAGTAGAATTCGGATTTGCGCTGCTGGAGGATCGGCTCGGCGGCGGCGGGGTCGAGGCGGACGAGAGCGGTGATGGCGGGGGGCCAGTAGCGGTTCTGGGGATTGGGGTTGGCGGCGGAGCGCGCGGGGCTGGAGAGAATCGCGAGGAGCACGGAGGCATCCTCCCTGGCGGCCCAGTGGGCGAAGGCTTCCATGAAGATGTACTGGCGGTTTGTATCGGGACCCTGAAACAGGGGCAGGAGGAGGTTCGTGATCTTCTTCTGCTGGGCGGGATCGACGGGGGCGGTGGCGAGGAATTTTGCGGCGCGGGCCTGGTCGTCGTATTCGGGTGAGGTGAGCGCGAGCTGCGCGTCGGAGAGCGTGGTGATCTGCGCGGGGAGGTTGGGGCGCGGGAGGTTATTGGCGTTTGAGGACGCGGTGGCGGGCGTGGGCGCGGTCGGAACGGCGGCGGCGCCTTCGCCGAACCTGTTGCGGTTGTCGAAGATGCCGGCGCGGCCTTCGGCGATTTTGGCGAGGAGTCTTTGAAGGGCGTCGGCGGTGGTTTCCTGACCGAACGCGTTGGAGAGAGCGATGGCGTCGCGGACGTTTTGCTCGGCGTTCTGCAGGAAGATGACGGTGGCGAGGGAGCGCTGCTTCCAGAGGAGACGGTCAGCAATCGGGTTGTGGGCTTCGGCAGGCTTGGAGGCGGCCGGCTGGCCGGGGCGGGAGATGTTGACGCGGATGGATTGCGAGGGGTCGGATTGCTGGGCCTTGATGAGGTTGTCGGCGAGGTCGGCGTTGATTTTATCGATTTCGGTTTTGAAGGAGGTGGCGCGCCGGGTGATGCAATCGGCGAGGGGGACGGCGAGGCCTTTGCACTCGGTCCAGGGGGAGAGGTGCAGTTGTTTGGCGAGATCGTCGAGGTCTTCGGCTTCTCCGGCGGCGAGGCCGCAGTCGATCGCTTCGTGGGAGGTGAGGGTGAGGATTTTTCCCTTGCGGAGGAGGGGTGATTTTCCGGGGAGGGGCGGGCCTTCGACGACGGTGGGTTTGCCGTCGACGGAGATGATGCGGAGGTCGAAAGAGGGGTCGATCATGGCGTCGGCGAGGAGGGGTTCGTGGCCGCCCTCCTCGGCGGAGTTGCGTGCGACGGCGCGCCAGGCGGACTGGAATTTTTCTTCGAGCTTGGGTGGAAGGAAGAGCTTGTTGGGAATGAACGAGACCGCGGCGCCGATGGTGCTGCTGGGTTTGACGTAGATCTCTTTCACGGAGAGGGTGATGATGGCGGCGGCGGAGAGGTCCTGATCGGTGAGGGCGACGATGCGGAGTTTGGCGTTGTAGTGGTGAAGGACCTTGAGGATCTTCTCGGCTTCTTCGACGAGGCCGCCGGGGGAGTTGATGTCGAGGACGACGACGGTGGCCCCCCCCCGATTGCGGAGTGCGGCGTCGGCGAGGGATTTGTCGAGTGCGGAGGCGAGGATGGTGGCGCCGACTTCGCCGTGGAGGGGGATCAGGTAGTAGGTGGGGCCCGTGGTGTTGAGGATGGCGAGGGGCGGGGCGGTGGGCTCTGGCGGGGGAGCGGCGATGGGGCGTTGCTGTGTGGGTTGAGAGGGGTTGGGGAGCAGGGCGCCGTGGTCGTCGGTGAGGAGGATGCGGGAGATCTGCGAGCGCGGGAGATGCTGCGGTGGGGAGTTGTCGGCGGGCTGGAGGAGGATTTCGGTGGGGGATTGCGAGAGGATTTTGCCGTCGGTGAAGGTGTTGTTGGAGAGAACGAGGATGTCGGCGCGGGCGGGGGTGACGACGGCGAGCAGGATGGCGGCGAAGATGCGCTTCATTGGAATCATGATAAGGGATTGAGCGGCGGACCCAAACGAGGGGGGAATGATTTAATCACCAGGAACAGACGCACGGCCTGCGGGCCGTCATGGGCGGGACGCCCATGCCACGGTACACTGCGCCGGATGAAGAAGCGTGAAACGCGACATGTTCCGGTGATGTTGGAGGAGGTGCTGGGGGCGATGCGCTTGCGGGAGGGGATGGTGATTGTCGATTGCACACTGGGATTGGGCGGACATTCGTGCGAGATTCTGAAGCGGATCGGGACGAATGGGCGGTTGATCGGGATTGATTTTGATCCGGCGAATATTGCGGTGGCGCGGGAGCGGCTGGGGAAGATTGCGCGGAATTTTTCGCTGCATCATGGGAATTTTGCAGGGATTATGCAGGTGCTGATGGCGGAGGGGATTGAGCGGGTGGATGGGGTGCTGGCGGATGTGGGGGTGGCGTCGACGCAGATTGACGATCCGGCGCGGGGGTTTTCGTACAAGCGGGCGGGGCCGCTGGATATGCGGATGGATCCGACGCGCGGGCAGCCGGCGTCGGCGTTGATTGCGCGGATGTCGGAGGAGGATCTGGCGGAGGCGATTTTGGAGTTGGGGGATGAGACGGATGCGGCGGCGATTGCGCGGTTGATTGTGGAGCGGCGGGCGGAGGAGCCGATCGTGACGACGGAGCAGTTGATGGCGATCGTGTGCGAGGCGCGGGATTTTACGCTGGTGCGGGCGGCGGGGGCGAAGCTGCATCCGGCGGCGCGGACGTTTCAGGCGCTGCGGATTCTGGTGAATCGGGAGCTGGCGAATCTGGAGAATCTGTTGCGCGTGATGCCGGATGTGCTGAAGCCGAGGGGGACGGCGGTGATCATTTCGTTTCATTCGGGGGAGGATCGGCGGGTGAAGAAAGCGTTCAAGGAGGGGGAGCGGGCGGGGGTGTATGCGGGGATTTCGGAGGAGGCGGTGACGGCGACGGCGGATGAGATTGAGTGCAATCCGCGGTCGCGGTCGGCAAAACTGCGTTGGGCACGCCGGGCGTAAGCGGAATGTGATGCGGGGGATTGTGGTATAGTGGGCGATTCGGGTTTTGGTTTGGACGTCGGTGTTACTGCCTGCGTTTTATTTG
>Ga0335069_10001192_pt1 | contig 42067 bp, 39 predicted proteins | sample Lox_Sample_11_FD_206714 | JGI IMG/M metagenome (GOLD analysis project Ga0335069, IMG submission 206714) | Soil microbial communities from Loxahatchee National Wildlife Refuge, Florida, United States - Lox_Sample_1.1 | ecosystem: Environmental > Terrestrial > Soil > Wetlands | place: USA...
CTTCCCGACCGCTACGTGATCGGGACATGTCCCGATCACGTAGCGGTCGGGAAGGAATCGTCCGTCGGCCTTGGAATAGACCTGCTTGGTCGTGCGTACGTCGAGATGACCGTTCTTCCAGAGCATCCGCGCGAAATGCTGCGTGAGATCGTGGTTCGGCTTGTTGGACGAGCGGCCGAAATGGTCGAAGGCAAGGCCGAATTTCTCCTGCGCCGCCTTCTGGGCGGCATATTGCTGATCGCAGAAGGTGCGCACGTCGAGCCCGGCTTCGAGCGCCGCAAGTTCCGTCGGCGTGCCGTGCTCGTCCGTCGCGCACAGGACCAGCGTCTCGAAACCCTGCGCCTTCTTGAATCGCCCGAAGACCTCGGCCGACAAAAGAGAGCCAACCATCGTGCCCAGATGCTTGATGCCGTTGATGTAGGGGAGCGCGCTGGTGATCAATATCCGTGTCACTGTCCAATCCTAACGTCTTGCCAGAACCATCCCCCGTCCGGAGATTAGCGTCCGGCGCGAATCCCTCCAAATCGCGGAAGGCGGTTCGAAAAGCCGGGGACCGGCCATGGCAGAGAAACTGTTCGAGCGCAATCCGTTCGCTTTCAATATCAGGGGCAATCTGATCGCGGGCCTTCTGGCGCTCGCGCCGCTGATCGCGGTCTGGCTCGTTTTCAAATTCGTGCTGGAAGTCCTCTTCGAGGCCGGCGAGCCTATCGCCGGGCCGCTGACCGACAAGATCAAAGGCTGGATGCCGGACCTGGGGCCCGCGCTCGCCAATCCGACCGTCCACTGGCTGTTCGCGGTGTTCGTGGCGCTCCTCGTCATCTATGCGATCGGCTTCGTCACGTCGCGCGTCGTCGGCAGACGGCTGATGCATGTCGTCGAGCGCATCATCGTGCGCATCCCGCTGGTCGAGACGATCTACTCCGCCGTCAAGAAGCTCGTCGGCGTGATCCAGCACGCGCCGCAGGGAACCGCGCGCGTCGTCCTCATCGAATTCCCCCATCCCGGCATGCGCGCCATCGGCCTCGTCATGCGCGTCTTCAAGGACATGAAAACGGGAGAGGACCTCGCGGCCGTGCTGGTGCCCTCGGCGCCCAATCCCACCACCGGTTTCCTGCAGGTCGTGCCGGCGAAGGATCTGACGCCCACCGACATGAGCATGGACCAGGCGATGACGGTGATCGTCTCCGGCGGCGCCACCGCGCCCGACCACATCTCGTTCAAGCGCTAACTCCCCTGCTATCAGGGGCAGAAGCAGGGGCGTTTTTTTGGGCGCCGGCGCGGACAATGCGTTTGAACCAGCAATGACGGCATTTTCCTGAATCCCGACCGATCCGGTCGGGTCGGATAGCAGGGGCACGCAGGGGAGAAATCATCCGTATACGTCCTTTCTGTTACGGCTTCGGGGGCTGCAAAAAATGAACCAAAGTGGCACAAGGAGGCCTCGGGTTTCCCCGAAGGTCGAAACCCGCCGCGTCCGGTTCATCGTGCGCGGCGCCGCGCGCAGAGGCCGGCCTTCACGCCGGCGCACGATCCGGGAAACGCCCTCGCCCGCGCGCGGCCGGTCAAGCTTCACACTGTCAAAGAGCCCTGCGCGACGTCTCGCGCAGGCCCCGAATCTGGCACGGACGCCTGTCGAAGCGTTAGCGAAAGGATAGGCAACACGATGCGAAATCGTGTTCGCATTTTTTGCCGCGGATCACAGCGGCTTGGCACCGGATGTTCGCATTTTCACGGCGCAAAACGGCAACAGCGCCTAGCTGCCATGCGTCTGCGTCAACGCCCGGTAGGCAAAGGCGGGCGGCGAGAAGCGCAGGCCGAAGGCGATCGGAAGCAGCGGCAGCAGGACCGCCGCCGCCAGCGCGCCATAGACCAGCGCAAAGCGCCACAGCACCGCCAGGACCGCCGCGACAGCCTCAGGCCCGTGCGGATGGGCGCCATGCGCGCCGAGCCCCGCAAGCCGCGTCAGGAGCGTCACGACGAGGAGAAGGTAGAACGCGAACACCAGCACGAACTCGAACACGAGGATCGGCGACAGCGTGCCGACGCCGATCGTGAAGATCCGCCAGAAATTGCCCTTGCTGAGCTGCCAGCTCCGCCACAGCCCGAAGCGCTTCTCGGCGACCGTCGCCGGCACGAGCAGGAAGGTGAAACGGACCTGGACATAGATCAGCGCCGCCACGATCGCCGCGGCAAAGGCGATGAGCCCCCCGGCGAGCCAGGGCTTCATCGCGTCGCTGACCGCGAAGGTGAACGCGCCGCCCGACGCGAGCGCATAGACGATGACGGCCGCGATGCCGATGACGATGCCGAGCGCCAGCGCCGCGCCGTAGACGATCGCCAGGAACACCAGATAGCCGCCGATGACGCGCAGCTCGTCGAGGCCGACGGGGACGTAGAGCACGCGCGGCCCCGTCCGGAGATTGAGCGCCGTCTTGGTGACGCCGACCTGCATCCAGATGCTGATCACCAGAGCCAGCGCATCGACCGACCAGATCAGCGGCCGCAGGGCCGCGAGCTCCGGCGGCGGACCGGGATGGTCCTTGGCGTGCTGCGCGGCGAACTGGACGAAGTGGAACAGGTGCCCGAAATAGGGGACCAGAACGTAATACTGCATCGCCACGAGCAGCAGCAGCGGCAGCCAGACGACGCCCAGGATGACGAGATAGCGGCCCAGCGCGAAGTCGAACGCCTCGCCGATAGTCCGACCGATTGGAATCTTGCCCATGGTCCCCCCGGATTCCCCGCACCTATCCTTATACCGGATTGCCGCAGGACTGTGACAGCGTCTAAATCAAATCGCTAATGAAGGACCTCCTGTTCAGGAAAGGAAGATGCGCACTGCCCCACGTTGGCGCTCCTATTTCGCTTAGGGCTGGCCCTTTAAGCAGCCGGCTGCTGCTGCGGCGGAATCTGAGGCGACGGCTTCACTGCTGCTGCCGCAAAGATTTTCTCCGCCACGTCGCGAACCGGAAGAATCTTGATGCCGCGGCTGGCAACTTCACGTGCGAGCGCCTCAAGTTGCGAGGGTCTGCAGCCATATAGGCTCGGCTGATCTGAAACGTCGTGCGTGAAGAAGATCAGCCAGCCATTGTTCTTCTGAGCCTTGTCGAGAAGCCTTGAGAGGCTGGCGCGGCTCGTGGCGCCGGTGACGATTGAGGCTTTGAGTTGGCCGAAGTCCATGAAACCCTGATTAACGCCCCAATCGATGCCCCGACAGACCGGGAAGCGCCGCGCCAACAGCGCCTTGGTTATGAGGTTTATGGCACCGAAGGGATAGGCGAAGCTCGTGGGCGCACAGCCGCTGAAGCGCAGAATAAGTTCGCGGTTGCGCACGAGCTCGTCTTCGATCTCCTGACGCGTGAGCGTTGGCAGCCTCGAGTGGCTGAACGTATGACAGCCGAGTTCATGCCCGCCTTCGACGACGGCTTGAATATCCGCCTCAGTGAAATGGTCGAGGCCCTCGACGTGCTGACCCATTCGTGCGCCCGAAACGAAGTAGGTGCCTTTCGCGCCGACATTCGCGAGAACCCGTAAACCCTCGACCGCCGCCGAACGGGGAAAATCATCGAAAGTGAAGCTTACGAAGGGGACAGATTGCCGGCTCCGCACCGCATGTTGCGGCCAGTTGCGCGTTAATCGCGCGCCCACGCCGACGACGATGCGCCGCCCGAATGCGATGCCCCTCCCGCCGCCGAACCGCTCCGAACTTCGCGAAGCTGCAGCCTCCCCCCCCCCGAAACCTGCGGGGTTCCGGTTGCCCGCGTCCGGCCTTGCGAACGCGACGCTGGCATCGGTCTTCAAACGGCAAGCCCACCTCTCTAACGCATCGCGCGGCCAGGCACAGAGGTAGGAGGTCGGCACGTACTTGCCTTCCTCATAGAGTCGCCGCCGAGTTGTCGATTTGGCGATAGCGTTTTCAATGTCGTGAGCCGCCGTGCCGAGGCACAGAAGAAAGCCGCCGTGCTTTACCTGCGTCTGCCCGATATAGGCTATGTTTGGGCTTATCTCCGCCAAGGCTGGGTCAAAGAACCATGACCCACCTATCAATCCACGAACACTGGGGTTCAACGCTAGTACCTCGGCCATCCTGGCGAAGTAAGCTGTCCAGCCCTCCGGGTTGAAATCCTGCAGACGTCTCAGATCGGTGTGCTCGTTGTACCAGCGTCCCCAACCGCGCGCCTTAAGATAGTTGACTGCTGCGCGCGCAGATTTCGTCGCCGTGATCTCGCGAAGAACGAGTTTTGGCCCGATCTCCCCGTACAAGTCGAACTGCTGCGCGCCCGCAGGCACCGTTAAGCCGAGCGCATAGCGCACGTCTTTGATAAAATAATCCTCGTTGTAGCTATTCTCGACGCCCTCCGCGAGAAACTCGGCCAATTGCCGGATGTGGTCGGGAAAAAGCGACAGGATGGACGGGGGTAGCTTGTCTTGGACGTGGAAGTGCTCAAGTGCCAAGCGTGCGACAGCGGAGCGCCTGAGCCTTGTCCGGGCCTCTTCGCTCTCCGCGAGACCGGCGAGGATATTGTCTATTTCGCGCGCAGGCGCTGAAACATCCCAATGGCGCGCCGCTATGCGCGCATTGCGGGCGGCCTGCGGGAGCACGCGCGATAGCCGATCTCCTTCATTCGCAGACACCGCGTCTGCAACGACCATCAATTGTTTGGATACGTCCTCGACGCAAACATCTCTGAAAAGCAGCACTAAAGGCGCCCACCGCTTTTTGCACGAATCCCAAACGTTCCTGAGAATTCGAAGTTCCTAACAACGGTCCGACTCAGTCACCTTCCCGCAGAGGGAATGTTATCCTTGGCAAGCCTAAGTCCGAAGGCGCAATCTAGGCCCCGGACAGCCGCAGAACTGTGACAGAAGCCGCGCGGATTGGGAACGCCGCGCCTTGCGCGGGCGGGGCGGCCAGCGTATTTCCGGGTCGGGAAGCCGGCTTAGCTCAGTTGGTAGAGCACCTGATTTGTAATCAGGGGGTCGCGGGTTCGATCCCTGCAGCCGGCACCAGTTACGCGATCGTTTGGCGCGCCGTATATTGGCGGATAGCAAAGGCACCGCGAGGGGCTGCTTGCTGTCGGAACGATGGGGGAGATGCAGTGTCTGCCATTCCAGCGCACGGCGTAGCGATCGACCTGCATCGGGGGCATGCTATCTGGGTTCGGGTCGCCCACTGGTTCATAGTCGCGAGCGTCCTGACGCTGGTGTTCTCCGGCGTCGCCATCCTGGTCGCACATCCGCGGCTCTATTGGGGACAGACGGGCAACAGCCTCACGATGCCCCTCATCGAATTGCCGCTCGGGCCCAACTATCACAACATCCCGTTCGGCCCCGCGACACACTTCTTCGGACCGAACGGACCCGTGAGCCAGCCACGATTGCGCGAGGTTTATAATCTGAACGGCTGGGCGCGCAGTCTGCATTTCATCGTCGCCTGGACGCTGGCGTTCAGCCTCGGCGCCTACCTTCTCGTGTCGCTTGTGTCCGGCCACTTCACGCGATGGCTCCTGCCGTCGGGCGCCGAACTTTCTCCGGCGAACATCAGCGCGGACATCAGAGCGCATATGAGCTTGCGGCCGCCGCAGACGAGCGGCGGGCCACCTTACAATCTGCTGCAGAAGCTCGCCTATCTCGGCGTGGCTTTTGTCGGGCTTCCCGTCATGGTGATCACCGGACTGGCCATGTCGCCGGCGTTTACGGCGACCTTTCCGATCCTGATGGACATCACCGGCGGGTATCAGTCGGCGCGCACGATTCATTTTTTGATGATGTGCCTGATCGTGGTTTTTCTGATCGTGCATCTGGCAATGATGGCGCTTACGGGCTTCGGACGGCAACTGCGCGCCATGACAGTGGGGCGATGACACAATGACCAGACCACGCCTTCTCACCTCGCGTCGAGCCATTCTGGGCGGCCTTGTCGGCGCGGGCAGTCTAGCGGTCAGCGGCTGCACGAAATCCCCGCCGACCTATGGCGACGTGCTGCGCATGGGCGACAACTTTACCTACCAGGCCCATCGGCTGCTGCTGCCGGCCAATGCGCTCGTGCGCGTCTACAGCAGGCAGGACATCACCTCCATGCCGGCGACGGGCACCACCGATCCTTCCGACCCGAAGGGAGATTCCTACGATGCGAAACTGGGGCCGCTCTACCGGCGCGACGCGGCGAACGCATTCGACGGCTGGCGTCTCTCGGTCGAAGGCGCCGTTGCTCGTCCGGGAAGCTACAGTCTCGATTTCCTGAAGCGGCTTCCGGCACAGACGCAGATCACCCGGCACACCTGCGAGGAAGGCTGGACGGCGATTGCCGAATGGACGGGAGCACGGCTATCTGCCCTTTTGCAGATCGCAGGCGCGCGCGCGAACGCGCGCTTCGTCCATTTCCACACCTATGACGCCCAGATCGACAGCATCGACATGGTGGAGGCGCTCCACCCGCAAACGCTGCTGGCATACGGCATGAACGGGCGTGATCTGCCCATCAGCCATGGCGCGCCCGTGCGCCTGCGCGTGGAACGGCAGATCGGCTACAAGAGCATGAAGTTTCTGCGCCGCATTGTCGTCTCGGAGAATTTTATCGATCCCGGCGCCGCCGGCCCGATCCAGTCGGGCTGGGCGTGGTACACAGGCATATAGAGCGACCGGAATCCGGCGGAGGCGGTGACAGGAGCACAATTCACCGTTCGCCGCAGTGCCGTGGCGGTCACGTGTTCTAACTCCCGCGTTTCCGTCGGCTCAGAGCCGCAGGTCGAAATCTAATTCGTCCATCGTCTCCCTCGGACAGACACCCGCTTAACGTGTAATCGCGAGTTCGCGGGTTCGATCCCTGCAGCCGGCACCACGCCTCACAAATGCTTGTGGATGGCGCAAAGCGCCGATTTTTTGGCCCGTCGCGCTGTGTCACGCTTCGACCGCTGCCGGGTATCGTGACGGCAGGTGCGGCGTCTGCAGGACCAAGGGTCTCTGCGCGGTTCCCAGTCCAGAAAAAATAGAGAGTCCGCTGGCGGTTGCGTGAGGTCGACCGGGTTCGAGTCGCCACGTGAGATACGCGACCGCCGACCAATTCTACGGGGAGAATGAACATGTCGTTCACGGCGAGCATCACCGACAACAATGTCGATCAGTTCATTGCATTGCTTGAACAGGCGGAAAGCGACAAAGACCGCTCATGGTGCCGGAAGCTGCTGGTGGCCGAAGTCGGCCGCTATGCGCAGTTCGACCTTGCCGAGCACCGCTCTTCCGCCTTGGACAGCCGCCTGGCCTTGTGCAAGGACAAGATCGAGCGGCAGCGCAAGATCGTCGAGGACCTTCGCAGCGCCCGCCGCGATGCCACGCGGGCGCAAATCCTTCTCGGCAATCTGAAGGTCATTCACGACACGCTGGCGATGGCCAGATCAAAGCGAACCTAGCCGGAATCCCGGACTCTGCTCAGGCGTCACCGGTCTTGTCGCGGAGTTCGGTGACGCCCTGCATGTCCATCTCGTCGCCGGCCGCACCGCCGGCGTCCCGGGCCGCGCTGCCGGTATAGAGGGCCGCGCCGTCCGTCTTCGCCGAGCCATCCGCGGCGCCGTCAGGCTTTGCCGCGCCGTTCCCTTTCGTCGCGCCGCCCGGCTTCTGCGTCGCCATGCCCAGCGCGTCGTTCACCGCGGCTTCGACGCCGCGGCTCACATTCTCTTTCACGGTTTCGGTGAAATCCTCGGCCCGCTTCTTCGCCTGATCATATTGCTGCGCGGCGACGGCGCCGAGGCTGTCGCGGGTTTCCTTGCCCGCTTCGCCGAAGGCCTGGTGCTCGAAGTCCGTCATCGGCAGCACCGTGCCGGCGAACGCGCCGACCGCGAAGCCGACCGCAGCCATCAGCAGCGGCTGCTCCTGCGCCAGCGAACCGAATTCGTTGGTCGCCGCGCTCAAGGCTTCCTTCGAGTGCTGCGCCATCTGCGCGCCGCTTTCCATGGCGGACCGCGCGCCTTCGGCAATCGACTCCGCCGTCGACTGCATCGTCTCCCTGGCGGCCGCATAGCCGGAGCCCGCCGCCTCGCTCATGCGGCCGGCCATGTCGGAGGCCGCGTCCATGCCATCCTCCATGGAGGCCCTTGCCCCGCCCGCAATACCGTTTGCAGCATCGAGCGTGTCATGGAAGGTCGCCCGCGCGCGGCCGGCCGTGTGGGACCTGGCTTCGCCGACGCCGTCGCCGGTTCTCGCCGCATAGCGCGTTGCGGATCTTCGTCCCAGGGCATCCGACGCGAGCAGCCACGAGATGCCGATGCCGACGAGCGCCAGCGGCAGAGGATGTTCGCGCACCTGCGTGCCGAGATTTCTCAGCGTGTCGCGTCCGGCACGGGAACCGAGGACATCGTCGATGATCTGCCCGGGCGTTGCGTGATCGCGCATCTCGTCGATCAATTCGGCCAAATGATGCCGATGGGTTTCGGCTTCCCGTTCGGCGGTTTCGCTGGCGATGCTCATGTGCTGTGCGCCTCCCTGCGGACGAGCGCCATGTCCCGCCGCAATTGTTCGGTTGTTTTTTCCAGTTTGAATTTTTCCGGCTTGAGGCCGGCGATTCCCTGCATGACCAGGATCGTGCCGACGACAAGCGCCACGACACCGACGATGGCGGCGGACACCGCCAGCGAAAGACCGTGCGCCGCTATGGCAAAGACGATGGCGCCCAGAATGACGAGCGTCGCATCGAGCAGCACGACGGCGCCGATGACGAGGAGGACGAGGGCCGATCGCGCGCGCGTCGCCTTCTCTTCCACTTCCGCGCGCGCCAGCTTCAGCTCGTCACGGACCAGAGCCACGGCCTGGCCGAGGACATCGGCCACGATGTCGTTGATGCTTCGCGTGTTGTTGATGCTGCTCATGGGCAATGGTCTCAACGCAGCGGCTTGGCGCGCAGCAGACGCGCCGTGGCGAAGCCCGCAAGGATTGAGGCGCCGATGACCATCGCCGGTTGCTCCCGCGCCGCGTCATTCGCTTTTTCGAGCAGTTCGGCGACGCTGTTTTCCTCGATGGCCTGCGCCGCGCGTTCGAGCTGACGGGCGCCGCGATGAAGCACGTTGCCGGCCTGCGGGATCTCGGTCGAGACGCTGTCCGCGGCGTGGTGCACGGCCTCCGCCACCGAACTTATGCGCGCTGCGCCCGCGTTCTTCTGTTCTTCCGCGACGTCTTCGGCGCGGTCCTTCAGCGTGTTTCCGATCTCGTTTCCGATCTCGCGCGCCGTGTCGAACGTGGAATCGGCCCATTGCTCCGAACCACTCAGTCCGCTTTTTCCATCGAGGGAGTTTGGTCCGGCCACGGTTGTTCCTTTTCTTTTCGTCCGGTGTCGAGGCGGTAACGGGCGCTGATATGCTTCGTTCCCGCAGCGATCGATGCGGAAAATGCGGGTTGCGCGCCAATCCGTGAGGACCCGTTCCACTTGCAACGCGATGCGCCGCCGCCCGCTTCGCGCTTTCCGGATGCGAAGACTTCGCCGGGACCGCGGACGTCTCGTCCGCATCGTGCCGTCTGCGAGGTAGTTGCGGGCAGGATGCCCGCGGTCCCGGTGAAGTCTTCGCATCCGGCGACGTTTTCGCTCGGGAAAACCGTCGCGTTCGCGCCCCACTCGCGCCACAAAGGCTGGCGATGGTCGCGCCCGCATATCAGGCAGGGGCCGGCATGGTTGCGCCGTTCGTCTTTCTGGGGCCGTCGCATCTGACGGCGATCGCGCTCACCTTCGCCACGCCCGCCGCGCTGTCGGCGATCGTGCGCCGGCGGCAAACCCTCGATGAGTCCATCCGGCTCGGCCTCGCCTTCGTCATCGCGCCCAATTGGGCGCTGTGGATGTATCTGCTCTATGCCAAGCGCTGGCTCAATATCGGCAACGAGATCCCGCTCAATCTCTGCGACTGGGCGACGGTCGCCACCTTCGTCGCGCTGGTGTGGCCGGGCCAGAAGAGTTTCGAGGTCGCCTATTTCTGGGCGCTGTGCGGCACGCTGCAGGCGCTGATCACGCCCGACTGCAAATACGAATTCCCCGATGCGCAGTTCACGCTGTTCTTCGTCTATCACGGCAGCATCATCGCGGCCGTGCTCTATCTCGTGTTCGGACGCGGGATGCGGCCGTATCTCTCGTCCTTCCCGCGCGTGCTCGGCTGGACGGCGCTCTACGCCGCGGCGGCCGGCGCCGCGGACTGGTGGCTCGGCACCGATTACGGCTTCCTGCGCGCCAAGCCGGCGGATCACGTCACCTTCCTCGACGCGCTGGCGCCGTGGCCCTGGTACCTCCCCGAACTGGCGCTGGCAGCGCTCTTCTTCATGGTTGTCGTTTATTCACCGTTCTTCGTGCGGGACCGATTCGCATTGCGCGCCGCCTGACGCGTTGCGATCGAGGGCGTGGTTCGCTAGCGTCCGCGCTCCCGGCTGGAGAGCGTCTTTGAAGCGAATCATCGGAGTTGTCATGGTGTCGGCGCTCGCCGCCTGCTCCTATCCTGTCGAGCCGCCGCCCGCGGACGCCGTGCCTGTGATCACCGCCTATGCCGACAGGGTGCCGGGCAAGTGGCTGTTGATCGTCGATGCGAGCAAGGCGACCGCCGCGCTGGCGGCCGAAGGCACGCGCTGCAGCCGGTCGGACTATCCGCTCGATCTGTCGAAGACCTTCGCCGAAACGGCGAACGCGACGTTCCGAACCGTGACCGAGGAGGTGCGCCTGTCGGATCACGCACTGTCGAAATCCGAGATGGTTTCCGGCGGCTATTCCGGCGTCATCGTGGTCACCGTCGCGCAGATGCGGGCGCACGCGAAGACCGACGGCCTCCTCGAGGCGCGCGCCTCCGCGGACATCGAAATCGACGGCACGATCCTCGTCGCCAAGGGCGGCGAACGCATGGTCGATTCGCGGCAGACCGGCAAAGGCGAAGCCGAACGCGATGCGCATATCGATTGCTCGGGCGCCGGCGAAGCGGTGGCGGCCGCCTCCGACACGGCGATGCGCGACGTCGTCGGCAAACTCGCCGAGCAGTTCGCGAACTCGCACGCCATCCGCTATTCGGTGCCGGGCCTGGCGCCGCAATGACGGCGCACGCCGTTCCGGCGAAGCCACGCGCACTTAAGCGCAGCATGCGTCTCATGGGCGTGACGCTGCTGACGCTGTCCTCGATCACGCCGGCCACCTCCGTGTTCGTCATCGTTCCCGGCGTCTTTCAGCAGGCCGGCACGGGCGCCCTGATCAGCATGGCGGCGATCGCTGTTGTTTCGCTGTTCACGGCCTATGTCTATGCCGAGCTTTCGTCCGCCTTTCCGATCGCCGGCGGCGAATATTCCATGGTCGGCAAGACGATCGGCCCGGCGGCGGGATTTGCGACGCTGACCTTGACCGCGCTCAGCAACATGCTGCAACCGGCCGTGTTCTCGCTGGGCGCCGCGGCCTATATCAAAGCCGTTCTCCCGGGAGTCGATGCGACGGCGGTCGGCATCGCCATCATCGTGATCACGACGCTGCTGGGCGTTTTGCACATCCGCACCAATGCGTGGATCACCGGCACCTTTCTGGCGCTCGAGCTGATGGCGCTGGTCGTGCTGACCGTGCTCGGCTTTTCCCATATCAGCCAGCCGCTGTCGGAATTTGTCCATCCGGTCATGCTGAGCGGCAATGCGCTGCGCCCCACGCCGCTCGCGATGATAGGACTGTCCGGCGCCGCCGCCATTTTTGCCTATCAGGGCTACGGCTCGGCCGTCTATTTCGCAGAAGAAATGCACGAAGCGCCGCGTGTCGTCGCGCGCACGATCATGCTGACGCTGTTCCTCGCGGTGGCCACAGAGATCGTCCCGGTCGCCGCCGTGCTGATGGGCGCGCCCGACATGAAGGCGCTGCTCGGCGCCGACAGCCCCTTCACTTTTTTCGTCGAAAAGGTCGGCGGCCGCTGGCTCAGCATCGCCGTCAGTCTCGGCATCGCCATCGCGATCTTCAACGCCGTGCTGGCGACGGTCATGCAGAACGGCCGCTTCTTCTTCAGCACGGGCCGCGACGAAACCTGGCACGGCCTGATCAACGAGGCCTTCGTGCGCACGCATCCGCAATTCAACTCGCCGTGGATCGCGACCATCGTCAGCGGCCTCACCGGAATCGCGGCCTGCTTCATCGACAACTACACGCTGCTCGTCCTGACCGGCACGGGTATCGTCTTCGTCTACGGCGCGCTCTGCATCAGCGCGCTGGTCGGCCGCCGGCAGGGCTCCACCGATCACGCCGTCTACCGCATGCCGTTCTTCCCGCTCGTGCCCCTTCTCGGCCTGGCTGCGCTCGGCTTTGTCCTTGTCACCAGCATTTTCGATGCCAAAGGCCGGCTGAGCCTCGTCGTGAATCTCGGCGTCGTCATCGCAGCGCTGGTCTATTACCGCCTCGTGCTGGCGCGGCGCGGCACATGGGTGTTGCGCGGCCCGGAAGACGAGCACGCCTGAGGCCCCCCGCGACTCCGCAATCGCTTTGCGCTAGCATCGTGCGTTCGAAGGGGCGCGGGTAAGGTGGCGGCCTTCGCCGCCGAGGATGGGAGGAACTTTCAATGCATATTCGATACTGGATTTTGGCGGGCGCGGTTGCGGCGGCCGCCGGCTCGGCGGCACCGGTTCTCGCAGCCGATGCAAAGGGCGAGATCACGATCGCGGCCCAGCATGCATCGCTCGCAGCGCAGGCCAGCGATCTTGCCGGCGTGAAGATGCATCTGCACCACACGCTGAATTGTCTGGAAGGGCCGAAAGGCGCGGACTTCTCGAAGTCCGACCTGAACCCGTGCGCGCATGCCGGCAACGGCGCGATCCCCGACTCCAGCAATCCCACCACCACGGCATCGCTGCAAACGGCCGTCGGTCAGGCGCTCAGCGGTCTTAAGGCGAGCGATCTGAAGACGGCGCAATCCGACGCCAGCGCCACGGCCGCGACGCTGCAAGCCATCAAATAATGCAAAAAAAGATCGGGCCGGTTTTCCAACCGGCCCGATGCACTCCGCTTACGGCTGCGGAGGCGATGAAGGATTCTGCTGCGGCGTGCCCGCGGGCGCCGTCGTCTGGTTGTTCAGCGTGTCGCGACCGTTGTCCGGATTTTGCGGCGGAGGCGTCGTGTCGCCCGGCGTGTTGGACGGCGCGCTCGTCGCAGAGTTCGGTCCCGGCGCGTTGCTGTTCATGTTGTTGTCGCTCGGTTCCGTGCCGGGCTTTTGCTCCGTGCCGTACTGGCCGGCATGCGGCGTGCCCGAAGGCTCTGCGGCGGGCGGATTCTGCGGAGCGTTCTGCGGTGCATTCATCTGCGGCGTGCTCGGCGAAGTCGGCGCGTTGTTCATGTTGCTCGGTTCGGAACCCGGAGGCGGCGTCTGCTGCTCGGTGCCGTACTGGCCCTGCGACTGGCCCTGCGCTTTGGCGAGGCTCTCCTGATTCAACTTCTCCGTCTCGGCGCGCTCGGATTTGGACTCGCGGCGAGCGGTGTGCGTGCGATGGTGGCGCCTGTGATGCATCTTCTTCGGCGTCGTCGACTCGTCGGGCGTGCTCGTCGCCGTAGACGGTGCAGCCGAAGGCGATGTCGGCGCCGCCGCGGGCGTCGACTGCTCGGCCGGCGCGGTTGTTTGCGTCGTCTGTGCGGAACTGGACGCAATGAACCCGCCGCACGTCAGCGCAAAGGCTGCCGCCCCACCCAGGAAAATGGTTCTGATCGTCATGCAATAACTCCTTGGTTGGCCGCGACAGGGTCTTGGCCTCTGCCCGGCATGACTGCCAGTTAACGCGGCCCTGTTAATGCCGTTCCTGAATTTGCAGGCGTCATGCAACAGAGCGCGCAACCTTGCGTGCGCACGCGCTGCGCGAAAACGCGAAACTGGTTTTCACGGTCGATACATTTGTCCGAAAGTTCTGCCGAAGCCGCCCCGATCGGGATCGGACGAGCGATCGCTCGCTCCGATTCGTTTACGCCGTGAGGCGGCGTTCACATTCCGCCTTTTTCCATTCATGTGCGGTTCAGCTTGGATTCGCAGTATGGGAACTCGAATTGTGAACGGGTGGTCCATGACCTCGAAACGCCTCGCCGGCGCCTTGCTGGCCGCCGGTGCGCTGTTGGCAGCGCCGAGCTTCGCGCAGACACCGCAACATGACGGACATACGTGGTCGCACAGCGGGAATCCCGGCGGGCATACGTGGTCACACAGCGGGAATCCCGGCGGGCATCCGCACGGCGAGCCGCACTTTGCATTCGCGCATCATGATTTCCGGCATTTCTCGCCGGACGAGCATTCGCGCTGGGTCGGCGGCCACTGGAACCACGGCTGGCACAACGGCCGCTATGGCTGGTGGTGGTTCGCCGGCGGCGCCTGGTACTTCTACGACGCGCCGGTCTACCCGTATCCCGGCTACGTCTCCGACGACTATGTCGACGATTACGACAGCGCCGCGCCGGGGCAGTACTGGTATTACTGCCAGAACCCGGCCGGCTATTACCCCTATGTCCGCCGCTGCGAGTTCCCGTGGCAGCCGGTTCCGGCAGGATCCCCCGCCAATGGTCCGAGCCAGGGCCCGGGCTATGGACCGCCGCCGCCGGGCTATCAGCAGCAAGGGCCGAACGACCGGCCTCCGCCGGGCTATCAGCAGCAAGGGCCCGGACCGAACGATCAAGCCCCGCCCGGCTACCGCCAGCAGGGACCGAGCGATCAGCCTCCTCCGGACTATCAGGACGGGCCGCCGCCAGGCGACCAGCCTCCGCAGGGCTACCAGGGACCGGGCGATCAGGGACCCGGACCGGGCGATCAGGGCCCTCCGCCGGGCTATCAGAATCAGCCGCCGCCGGGGAGCCAGCCGCCTCCCGGACCGGGAGATCATCCGCCGCCTGGCAACGATTGAAGCGTTACGCGCTATAACGGGCCTCGCGCCCATGTAAGGGAGTGTCGAATGAAACTGAGAGCAATTGCCCTGGTGACGGTGGCGGCAAGCGTGCTTGCCGGCTGCGTGACGCCGCCGATGGGGCCGACAATCTATGCCAATCCCGGCAGAAACAAATCCCCGGCCGCCTTCCAGCAGGACGAAGCGGCCTGTGAGGACTACGCCAATCAGCGGACCGCCGGCCAGGCCGAGGAAGCCAACAACAAGGCGGTTGGGTCAGCGCTCATCGGCGCGGCTCTCGGCGCAGGTCTCGGCGCTGCCGTCGGCGGCGGTCACGGCGCCGGTGTCGGCGCAGCGGCCGGCGGTGCCGTCGGCACAGGCGTCGGCGCCAATCAGAGCAACCGCGCGCAATGGAGCATCCAGCAGCGCTACAACATCGCCTATGCGGAGTGCATGACGTCGCACGGCAACAGCGTGCCGGCAGCATCCTATCCGCCGGGCTATTACGGGCCGGGCTATTATCCCCCGCCGCCGCCGCCTCCGCCGCCGGGTTACTACCCGCCGCCGCCCCCGCCTCCGGGCTATTGAGGCTTCGCGATGGAAAGAAGAAACGGGTCGGAATTCCGGCCCGTTTTTTTTTCAACCCTTCGGCTCAGTCGCCGGTTGAGGAGCCGCGGCATGCGGCTTCGCCTCGCCGAGGCTCGGCGTGAAATTCGCGTCGGGATCGACCGCCAGCGGCTTGAAGGCGCCGACGGCATCCTTGGCGCTCGCGAGATCCTCGGGCGTCAATTGCGAGGACAACGCATCGACGCGCGCGGCGGAATCCTTGTCGCCCTGCGCCGCCGCGATCGCGTACCACTTATACGCATCGAGCAGGCTCTGCGGCACGCCGAAGCCGCGTTCGTAGAGAACGCCGAGATTGAACTGCGCGTTCACGTAGCCGTACTCGGCCGCGCGCGAGAACCAGCGCGCCGCTTCGCCGTAGTTCTGCCGCGTGCCCCAGCCCTCGGCATAGGACACGGCGAGCTTGTACATCGCCTTCAGATTGCCCTGCAGCGCGGACGCTTCGTACCAGCGCAGCGCTTCCGCCGCGTCGGTTCGCTCGCTCTTGCCGTGCTCGAACAGCGTCGCAAGCCAATATTGCGCCACCGGCTCGCCCGATGCGGCGGCCGCTTCGAGCAGATGGCTGGCGCGGGCATCGTCTTCGGCGACGCCCGTTCCGTTGAGATAGGCAAGACCCAGTTCCGTCTGCGCGCGGGCATTGCCGGCAAGGGCCGCGGCATAGACGCTCGCGAAGTCCGTTCCGCGCGGCGCTTTCGACGGCGGCGCCGGAAGTTTTGCAAGCTGCATCACATGCGGACGCGCGGCGGCGACAGCCTTGGTGGTGCTGTGTTGGCTGAGGAAAAATTCCGCGCCGAGAAGCACGACGCCGAGCGCCGCGCAGGTCGCGACGAGCATCTTCGTGCGGCCGCGGGCCCAGGCGGAGACTTCGTCGGTGAAACTCTTTTCTTCGGCGCGCGCCAGGGATTCGGCGACCTGGGCGGCGCGGCGCGCGGCGGCGATATAGGAGGACTCGGCGCTCGCTTCGCGCTTTTCTTCCTGCGGCTGGTGCTCTTCCAGCGGCTGCAGTTCGGCGTCTCTGGCGTCCATCACCGGCTCCTCGGTTTTTTCGGCTTCCGCGGCGGACGGCGTAAAGGCGACCGCCGGCATTTCAGCGGCGAGCGCGCGCAGCTCCCGCTCGCGCTCGAGCGCTTCGAGCCGCCCCGTGGCCTCCAGGGCCAGCGTGCGCAATTCGGCCTGCGACTGCCGGAGTCTTGCTTCGCGCTCTTCGATCGTCTCCGTCAGCGCCTTCACATGCTGGTCGGCCACTTCGGCCTGCTTCTTCTCGAAAGCTTCGAGACGCTCGATTACCCCGCGCAGACGGTTGTCGGACGATGCCTCGGCGGCGTCCTGCGTACCGACGCGCTCGTCGAGCGTCGAAAGCATGTGTTCGAATTCGCGCAGGCGGCGCTCGAGCCAGGGGTCGACGCGCCGCGATTCCAGCTGGGCGATGCGCTCTTCGATGGTGGTCAGAAGCCCGCCGGCCGCGTTTTGCGCGAGGCCCGCGCTCTGGTCCGCCATGGCGAGACCGGGCGCTGCAGCTTCGGTTTCATAATGCGCGCGCGACGGCTGCGGTTCGTAGCTGATGGAGGACGCGTCGAATTCGTCTTCTTCCGGAACCTCGGGCTCCGGCGAGAACGGAAATCCGTCGCGGATCTTGCGCGCAAAGGCGGAGAGATCGTCGGCGACGATCGCGGAAATCAGGTCCGCCTTGCGCACGAAATAGGCGTAGACGGTTGGCGGTGCGAAGCCGGTCTTTTCCGCGATGCGCTGAAGCGAGGTGGCTTCGAGGCCTTCGCGCTCGATCATCTCGCGCGCGGCATCCAGAATGGCCCTGCGCGTCTCCGAACGATACCACGCGGGCCCGCGCTCGAGGTGCACCCGCGCCTTCTTCTGTGTCGTCGCCTGCGTGACGGACATAGCCTGTTTCCGAATTTCGGGCATGACTGTGCCCGCCCCTTGCGCCGAATGGTTACGCAACAAGACTAAAAGAGGCGTGAAGATCGGACGGCGATTGTTAAGAAAAGCTGAGGAATCGGGCTCTCTAGACTGGGGCCAGCCCGAGCGTTGCATAGTATTGGAGATTGCGTCGGAAGCTTCGGGCCCGTCTCAGCAGCGCTTCGCGTTCGGAAAAGGCCCGTCCGGAATTCACGAACCGGGCCAGCGTCTCCTCCGCCATCGTATCGGCGCTCCGGTGCTGGGGCATGTCCATCAGGACCTGGTCGACCAGCGGCACGGCGAAGGCCGTTCCGAACGGCGAAGGCAGGAAGCCGATGGCCTCCTCGCTGACCGCCCGCGACCTGAGCGCCGCCTGCAGCGCCTGCGCGCTCGCCGTTGCCTCGCGGCTGGCGCGGTAAACGGGCCGGACCTGGCCGGTGATGATCAGGGCATGGACATTGGCCACGACCGTCTGGAATTCGACCGCCTTGTCCGCACTCTGCGCCACCAGCTCACCCAGCGTGCGGGGCCCTTTGCTCAACGCTTCGATCAGCTTGCGCGCATGCGGATTGTCGAAGCCAAGCGTGCCGGCCGGCCCGCGGCCTTCATAGCGGACGAGCTCCGGCGGCTGCTCCAGCGCGAAGGCGAGCCCGTTCATGACCAGGTCGTGATTGTCGGCCGCCAGACGCTGGCCGCCGCGGATGAAGACGTCCCTGCGAAAGCGCGTGTCGAGCAGCATGTCCTTCGCCAATTCGCGGCCGGGAATGGTCGGCAAGCGTTCGAGCGTGGACTTGAACGGCTCGTGAGGCATCAGCTGCGGCAGCGACTGCGACATGTCCGACGGCCCGGCCAGCACGCATTCAACGGCTGCAAGATCGGCGGCGACTTCGGTCACATAAAGCGGCTCGGCATAGTCGTTCAGATAATCGGCTGCGAGAATGTCTTCCGGGACATTCGCGAGCTCTGCGAAGGCCGACGGCGACAGGCCGCTCGCGAGGAGCGATGGTGCTTTGGCATCCAGCAGGCGCGCATAGATGTCGCGCGCGATGGCGAGGCGCTGGCGCGGCTCGGCGCGCAGGCCGTGTGTCGCTTCGCGAAACAGACGACGAAATGGATCGAGCCTGTTCCATCCGGGCCGTGCATTGTAGCTAACGACGACGGCGCCGCCCGGCCTCAGGAATTTGCGCACGAAAGCGAGCACCAGCGCGCGCTCGCGCAGCGGCACCCAGGAATAGATTCCTTCGACGGCGATGTAGTCGAACGGCGGCAGGTCGAGCTCGAGCGCCTGCTCGATCGTCGCTTCGTGGAACACGATGTTGCGGACATTGGCGGCTTCCGCGAGCGCGCGCCCACGATCAAGCAAGGACCCTCGCGCGTCGATGCCAATGAAATTCCCGAGCGGATTTGCAGCGGCGAGCAGCGTTTCCGTCGCGGCCGAACCGCAATCGAGTTCGCAATAGGAGAAACCGGCGTCGAGGCCCTCGCCGAGCGGGGATCCGGGCGGCGGCGCATAGCCGCTCATCATGCAGGCGTGATCGATATAGGACGGTGCCAGCTCCTTCACGAAGGCGCGTGTGCCGGGAATCAGCTTCAGCGCTTCGTCCGCCGCCATGATTGTCCCACTGCTCCCAAGCCGTCGCCGCCACGCCTAGCCCGATTTGACGGCCGCCGCAATCGCCCGCCAGAGTAGGCCGTCGAAGGACGGTCCAATTACGGACCGTATACGGAGGGGACATATGAACATTGAACTGACCATGCTGGTCTGGTCGCTGGTATTGGCGTTCGTCCAGATTCTTTTGTTCGATTTCGCGCGGACAAATCAATACGGCCTGAAATGGAACACCGGCGCCCGCGACGAGACCATGCCGCCGCTCAGTCCGGTGGCGGGGCGGCTGCAGCGCGCGCAATACAATCTCTTCGAGACTTTGCCGCTGTTCATCGGCGGCGTGCTCGTAGCCCATCTTGCGGGCCGCGAAAATGATCTGACGGCAATCGGTTCGCAGGTCTATTTCTGGGGTCGCGTCGTCTACGTGCCGCTTTATGCCGTCGGCGTGCGCCAGCTCCGCTCCCTCGTCTGGCTGGTCAGCACGGCGGGCCTCGTCGCGGTCTTCATTCCGATCGTGGTGCCGTAGCCGCTACTCTGCGGCGGGTTTTCTTTTTGCGGGATCCTCGAGAGGCACGGCGCTCACCTGGCTGAAGCGCTGTGCTTCCTCCTGTGCCTTCGGATCGTTGACCGGCTGCGTGATCATGCGCCCGAGCGCGACGACGCTGGGGATCTCCTCGTCCTTCAGCGGCGCCATCCATTTCTTGCGCGCGAAGGCCTTCTCGATATAGGGCGCGAGCTCTTCCATCTTGCGGGCCTGGCGCGCGGCTTCCTTCGCCTTGAACTCCGGCATCACGTCGCTTGCGAACAGCTCGAGCGCCTCGCAGATGTGCTCGTGGCGATTGCGTCCCCCCTGCTGGATAAACGCGACCTGATCGACACCGGCGTCGTCGAATTTGCGCAAGTGATTGCGCATCTCGTCCGGTGTGCCGATGCCGCCGGCACCGGCGTTTTCCGGCATGGCGTCCTTGACCGCCTCGAAGCTCTTCCAGATGTCGGTGCGGCCGGGCTTGTGCTCGCCGAAAATATAGTGATGGCCGAGCGCGTAGCCGAAGAACTTGAATCCGTCGAGACCGCGCCGGCGCGCTTCGTCGCCGTCCTTGTGCACCGAGAATCCGGTGACCATGCAGATATTCGGATTGACGGCGTGGCCGATCGGCACGCACTCCTCGCGGAAGATGCGATAGTAATCGTCAACCCAATGCTTGGCTTCCGCCGGGTCGACAAAGGCGAAGGTCAACGCACCGATACCGAGCCGTGCAGCGAGCTTGATCGTTTCGCGATTGGAGCATGCGACCCACACGGGCGGGTGCGGCTTCTGCACCGGCTTCGGCACGATGTTGCGGCAAGGCATCTCGAAATATTCGCCCCTAAATCCGGGATAGGGATCCATCGCCATCATGTTGAGGCATTGCTCGACGGTCTCGCGCCACATCTCGCGCTTCTTCTCGACCGGCACGCGATAGCCGCCGAGCTCGAGTAACGCGGAGGATTCACCCGTGCCGAATTCGACGCGGCCGTTCGAGACGAGATCGAGCGTGGCGATGCGTTCGGCGACGCGGGCGGGATGATTGTAGCCGGGCGGCATCAGGACGATGCCGTGGCCGAGCCTGATGTGCTTCGTGCGCTGCGAACAGGCGGCGAGAAAAACTTCCGGCGCGGAGGAATGGGAATATTCCTCGAGGAAATGATGCTCGACCTCCCAGGCGTGATCGATACCGAGGCGGTCGGCGAGCTCGACCTGGTCGAGCGCGTCCTGGAAGAGCCTCAGTTCGTCGCCCTCTTTCCAGGGGCGCGGCAATTGGTGCTCGTAGAAGATTCCGAACTTCATCGCTTCGCTCCCAACTCTATTTCTTTGCGGCCTTGAGCGCCTCGCTCTCCTCCGCGCGTTTGAACCCGGCTTCGATCGCCTCGAAGCGTGCATGGACCGCCGATTTCATTTCCGGATGCGTAAAAATGTAGAGTTCGTTGGCCTTGATCGCTTCGAGGACGCGGGCGCCCACGATTTCGGGATCCATGCCGCCGAGGATCATCTTGGCCGCTTCCGCGCGTGTTTCGTCGGTCCGCGTATCGGGCGCACGTTCGCCGTAACGCGACTGCCGGGCACGGCTGCTTTCATGGATGCGCGTCTTCACGAAGCCCGGACACAGGACGGACATGCCGATACCATGCGGCGCCAGCTGCTGCGCCCAGCCCTCACTGATGGCGACGACCGCGAATTTGGTGGCGCAATAGGGCTCCATGTTCGCGGGGCTGACCATGCCGGCCATCGAGGCGGTATTGACGAAATGCCCGCCTTCGCCATGGCTTTTGATCAGGGGATAGAACGTCTCGACGCCATAGACGACTCCTTTGAGATTGACGTCGATGATCCAGTCCCAGTCGCGCGCTCCGACCGTGCCGAGCGGGCCGCCGACGCCGACGCCCGCGTTGTTGCAGACGACGTGAATCTTGCCGAAGGCCGCGACCGCATCCAACGCTGCGCGCTGCACTTCGCTTCTGAGCGTCACGTCGCAATGAATGGGGACGGCCTTGATTTGCGACTTGCTCAGCATCTCGGCCGCCTTGCGGGCGACCTCGAAATCGATGTCGGCGATGACGACATTCATGCCGGCGTGGCCGAAGGCATGGGCCATGCCGAAGCCGATGCCGCTCGCGCCGCCGGTGATGAAGGCGGTCTTGCCCTTGAAGTCTTTCATGCTGCGCGATCCCGGGTCTCGTTTCCGAGAGCGTCGAAGCGGGCAATGAGTTCCTGCGCGCCCGGCTTTTTGGCCAGCGCCGCGGTCAGCTCCTTGCTGGTCTGGACGCGGTCGAATTCGACATTGGTCACCGAGTGCCAGTGGACCATGCCTTGCCAGATGGGATCGATCATCACCGAGCCTTTGATCCGTCCGCCGTCGGCGGTCTTGAAGGTGAAGCTTCGGAGCTCGGAGACGACGGCCGTCAGATAGCCCACATGCGAGGCTTCGTCCTGGCGAATGCGCGAAACGAGCTCGGCCGCATGCTCCGCCGCCGCGCGGCGATCGCGGAAATTCTCCGGATCGCGCATCACGTCATTGCAGAAGCTGAAGAAATTCTCTGCGCGAATCTCGATCATCAGAACGTTCATCATCAAAAGAATGAAATGCTCGTATTCGACCGGAATCTGCGGCATCAGCCGGCCCAGCTCGGGACGGGACAGGCTCTCCGGGATTTCAGGCATGGGATAGGCATTCTTGCCGAACAACATGTCGCGCACGGCGAACCACATCGCATCGTGGCCGCCCTCGCCTTTGGCGTCATAACCGCCTTCGTCGAGACCGTGCGCGCGCAACAGACCTTTGTTGAGATGTCCGGTCGCAGTTTCGGAAATATCGTCCAAAATGATCGCCTGGAAATCCGGCGCCTGCGCCTCGGCCAGTCTTTTGCCGCGCGCTTCGATAACGCCGGTGACGGTCAGTGAATCCCAAAGCGTTTGGCCGAGGCCCTGCTCGAGGAGAAGCTTCTGCTGCGCGACGGTGGGGAAATGGCCTTTGACCATCAATTGCTGCGAGGAATCGATGACCTCGTGACCACGGGCCTTCAGGGCCTCCGACCATGCGCGAATGGCGGGCCAGCGGTTCAGCGTCCGCGGCGAGACGTATCGGCCGTCGGCGTCGAAGCCGCCGTGCAGCTTGTAGCCCGCTTCGATATGCGGTTTCGCATAAGGATGATCGGCAAGGATTTCGTCTGCCGAATAGCTGAGCTTGGGCATTCCTCTCCTCCTGGGGCGCTTTCTTCAACCGAGCGCTACACTGATAATTTGTCAGCTTAGAGAGGAAGTCAATCGCCGGCCGGCGTCAGGCCTTGAGCGCCCGCACGAAGAACTGCGTGAGATTGCGCACGACGTCGTGGCGGTTGCGTTCGGTGCGGGCAGCTTCGCCCGTCGCCTGATGGATGGCGCCGACGATGGCCTGGCCGATGATGTCCGCGTCGTAGAACGGCGCGATATGGCCGGCGCTGGCCGCTTTCATCAGCGTGGCGCCCCAGTCGTATCCCCACTGCTGCACGAGCGGCACGGCCTGCGCGCCTTCGGCGTCGATGACCGCTTCGTCCGTCAGCGCCGCTTTCAGAACGCCGGGATGGGTCTGCGAATATTCGAAGATGGCGTGCAGCGTGTTGGCGATGAGCTCTTCGAGCGTCATCCGCTCGTTGACGCGCTCGCGCACATAACCGTCGAGCTCTTCGCGCGCTTCCTCGACGAACGAAAGGAAGCATGCGCGCTTATCGGGGAAGTGCAAATAGAATGTGCCATGGCCCAAGCCCGCTTCGCGCGCGACATCCTGTGGTCGGGTCGCATGATAGCCGCGCTCGACAAAAAGCTTCCGCGCCGCCTTTTTGATCTTGGCGAGGCTTTCGGGTTTGCGCCGCGGCGTGCGGACGTCAACAGGCTTGGGATCGTTGCGCGCGGTCATGGCGGGAACTTTCCCCGCCGCGCCGTCCCGAGTCAATTCGGCTTGGTTAAGACCCGTCGGCCTTGGCGAGCTTCTGGGACCAGATAATGCCGATAAAGATGCCTTTCGCGGACGGTAGCATCGCTAGAGACATCACAACCGCCAGGACGCTGAAAAAAGTCACGCTGAACCAGGTCGACCAGTTGGTGCTCGCCACCGAGATCAGCGCCAGCGCCACAACCACATGTCCCACGATCAGGACCGTCAGCCAGGTCGGGCCGTCGTCGGCCCGGATATAGCCGAGTTGTTCGCCGCAATGGGCGCAAGTTTCCACCGGCTTCAAATAACTCCGGAAAAGATGGCCCTTGCCGCAATTGGGGCAGCGGAAGAAGGCGCCGCGGCGCGCCGCAAGGCGCACGTCGATCGGCTCAGCCGAAACCGGACTATTCATGAGAAACGTCTCCGACACCGCATCCCGTCTAATGCCGGATGCCATCGGGGCACATATGGTAGGTCCGCGCACCCGCCGCCAGCGGCTGCGACATGGCGTCCGTTTACGCTGCCTTGTTGTCCCTGATCGCCCGCCACACGCGCTCCGGCGTCGCCGGCATGTCCATGTGGACAACGCCGATGGCGTCGCACACCGCGCTCATCACCGACGGCAAGGCGCCGACCGTGCCGGCTTCGCCGCAACCTTTGGCACCCATCGGATTCGTCTTGCAGGGAATCTCCTCATAGGCGAAGGCGATGTCCGGCAGGTCGTCGGCGCGCGGCATCGCGTAGTCGCTGAAGCTTGCGGTGAGGAGCTGACCGGTAGCCGGATCGTAGACGCAGTTCTCAAGGAGGGCCTGGCCGATGCCCTGCACGACGCCGCCATGCACCTGGCCCGCAACGAGCATCGGATTGATCACGCGGCCGAAATCGTCGAGCACCTTATACGACACGACATCAACGACGCCCGTTTCCGGATCGACTTCCACTTCGCAGACATGACAGCCGTTCGGGAACGTCGAGGCCGTGCCCTGATACATTCCGTCGCTGTCGAGACCGTTCTCGAAGCCTGGAAGCTTCTCGCGGCGCAGCGTGACGGCCAGTTCGCCGACCGTCAGCGCGCGATCTGTCTGGCCCACGCGGAATTTGCCGACACCTTCGACGATCTCGAAGCCGACGTCCTGTCCGCCCGCCTGCAGCACCTGTCCCGCGGCCTGCCTGCCTTTGCGGATGACTTCGTCTGAGGCGATGTTGATGGCGCCGCCTGCCATGTTGAGCGAACGCGAACCGCCCGTGCCGCCGCCGTTCACCCATTCCGTGTCGCCCTGCTTCACGGTGATGGATTCGAACGGGACGCCGAGACGCTCGGCGACGAGCTGCGCGAACGCCGTCTCGTGGCCCTGCCCGTTCGACTGCGTGCCGACGAAGACTTCGACGCCACCATTGTCGGTGAACTTCACCGACGCCGGTTCGCTGCCCATTGCCGCAGTGATCTCGACGTAATAGGCGATGCCGAGGCCGCGCTTGAGGCCTTTCGCTTCCGACGCTTTGCGCCGCGCGGCGAATCCGGCGACATCGGCGCGCCTCATGCCCTCATCGAGCATGCGCGGATAGTCTCCGGAGTCGAACGGTATTCCGAACCAATTCTTGTACGGCAGCTCGTCCGGTGTCGGCATATTGCGTTTGCGGATCTCGGCGCGGTCGATGCCGGTCTTTGCAGCAGCCGCATCCATCAGCCGTTCCATGAGATAGGCCGCTTCCGGGCGGCCGGCGCCGCGATAGGCATCGACCGGTGCACTGTTGGAGAAATAGCCCTTGATGTTCGCGAACATCAGCGGCACGCGATAGATGCCGCCGAAAATGCGTCCGCCCGCGAGGGTCGGAATGAACGGCGCGAATTGCGAAAGATAGCCGCCCATATTGGCCGTGCCGGTGATGCGCATGGCAAGGATGCGGCCGTCCTTGTCGAGCGCGAGCTCGCCGTTCATCGTCATGTCGCGGCCGTGATCGTCGGAGAGGAAAGCTTCCGTGCGATCGGACGACCAGCGCACGGGGCGGCCCGTGATCTTCGCCGCCACCAGCACCAGCGTCTGCTCGGGATAGAAGAACCCCTTCATGCCGAAGCCGCCACCGACATCCTTGGTGATGACGCGCAGCTTCGACTTGTCGATGCCGAGCACGTTCTGCGCGATGCGGTCGCGGATGCCGCCGGCGCCCTGCGTGCCGGTATAGAGCGTGTAGCTGTCGCTCGCCTTGTCGTAGAGACCGATCGCGTTGCGCGTCTCCATCGAGTTGACGACGATGCGGTTCTGCACCGTATCGAGCGCGATGCGATACGCCGCCCTGGCGAAGGCCTCGTTCACCTCCGACTCTTTGCCGGCCGCCCAGTCGAAGGATTCATTGCCGGGCGCCGTGTCCCAGATCTGCGGGCCGGCCGGCGCGGATTCCAATGTGCCGGCGGCATCGAGCGGTTCGTAATCGACCGCCACGAGCTCCGCCGCGTCGCGCGCCTGCGCATAAGTCTCCGCAATCACCATCGCGATGGCTTCACCGATGAAGGTGATGCGCTTGCCGCTCAATTGCGGCTTGGCCGACATTTTGACCGACGAGCCGTCGCGGCTCTGGATCGGTGCGAGGCACGGCATGGGCCCGGCGCCCGCCTTCTCGACGTCTTCCTGGGTCAGGACGGCGATGACGCCCGGCGCGGCTTTCGCGGCGGAGACGTCGACGCTTTTTATGCGGGCGTGCCCGTGCGGGCTTCTGTGAAAGGCCGCATGAGCCTCATTGTCGAAATGAAGGTCATCCGTATACTGACCTTGCCCCGTGACGAAGCGGATGTCTTCTGTCCTGCGAACGGATTGTCCAACGCCGAATTTCATGGTTCGCCCGTGAAAGTTAGTGTTTGTAACTCGGATCGATCCGGTCGAGCTTTCGCAAGAGTGCCGGCCAGGCGAGCGCGCCGAGCAGCCCATCGAACGCCTGGCCGCCCTGCCCCGCCGTTTTTTCCGGCACGCCCTGGTTCGGCCAGTTGAGCTTGGCGCCGCCCGCCATCGCGCGCACCTGCATCGAACAGGCCCGCTCAAGATAATACATGCGCAGGAACGCGTCGGGACAGCTCTTGCCCAGCGCCAGCGTGCCGTGGTTGCGGAGCATCATCAGGTGCTTGTCGCCGACGTCGTGCACGAGCCGGTCGCGCTCGTCGAGATCAAGCGCAATGCCTTCATAGTCGTGATAGGCGATGTCCTGCGTGATCATCATCGCGTGCTGGTCGATCGGCAGAAGCCCGTCGGCCTGCGCCGAGACGGCGACACCGTCCGTCGTGTGCAGATGGATGATGCAATGCGCATCGTCGCGGTTCATGTGCAGCGCGCTGTGGATCGTGAAACCTGCCGGGTTCACCGGATAGGGCGAATCCTCGACCTTGTTGCCGTCGAGATCGATCTTCACGAGGCTCGATGCTGTGATCTCCTCGAACAGCAGGCCGTACGGATTGATCAGAAAGTGATGTTCGGGACCCGGGATTCGCGCAGAGATATGCGTGAAGATCATGTCGTCCCAGCCGTGCAGCGCCACCAGACGATAGGTTGCCGCGAGGTCCACGCGCAGCTTCCACTCCTCAGCGCTGACCTTGCCCTCGAGCGACGGGATCGCCTGCGCGCCCGGGTTCTTCAAAGCCATTTTATTCATCAGGTCTTGTGTCGCTTGCATAGGCGCAACCTCAATATCCGGTCGTTTTGAGAGTGCGGCGCGGCGGCCTGCCCTGTCAAACGGCTCCTCGCGTCAATCATTTGTCCTGATCCGCGCCACCGCCTTCATCCAGCCTTCATAGGCCAGGTCGCGGGCCGGCACCGGCAGGACCGGGTCGAAGCGCCGGTCGAGCGACCAGGCGCGGGAGATATCGTCGAGCCCGGAGAATACGCCCGCCGCAAGGCCCGCGAGATAAGCCGCACCGAGCGCCGTCGTCTCGGTGATGCGCGGGCGCTCGACCGCAAGTCCCGTCAAGTCCGCGAGGCGTTGGCAGAACCAGTCGTTCCTGACCATGCCGCCATCGACTTTCAGCGCCTTGGGTGCGCCGAGCCCCGCCGCGCGCATGTCGGCCGCCATCGCCTCGAGCAGATCGCGCGTCTGGAAGCAGACTGCGTCCAGTGCCGCGCGGGCGATTTCCGCAACACCCATGTCGCGAGTAAGGCCAAGGATGGCGCCGCGGGCATCGGGATCCCAGTAAGGCGCGCCCAGTCCGGTGAAGGCGGGAACGAAATAGAGCCCATCCGCTGATTTGGCGGTGCGCGCAAGCGCTTCGATCTGATGCGACTCGCGGATGAGGCCGACCGCATCGCGCAGCCATTGCACGACAGCGCCGGCGACGAAGATGCTGCCTTCGATGGCATACGCGGTTTTCCCCGCCGCGCGATAAGCCGCCGTGCTCAAGAGACGGTTGTTCGACACGGGAACACCAGAGCCCGTGTTGACCAGCGCAAAGCATCCGGTGCCATAGGTGGATTTGACATCGCCCGGCGTAAAGCAGGCCTGTCCGAATGCCGCCGCCTGCTGATCGCCTGCGACACCCATGATCGGCACCGGCGCGCCGAACAGTTCCTTGTCGGTCTCGCCGAAATCGCCGGCGCTGTCGCGGACGTCCGGCAATATCGCGCGCGGAATCTGGAAGAGCTTGAGCAGCGTTTCATCCCACTTGAGCTCACGCAGATTGAGAAGCAGCGTGCGCGAGGCGTTCGTAACGTCTGTCGCATGCACGCGGCCGCCGGTGAGCTTGTAGATCAGCCAGCTGTCGATCGTTCCGAGCGCCAGCTCGCCGCGCTCCGCGCGCGCCGGCGCATCCGGAAGATGATCGAGCAGCCATTGCGCCTTGGTCGCGGAGAAATAGGGATCGAGGAGAAGTCCGGTGCGCTTCGCGATCTCCGGCTCATGTCCTTGCGCCTTCAGGACGCGGCAGCGTTCCGCGGTGCGGCGATCCTGCCAGACGATGGCGTTGTAAAGCGGCTGGCCGGTGCGGCGATCCCAAAGGACGGTCGTCTCGCGCTGGTTGGTGATGCCGATGGCGGCGACATCGGCGGGCGCTACCCCCTTCAACGCAACGCGACAGCAGCTGAGCGTCGCCTGCCAGATTTCATTCGCGTCGTGCTCGACCCAGCCGTTGTCCGGATAGATCTGGCGCAGCTCGATTGCGTGGCTGGCGATGCTTGCGCCCGCGCTGTCGAAGAGAATGGCGCGCGTCGATGTCGTGCCCTGGTCGATAGCCAGGATGAAGGGAGGATCTGAGGCCATGCGAGCTGTCAACGGATGGACGGCGCGCAAGCCTAGCACGCCGGCCGCGGTTCGCTATCGGCCGCTGTCCTCGCGCCGAATACGCCCAAGGGCCAATGCCGGAATCGACCTGCCGCAGACAGCCTTAACACGCTGTTAACGATGACTGACTAGGCTTCACCCTACGCGGCCGCGGATGGGGCGGCTGCCGGAAAGAGTACTGGGGGCACAGTGTGGGGCTTGCGGCAGAGGATCTTGGTGACGTGAGCCAGCTCGCTGCGCTCGCGGCGGGAACGCCGAAATCCCAGAGGAGCGATCTCTACGTCGCCGTCGCGCGCCTCTTCAGCTCTCAGGCCGCACAACTCTCCGATCATGAACGCGCGCTGATGCGCGAAATCCTGAAGCGGCTCGCCCTCGACGTCGAAATGGCGATCCGGATTTCGCTGGCGGAAAAGCTGGCGGACGATCCCGATGCGCCGCTCGATCTCATTCTTCTTCTCGCCGATGACGCGATCGAAGTCGCCCGGCCGGTCATTCTGCGCAGCCAGAAGCTCACGGACCGCGAGATCCTCGAATTCCTGCGTGACGCCGACGAGGCGCGCCAGACAGTGTGCGCCCAGCGTCCGAACATCGGCGAACCCGTTACCGACAAGCTCGCCGCCAGCGAATCGGAAAGCGTGCTCGTCGCCCTCGTGCGCAACATCACCGCCAGGATCGCACCTTCGACGTTCGAGACGTTGGTCGAGAAATCCCGCCGCATGGCGGCCCTGCAGGAGCCACTCGCCCACCGCGAGGATCTTCCCGATCCGCTCGCCCGCCAAATGTGCGACTGGGTGTCCAGCGCGCTCAAGAGCTACATCGCCCGGAGCCGCCGGCTCGATCCTTCCGCGGTCGGCGGCGCCGTCGCGCAGGCCACGCGCAGCGTGACCGTTCCTGCCGCCCAAGATGCATCCGACGGCGGCCGCAAGCTGGTCGACAAGCTTGCCATCGCGGGCCAGCTCAAGCCCGGCTTTCTGGTGCGCGTGCTGCAGCAGGGCCAGGCGGAGCTGTTCGAGATCGCCTTCGCGAAGCTCCTCGAAATGGAGCCGGTCGGCTTTCGCGAGGTCTTCTACCGCAAGGGCCCGCGGCCCGTGGCGCTGGCTTGCCGCGCCGTCGGTATCGATCGCTGCGTGTTTCCAACCATTTATTCCGGGTCGCGCCAGGCCCGCAGCATCAGCCCCGCCATTTCCAATGACGAGCGTACGGAAATCGACGCCGTCTTCGGCTCGCTGACCCGTAAAGAAGCGTTGGACATCCTGAGGCGGCTCTAGCCCGTGGCCATGACAAATCCGGCCTGACCGCCTACCTTAGCCGGATGATCGACCCCTTCGGACGGCACATCCACTATCTCAGGGTTTCGGTGACGGACCGCTGCGATTTCCGCTGCGTCTACTGCATGTCCGAACATATGAGCTTCCTGCCGAAACGCGACCTGCTCTCGCTCGAGGAGATCGACCGCCTTTGCGCGGCCTTCATCCGCAAGGGGGTCAAGCGCATCCGCATCACCGGCGGCGAACCCCTCGTCAGACGCAACGTGATGTCGCTCATCGAGAAGCTGGGCGCACGCATCGGGAATGGCGGTCTCGACGAGGTGACGCTGACCACCAACGGCAGCCAGCTGGCTCACTTCGCCGAACCGCTTGCCCGGGCCGGCGTGCGGCGCATCAATGTCTCGCTCGACACGCGCGATCCCGAACGATTTCGCCAGATCACCCGCTGGGGCGACCTCGACCGGGTGCTGGCGGGCATCGCGGCGGCGCGCCAAGCCGGCCTCGCCGTTAAGATCAACATGGTGGCGCTCAGGGGCGTCAATGACGAGGAAATCCCCGCCATGATGGAATGGGCGCACGGCCTCGGCATGGATCTGACGCTGATCGAAACCATGCCGCTGGGCGACGTCGAAGGCGGCCGCGTCGAAAATTACATGCCGCTGTCGCTCGTGCACGCGCGTCTTGCCGAACATTATACGCTTCAGGAAAGCTCCTATCGGACGGGTGGTCCGGCGCGCTATCTGCGGGTGGAAGAAACCGGCGGGCGTCTCGGCCTCATCACACCGCTCACCCACAATTTCTGCGAAAGCTGCAATCGCGTCCGGCTGACCTGCACCGGCATGCTCTACATGTGTCTCGGACAGAACGACGACGCGGATCTGCGTGCGCCGCTTCGCGCCAGCGACAATGACGATCTTCTCGAGGCCGCCATCGATGAAGCCATCGCGCGCAAGCCCAAAGGCCATGACTTCGTGATAGACCGGCGGCATAAGGCGCCCGCCCTCGCAAGACATATGTCGGTGACCGGTGGCTGAATCGCCTGCGCTTCATTTCGTCGCCGCTCCGGCCGTCGAGGCGCAAGCCGCACAGCTGGCGCTGCGCAATCGTTTCGGCGATCACGGCCCGAAAGACGCCGAGATCATCATCGCCCTCGGCGGCGACGGCTTTCTGCTGCAGACGCTGCATGAGTTCGTCGGACAGGACAAAGCGATTTACGGAATGAACCGGGGATCCGTCGGATTCCTGATGAACGACTACAGCGAGAACAATCTTCTCGAACGCCTCGCCGCCGCCGAGCCGACGCAGATCCATCCCCTGCGCATGAAGGCGATCGGGCGCAACGGCAAGACGACGGAAGCGCTCGGCTTCAACGAAGTCTATCTCTTCCGCGAGACCCGGCAGGCGGCGAAGCTGCGCGTCATCGTCGACGAGCGGGCGCGCATTTCAGAGCTCATCTGCGACGGCATCCTCATTTCCACGCCGGCAGGCTCGACCGCCTATAATTTATCCGCACACGGACCGATTTTACCGATCGACGCGCCGTTGCTCGCCATGACGCCGATCAGCGCCTTTCGCCCGCGGCGCTGGCGCGGGGCGATACTTTCGCATCTGGCCCGCACGCGCTTCGAGATCCTCGAGCCGGACAAGCGGCCGGTCAGCGCCGTGGCCGACCATATCGAAGTGCGCGATGTCGCCAGCGTCGACGTCGCCGAAGACCGCTCCATCGCGATGACAATGCTCTTCGACGAAGGCCATAGCCTTAACGAGCGCATCCTCGCGGAGCAGTTCCTCGACTAACACGTCTAACGAAGGTTTACGGCTCGTTAAGCCCGCATCTTCTATACTCGTCGGGCGCGCGCGCGCGGGCGTGACGGGTGCTATGAGCGGCTACAGATTCGACAGGATCAAAGTCCTTATCGTCGACGACAATCTGCACATGCGCAAAATGCTTGCGACAATCGTGCAGGCCTTCGGCGTGACCGCGATCCATGAAGCGCCCAACGGCGTGCAGGCTTGGGACAAGCTGCGCAACCACAATCCCGACATTATCTTCCTCGACTGGATGATGCCCGGCATGACCGGCCTCGAGTTCACGCGCATGGTGCGCACTGCGCCCGACTGCCCCAACCCCTACGTGTCGATCATCATGGTGACGGGCTACACGCAGCTCGAGCATGTGCATCAGGCCCGCGACGCGGGCGTGACGGAATTCCTAGCCAAGCCCATTTCCGCCAACACCGTGCTCGCCCGCATGACGGCCGTCATCGAAAATCCGCGCGCTTTCGTGCGCACCCCGGACTATTTCGGGCCGTGCCGCCGCCGCCGGAACGACGAAAATTATGAAGGACCCGAACGGCGCGGTACGGGCACGCCAACGGGCCGAGGAAACAAAAGCGCCCAGACGGAACACAGGGGAGCGCCATGACCGACAATAAATCCATCGAAATATTCACGCCGCCGAATACGCTGAAGGCAAAGGTCGGAGGCGGCACCGGGGGCAAGCCGACCCTCGACATGACTGCAATCAAGCGTGCCGAGCAGGCACTGGAGACGCTGAAGTCCGAATTCGGTGACTGGATCGCGGCCGACGTGCAGATGCTCCTCGCGTCGCGGGACGCGTTCATGGCGGAGCCGACCCAGGAGCGCCAGGGCGATCTCTACCGCGCAAGCCACGATCTCAGGGGCCAGGCCAGGACATTCGAATTTCCGCTGGTCGAGCGCGTCGCCGCCTCGCTGTGCCGGCTTCTCGATGTGCCCGGCGCCGCGAAAGCCCAGACCCTGGTGGACGCCCATGTCGGCGCCATCCGGGTCATCGTCCGCGACAACATCAAGGATCGGACGAACGCCACGGCATCGACCCTGGCCAAGGAGCTGGAGACGCGCGTCACGGAGTTTCTCGCGCAAGCCTGACCGGTCGACCGTTGTTTAACATTGCGTTATCCGCCGCTCCCCTAGTCTAGGCATTCGGGGCTGCGGGACCGTCGGTCCCCGTCGCTTGAGGAAGCATATGGACGCGGTGACGTCTTACGCGCGCGAGCGCCTAAACCCGCTTCGGCTCCTGGTGGAGCTCGGCCCGATTGCGGTTGTGGTCTACATTGCCACCTATGCCGGCTTGGCGATGATCGACCGCGAGAACGGCGTCGCGCCCATCTGGCTGACGAACGCTTTTATCATCTATTTCGCGTTGCAGCGGCCGCGCTCGCAGATGGCGCTTGTCATCGCCACGGGCATGACGGCCCGCTTCTTCGCCGGTATCGCCGCCGGCAGCGTGCCGGTGCACGCGCTCGTCTATTCGATCTGCAATCTCAGCGAAGTGCTGATGGTCGCCCTGCCGTTGCGCGCCCTTAACGCCCGCCGCGACTTCAGCCGCCCGAAAACGCTCATCACCTTCTATCTCCTCGCTGCCGGACCTGCGCCGCTGCTGCCCGGCCTTTTTGCGTCGTATTACGCGCATCTCGTCCGGCACATGGAATTCCTGTGGACACTGGAGAACTGGTACGCGGCGGACGGACTCGGTCTGATCCTGATCGTTCCGATCCTCTTCACCGTGCGCACCGAAGCGTTTGTGCGCATGTTCAAGAAGGATCAGATTCTCGAGACGCTGCTCTATATCGGAGCGGTCGTTGCTGCGATGCTCGTCAACAGATTTGTGCAGGGCCTGCCGCTCGCATTCCTGTTCTTCCCCGCGGTGCTCTTTCTGACGTTCCAGCGAAGCTTCGAGGGCGGCGCCATCGGCACCGTGCTCGTCGCCGCCTACCTGATCTCTCCCGTCTTCTTCGGAGAGCCGCTTGGAGGGCTGCGCGGATATTCGCTGAACAGCCAGATCCTGACAGTCGAGATCTTCGTCGCGGTGATCGGATTCTCGGTCGTGCTGGTGGGCGCGGCGCTCAATGAGCGGCGCCGGCTCGAGGAAAGTCTCTCCGCTGCAACCGAGCGGGCGCAGTCGGCGCGCGAGGAAGCCATCGTCGCCAAGGAAGCGGCCGAGAAGGCCAACCGCATGAAGTCGATGTTCCTCGCCACCATGAGCCACGAGCTCCGGACGCCGCTCAACGCCGTCATCGGCTTCTCGCAGCTGATGGAAGAGGAAACCTTCGGGCCATTGGGTTCACCGCGCTATCGCGAATATACAAGCCTCGTGCAGAAGGCGGGCCGGCATCTTCTCGAACTCATCAACGATATCCTCGACATGTCGAAGATCGAAGCCGGCAAGTTCGAGCTGCACCGCGAGAAGATCGATCTGCGGCTGCTGGTCGGCGAATGCGCCATGCTGATGTTCGAGCGCGCCAAACACGGCGGCATACTTCTCGAGGAGGACATCCCCGCGGAGCCGCTGCAGGTCGAAGCCGATCGCCGTGCCATCAAGCAGATCCTGCTCAACCTCCTGTCGAATGCCGTGAAGTTCACGCCTGCGGGCGGCCGGGTGACGGTCCGCGCCAGCGCCTTCGAGCGCAGTGTGGCGCTCTCTGTTTCGGATACGGGCGTCGGCATACCGGCCGATCAGCTCTACCGGCTCGGCAATCCCTTCGTCCAGTTGCGCAACCATGCCGGCTCGACCCACGAAGGAACAGGGCTTGGCCTCGCGCTCGTGCGCTCGCTCGCCGAAATGCATGGCGGCCAGCTCAAGATCGAAAGCATCGAAGGTCGGGGCACGACCGTCACGGTCGAAATCCCCGTCGACTGCAAGGTCAGCCTGGCGGCGGCTTGAACCTCAAACGCCGTCGCGCATGGACGTCCAGGTCTGCTCGTAACCCGCATCCTCGCGAATGCGCAGAATCGCGCCTTCGGGTCTGTCTTCGACCCAGGGTTCGACCGTGAGAGGCGGGGTTTGGCGCGCGGCCCTGAGCGCCTGATCGACCGATTTCGACTGCGCCAGCTTCATCAAGTTCAGCTTGGTCGGGAAGATGATGTTCCAGCGCTTGCGGTCGGCGATCGCCGCGTCCGGCGCAATCCACACGGAATCGACCGACTCCCGCCCGTCATGCCGCCCACTATGGCCGTGCGGCGCCAATGCGATGAAGAAGTGCGTGTCGAAACGCTTCGGCATCATCTTCGGCGTGATCCAGTGCGCGAAATGCACGAGATGATCGCAGGCGAGCCGGAGATTTTCCTTCTCCACCAGATCGCGCAGACCGATCTCGCCCTTCTCCAGACGTTCGCGATAGGGCTCGAGGCGCGCAAGCCGCGCTTCATCGATGAACTCGCCCGTCTTGCCGTCGCGCGCGAGAAGGATTCCCGCCTCCTCGAACGCCTCCCGGATCGCCGCCGCCGCGATTGCACGCATTTCCGAGGACCAGGCCGCCGCGCCATCCATATGCGTGCCAAGTTCGGGATCGAAATCGCTCCTGGAAGCCTTGCCGCCGGGAAAAACCAGTGCGCCGGTCGCGAAATCGATCTGGTGATGTCGCTTCACCATGAAGACTTCCAGTCCGTCGGCGCTGTCTCGGATGAGCAGGATCGTAGCGGCCGGGACCGCCGGTGCGGCCGGCTTCTCATTATTTTCGGGCATGTTTCCTCGCTGTTCGATGGAAGACTAGCGAGGGATAGCGGCAGCCGCCAAGCGGCAGGTCGCGATTATTTCTGAAGGGGCTATTCGATCTTGGTGCGCAGCGCGGCGGCCTTGTGATACTCGGCCATGGTGCCCAACAGGTCGAGAATGCCGGGCGTCGCCGCGAAAGGCCCTTGCGGGATGGCCGCCGGCGGCAGGACCGACGGCGTGGCCGGTTGCATGGCCGACCAGAGCTGCATCGTGAGAGAGTCCCCGGTCGCGGCCACTTCGATCGGAGCAGCCTGCTGGGGCGTCGTCTGCGGCGTGACCGTCAGATTTCGCGGCGCCGCTGCTGCGGTCTCGGGAGCCGCGGCGGGCTGGCTCGCCACTGCCGTCTGCAATTGCTTGAGCGCCCAGTTGTAGACTTCCTGCACCGACTTCGCCGTTCCGTCGGCGTGATAGAACACGGACCGGTTCGATGCCGCGGCCTGCGGGAAAGCGGTGGCGGCGCAGGTCTGAGGCTGCGCGGAATTCATCCGAATGAGACGGCACGCCGCTTCGGGGCCGAAGAAGTGCGCCGCGTAGAGCTCGCCATTCGAAACGTTGCGGCCGAGCGACGCCTCGAGAGAAGCGCGCGTCGCGTTCGCATACTCGCCCGCCATCAGCGCGGCGATGCGGGGATCGTTGCGCAGGGCCAGGATCGCACGGCGATCGCTCGAATTGTCGGCTTCGTAGCGTCCGTCGGCCGCTTGGGTGATCGCATTGGCGAAGGACGCGAGGCCGTGCTTGGCGCCGTATTGTTTGACGAGACCGAACCAGGTCTGCTCGACGAATTGGAAAAGCCCCGAGGCGCTCGAATTGCCGGACTTGGCTTGCGGCTGAAGATTGCTCTCCCGCATGGCCGTCGACAGCAGGTAGCTGAAATCGGAGCCTGTCGCGGCGCTCGCCTGTTTCAACGCGGCAAGCACGTCGCTGTGTGCGATGGACTGTGCGGCTTCTGCCAACATGGATCCCAGGCGCCCTTCGTGCGCTCCCGCTACTGTCGGTCCGATATGGTTAAGAATTTACAAACGGCCGCGAAGCCGCACGAGCTGCTGCTCGAGCGCGGCTGCGGAATAGGGCTGTGCAGGACTGTGTCCCCAGACAGGCCCTGGCCAGGCGGGATCGCCGGGCGCGCGCGCCACGACGTGGATGTGCAGCTGCGGCACCAGATTCCCGAGGGCACCCGTATTGATCTTGGCCGCACCGGTCAGGCGCTTAAGGCTTTCGCTCGCGCGCATCACTTCGTCCGTCAATGCGACGCGATCGGCCGGCGTTACATCGTGCAGCTCGCTCAGGCCCATCCGGCGCGGGACCAGTACCAGCCACGCATAGCGGGCGTCGTTCAACAGCAGCACGCGCGACAACGGCCAGTCTTCGAGAAAGACCGTATCGGCCGCGAGCTGCGAATGAAGTTCGAATTCTGCGGCCATCCTGCTCACAGAAAATGCATACCGTTGCGCACGCCGATGGAGACGATGTACCCCGCATAGGCCAGGAGCAGCAGCACGCCCTGCCCGCGCGTCAGCCGCCAGCCGAACAGCATCAACAGGGGAAGCGCGATGGCGCAGCCCGCCATCACCGGCGCATCGAATTGCGCCAGCATCGGCGCCGCTGAGAGCGGGCGCATCACGGCCGCCAGGCCGAGCACGAGAAGAATGTTGAAGATGCTCGACGCCACGATGCGTCCCGAAGCCAGCCCCGGATGGCCGCGACGCGCGGAGACCGCCGTCGAGACGAGCTCCGGCAGGGACGTGCCGAAGGCCAGAAGCGTCAGCGCCACCGCCGATTGCGGCAGGTGGAAATTGCGCGCGATCAGCGCCGCGAAATCGATCGCGATGTGAGCGCCGAAATAGAGGCACACGATGCCGACCGCCAGGAGGAAGAGGCCGAGCGCGGCATTCGGCTCGCCCGCTTCGGTGTGCGCCTCGCCGTTCAGCGACGGCCGCCCCCAGTCGGTGATGGAAACGAGCACGAGATATCCGACCCACGCCGCCAGAAGCACGGCGCCGAACGGCCGCGCGATGAAGCCTCCCAGCATCACGAAGACCAACGCGATACTCGCCGCGATCAGGATGCCGCCGTCGCGGAAGACCACGCGCGGCGGCGACGGCATCGGCCGCAACAGCGCACCGACGCCGCAGACAAGAAGCAGATTGGCGATGTTGCTGCCGATGATGTCGCCCAGCGCCATGTCGGGCGCGCCGCGCACCGACGCCTGCAGCGCCACGGAAAGCTCAGGCGCCGACATCGCCAAGGAGACGATCAGAAGGCTAAGGAAAATCGGCGGCAGTCCAAGGGCGCGAAAAACTCCGACGCCGCCTCGGAGAACCGCTGCGCTGCCGATCAACAGCAGCGCAAAGCCGATCCCTAGAAATAGATAAACCATGTGACGCAGTACCCCGGGACTCCCCCGCCCCGCATCGCCTCGTTAACGAACCCCACCCTCCGTCGCAAGTCCCAGAAAGCGCTTGGGATCGAAGGCGAGAATATTCGGTGGGGAACGACGTTCCAGGATGAGACTGACGAGGGCGTCGGCGATGGCGGGAGCAAAAAGAATGCCGTTGCGGTACTGCCCGCTGGCAATGAAAAGTCCCGAAAGCGCGGATTCGCCGACAATCGGAAGGTCGTCCGGCGAGCCCGGCCGCAAACCCGCCCATTGCTCGTCGAAGTCCCAGCGCGACAAATCCGGCAACAATGCGAAAGCCCGTTCGGCGAGCCAGTCCGCGGCCGCATCGCTGAGCGATGTATCGAAGCCGGCCCGCGCCGCCGTGGCGCCAACGAACAGGCGGCCGCCGCGCGGGATCAGATAGACGTCGTTTCCCCAGAGCAGCCGGGTCGGCAGCGCTGCACCTCGCGTCGGCCGCAACGCGATCATTTCGCCTTTCACGGGAAAGACGGGTGGAATGGCATCGCGCGGCAGGCCTTCGATCCCGCCGCTCCAGGCGCCGGCCGCCAGCACATAGGCATCGGCTTGATGAACCGCGAACGGCGTGCGCACGCCGTCGATGCGGCCGTTTGCGATCTCGAACCGGACGACGGCCTCGTTGGTCTGCAGCGTGCCGCCGGCGTTGACCAGAGCATGCGCGAGCGCAAGGCCCAGCGCGCGGTTGTCGACCTGCGCGTCGTCCGGCGCAAACAACGCGCCTGCGATGCTCTCTGCGAGCAGCGGCTCGAGACGGCGCGTCTCGGCAGCATCGAGAAGCCACATGGCGTTGGTCCTGATGGCCGCGAGCTCGTCAAGGCGAGCTTTGTCAGCAGCCACCAGCAGGCTACCGTCGCGGCGATAGGAGATCGTCTGCCCGGACGCCTCCTCGATGCGTCGCGCGAAATCCGGCCACAGCAGGGCGGCGTGCGATGCGAGCGCGGCGTCGGGCGTCGTCTTGTCGGCGTTCTCGGCGCTGGCCGCGATCATGCCGCCGGCGGCCCAGGTCGCGCCGCGACCCGGCTGCGCGCGTTCCAGCACCACAACTTCCGCGCCGGCCTCCGCCAATCGCCAGCCGACCGACAGGCCGCAGACACCGGCGCCAATAATGACGATTTTCATGCCGTTCGTTCTCCCGCGGAGGACTTAGGCACTCGGGACTCGTCCGTCAAAGGGTGATGACGCTGGGGCCGGCGGTTCCTATAGTCCGCGCGGAGCGAACAACGCCGCGATGGACGAACAGACCGCAGTCGATGGTGTCGCGGAACGGTAGCGGAGAGGACATGCGCAGCTGGGGGGCAATCGCAATCATCATGGCACTCGGATTCACGCAAGGCGCGGCCTACGGACAATTGAGCAGAGGCGACCGCTATTCCGGCGCGCCGTGGGCGACGCGTTCGCCGGTGATCGGCCAGCACGGCATGGTGGCGACGGAGCAACCGCTCGCCTCGCTCGCTGCGATCGACATCCTGAGGAAAGGCGGCAGCGCCATCGACGCGGCGATTGCGGCGAACGCCTGCATCGGACTGATGCAGCCGGTGCTGAACGGCATCGGCGGCGATCTCTTCGCCATCGTCTGGGATCCGAAAACGAAGACGCTCTACGGCTATAACGGCTCCGGCCATTCGCCGAAGGGACGCGATCTCGCGCGCATGACCGCCGAGGTCGAAGCCGCCTACAAGCGCGCTGGCCTTGCGCCGAAAGCGCACATCCCGCCGGTCGGCTCGCTGTCGGTCACCGTGCCGGGCACGGTCGATGCCTGGTATGCGCTGCACGACAGGTTCGGCAAGCTGCCGATGACGGAGGATCTCGCGCCCGCCATCGGCTATGCGCGACACGGTTTTCCTGTCACGCAGCTCATCGCCCTTTACTGGAAGGCCAACATGGCTGGCTTCGAGAAGCAGAAAGGCCTGATCGAAGAGCTCGACAATGCCCGCCACACCTATCTGATCGACGGACACACGCCCGAGGAGGGTGAGATTTTCCGCAATCCCGATCTCGCGCACACGCTGTCGCTGATCGCCAAGGGCGGCCGCGACGTTTTCTACAAGGGCGACATCGCGCACACGATCGATGCCTATTTCAAGCGCATTGGCGGCGATCTGCGTTACGAGGATTTCGCAAGCCATCACGGCGAATGGGTGACGCCGCTGAGCGTCAATTACCGCGGCTACGACGTGCACGAACTGCCGCCGAACGGGCAAGGCGGCGCCGTGCTCGAGATGCTGCAGCTTCTCAAGGGTTACGATCTGAAGAAGATGGGCGCCGGCTCCGCCGACACGCTGACGGCGATGTTCGAAGCCAAGCGGCTCGCCTACGAAGATCTCGCGAAGTGGTACGCCGATCCGGCCTTCGTGCATGTGCCGATGAAGGGGCTTCTGTCGGACGCCTATGCCGACGAGCGGCGCAAGCTGATCGATCTCGCCCACGCCAATCCCAATCTCGGTCCCGGCGATCCGAGGCTGCACGACGGCGACACGATCTATCTCTCCGCCGCCGACAAGGACGGCATGATGGTGTCGCTGATCCAGTCGAACTATCGCGGCATGGGATCGGGGCTCGTCGCCGATCATCTGGGCTTCATGTTCCAGGATCGCGGCGAGCTGTTCTCGCTCGATCCCAAGGCGGCCAACGTCTACGCGGCGGCGAAGCGGCCGTTCCACACGATCATCCCCGGCTTCGTCACGAAGGACGGCGAGCCCTTCCTGTCGTTCGGCCTGATGGGCGGCGACATGCAGGCGCAAGGCCATGTGCAGGTGCTGACTGACATCATCGATTTCGGGATGAACATCCAGGAAGCGGGCGACGCGGCGCGCTGGCGCCATTACGGCACGGCGGAGGTGACGGGCGAGCCGGCGCAGGGCGTCGGCACGGTCGAGATGGAGTCCGGTTTCGATCCCGCAGTGAAAGCCGAACTCGAGAAGCGCGGCTTCAGGCTTGCGCCCGGCACCGGCGCCTTCGGCGGCTATCAGGCGATCCTGTGGGACGCCAAGCACCACGTCTATTGGGGCGCCTCCGAGATGCGCAAGGACGGAGAAGCGATCGGCTATTGAGGCGATCATCCCACCTCCCCCTTGTGGGGACGTGCAACCCGCTCCCCTGCTATCAGGGGAAAGATCAGGGCCGATTTTTTTTGGCCACCGCAGCATATTGCGGGAAAGCCTTGCGCCATCGGTCTCAAATGAATCCCGGCCCCGGACCCCGAGGCGGAAAGCAGGGCCGCGCAGGGCCAATTCCATCCGTGTACGGATGAACTGGGCCACGAAACGGAGGAGGACGGACAGCAGGGCCAAAAGGGTCGCCTCTATAGACCGAATTGGTGACTATAACCGTCTTGGTGATAGCCTGTCAAGCCTTTTGTTCTTCTTTCGTTTCAGACGGTTAGGACTCCGGGAGCGCGGGCGCCCTGCCTGCGCGAAGCTGAAGCCTCGCTTCGGCGAAGGCAGGCCGCGCTCCCGGTGCTAGGCAGTCTCGCCAGCCCGCTCCGCCGTTGAGGCGCATTGACCAGCACCACGATCATGCCGGCGATTGTCGCGCAGACTTGGCGGCTCGAGCGAGGTTTTGTCTCTAACGATTGCCGGGATCGGTGACGGAGACAGTTTTCGTTGGGGGAAATGGTGCTCCTGTCACCGCACTCGTTCCAAGTAGCTGTACTGTCCTTGCCTCACCATACCATGCCGGGCTTGTGGCACGAGGGATCACCAGGAAGCGTAAACTGTGCCGCTCGAGCTTTGGCTGCGTCATCACTAATGAGATGCGCGCGAGCAAGGCTATAAGGGATGCTCCTGCTTGTAAGCGAAAAAATCTCCTGTCGGATTCTGCTTTTTTGCTCGGCTGTCAGCGAGTCTTCCTTCGTTTCCCACATTTCGCTCGAGCACTCCTCGACGGCCGCCTCGTTCCCCAACTCGATACGCTTTCCTGTCACGGCGTCGTACACACCAATGAAGTAAAGAGCCTCAAACACCAAACGACTATTAAATAGTCCCACATCTCGCGTTCCATGCAGTCCCTGCTCGTTTCTCCCATTAAGATAACTACGAACGATCGCTCCCGGCAAAACAATTACGTAGGCGTCGATACCGCTGGATTTCGGGAGAGACCTTATAAATTCCGCCACAGCCTCGTCGTACTCAGGACCGAAAACAGGCGCACGCGAAATTTTGACGATGCGCG
>Ga0335069_10001194_pt1 | contig 42044 bp, 41 predicted proteins | sample Lox_Sample_11_FD_206714 | JGI IMG/M metagenome (GOLD analysis project Ga0335069, IMG submission 206714) | Soil microbial communities from Loxahatchee National Wildlife Refuge, Florida, United States - Lox_Sample_1.1 | ecosystem: Environmental > Terrestrial > Soil > Wetlands | place: USA...
AAAGCAAGTCCATCCCAACAGAAACGAGGCGCGGGTGCGCCACGCACACTTGCATGCCATTGCGAAGCTCGCGCTCATACCAGGCCTCTCGCTGATCGGGCGGCACCTGAGCCGTGAGTATGGAGACCCGGATGCCTTCCTGCGATAGAACTCGTTCGAGCCGACGTGTTACGTCCCTCTTTGCCGTGTATACAGCATAAATTTGGCATTTCCTGCCGCGGGCGAGGTCCGCCTTGACGCACTCCACCAGTTGGCGCTCCTTCGCGTAGGCGAAGTCCTCGCTGAGGTCCTGTGTTTGAGCGATCAGAAATGGCACGCGTCGATGCAACTCCGGGTCGTACTCGGTTCCGATCAGATCACCGAAGCCGTACGGCCGATCCGGATAGGCGAGTAATGCATTGAGGGCCGTGCTGATCACAGAATGGTTTCCTCGATGCTCTTCGAGCGCCTCTTTGATTTGCTTTTCGAGATCCGCATATGCTTTCGCCAGCGGTTCGTCCATGTCCACGCCGATGACCTCTTCGCGATAGGCTGGCAATTCACCGGAGATGTCTTCCAGTGAGACGAACGCGCCAAGTTCCATGAGAAACTTGCCGAACAGCAAGGGCGATGCGCCCGGTTTGCGTTTGACCTGCTTGGTCACCTTCGCTTTCGAGCAGGCATTCTCTTCGGGCGTAATGATCGTCACGCGCTCGAGAACGCCGTAGCTCTCCGCGAAGTTGCGGACTCCCGACTCGCCCCACTCGTAGCCTTCGGTCACCATCTTGTGTGGTTCCAGGCGATAAAGCACATTGAAAAGGTCGTCGGCGTAACCACCCATGAGGGTCCCGGTAAGTACGGCGATTCTGTCCACCGACCTTGCCATGGTCCCTAGCGCGTTGCCCTGTGCCGTGTCCCCCTTTAGTTCATGCACTTCGTCCGCGATGCCGTAATCGAAGAAATCCGGCATGTAGCGCCCGATAAACTCCAGCGGCGCGAAGCGGCGGATGCGCCCACGGTCTGCCTGCCAGAGGGGGCTGTACATCGCGCGCCGATTCTTCCCTCGGTCGTCGGCGGAATCGCCGATTATCTCGCTCCGCCGTATTTTTTCAAATTCGCTCGCGAGCACGCGCTCATCGTTCACTATTAGCGGCGCGCCCGTGTCAGGATTGATCACAGTCCCCAGGCATGGGCCGGACTTCGCCACCGCGTAGCAATGCTTCCAAAAGAAGGAAAGCTTTGCCCTGTCTCGGCCAACGACAAAGAACGCCGGCCCCGGACAGATCTTTTGCCAGCGATCACGAGCCGATTTCGAGTTCTGCCGAAGGCGGAGATCTGTGAGCGTTGTGTGCAGGCCTTCGCGCACGATCCGGCCATTTCGATAGCGAACCTCGTTCACACCGTGCGGATTTGCGCCCGATTGTCCCGGTGTTCGCAACCCGTCAATGACGAAGACACGCGCCCCGGGGACGGTGATTAGAACCTCTCGGCACCACTTCCCAACGATGTTCGGCGGCGCCATCACCAGAGCGCTATACGGCCGACCAGCGGAACGCACATGTATTGCGGAGAGCGCCATGAGTGTTTTGCCGGTGCCGCATTCCGCAATGACTGCGGCGGCCTTGGCACGATGCCAGCGCTTCACGATGCCCATCACCGCCAGACGTTGAGCTGCGAAAGGGCTTCGCAACAGTGTTTTGAACCGCTCCGACACGGGATCTTGGGGAGCCTGAAGCGCCGGGTAAACTTGCAGAATGCGGTCGCCTAATTCCTGCGAGAAGCAGCTCAAATATTCGGCGATGGTTGAAGGGATACTCATGGCGGGGTCTGTCCTCCGGTGGTCCTGTTTGTCGATGAGGCGAACAAAAGGCGAAGCTGATATACTCTGATTCGTGGTTGGAACCCGCTGCCGCGTCAGCTACCTGGATTCGAGAAACGTCGAGCACGCCGTAAATGTCACGGCCGACTCGTTATTTGAGGCGGCGGCGGTTGCGGTAAGAGCGTTCCGGGAAGGCGCCCTAGTAGAGGAGCTGCCCGTGCCTGGCACGGAGTTGCGGATCACAGTCTCTCCGCTGCCGGTCGAGCACAGAGTTCGCTTACAACGCGTGGAACAGTGGGCACAAACCGGTACCGTGAAGAGCCCTGTGGAGATGCTGCGACGGGAGCGCGTACGCGAATTGCTGGGGCTCAAGAACGAAGCTGTCAGGTGAGCCGGGCCGTGCTGAACGACCGCCAGGGAATCGAGCCGCCGTCATCAGGAATCTCGATTGTCTTGTCCTTCACGGCCTTTCCGATCCACTCCAAAAACTCTTCTTTGCTCCCGACGACGGCGATTGGCCGGTATCCGAGACCATCCAACGGCTGAATGCGTTGTTTCTGTTGCAGCATGCTCCAAAACCAACTCGCCCAGGAGGGATGAACCGGCAGGCCGAGCCGTTGCGAAATCCGGTACAGGACAAAGTCCGGATCGTCATCAGACAAGATGATCCGTCCGACGTCGCCTTCATCGGCTACCTGAGCGGAGAGGGCGACCAGGTGACGCACGCTCCGGCTCCGTCCGGCCACGGCTATAGTGCCGCGGAAGACCCGTGGATCCTTTCCCAGCGTCACCCTTCGTTGAGCGACGTCGGGGCCGGAAACGGTCACCCACTCCTGGCCCGCAAGTCCCGCCCAGATGGCGCCGATATCGACGTCGTTCCCGAACACCGAAACGAGATGGCAAGTACCCGAGGCTTCCTTATTCTCGGCAGGTTCACTGATGAACCGGTCCAGTGCAACGCGGAGTCGCGTTCTCGTGTCTTTCAGCTGCTTTTCAAACTCCAACCAGCCAAAGCGTTCGTGTGCGTTCTTCATCGGCGGACTCCTTTCAAAGACGAGCGCGAGAGTCCCTGTAAAACCCGCTATTCAAGCGTGCCCGTTTCCCCGGTGGCGAAGACGACCGAAAGTTCCTGGACAAAGCGTTCCCGCTCGCGGATCACAGTTGTGCCATCTTCCTCTTCCTCGGTGAGCTTCGTCGTAACCTTTTTGCTCTTCCACGCCGCGATGTGGCGCTCTGCGCCCGAGCCAAAAATGCCGTTGATGAGACCAGAGCAAGCGACCAGGCCGACTTGGCCGGCATGCAGCGGTGTGAGTGGCCTTCCTCCGATAACGGTTGGTTCAGGGGCCAGAATTCGCGTGGTTTGCCGGCAGGCCGGCGAGTTCGCAACGAGATCCTCCAATTCATCGAGAGGCAGGCCCTTGAACGTCAGTGCTGCCGGCCCACTGGTCGGCACGGCGTATGGGTCGTCGCACGAGTCTGGCAGTTCCGGCAAGCTCTCGTACTCGCGTCCGAGCGTGGTGAAGCGATAACGGTACTCGCTGATCTCGCGATCACGAAGTTGTTCGCGCTCACGGCGCGTCCGCCGAACGCCGGCAATGAGGACCTGGCGATAGCGAACCGACTCCGGATCGGACAGACGAAACACCCGCGCGCGTTTGAAGTGGGAAGCGAGGATCTGCGCGCAGTCGGTCGCGCGCTCGGCCGGAATCACCAGCAGGAGTATCCCACCGGGGATCAGCCACCGGAAGATGTGATTCAAGAACACCCCCTCAAGTCGTTCCCGAGCGTTCCCCGCGAGCGCCCAGTCGTATGGGGGATTGCAAAAGCAGAGCGAGAACGATTCGACGGCGCAATGGGTTTCCAGACAGTTTCCCTGAACAATCTTGGTAAGCGAGGGCCCGGCTTGTTCGGCGCGATAGGCATCCAATTCAATTCCGTAGCGTCTTGCGCTGGAACCCCCGGTAATCGCAGCGAACGCCGCGCCGTCTCCGACGCAAGGATCCAAGGCCGAAAACAGCTCGGTCGGCAACCGCAAGAGACTTCGGATTCTTTCCGCTTCTCTTAGCGGCAGAGGGTAGTAGTTGCAGCGAACTTTGGCGTTGAGGCGGGACACTCGAAAACTCCTATCGTTGATTGGTGCTGCGACGACTGCGACGGAACGTACAAGCTCGAAGACTGTTCACGCGCACGACTTGAGAAAGACGAGGCATTCCAGGTGGTAGCATGATTCATCCATGGAATTCGCCGCTATCTACGGCCCTGCGCACGATTTCCTGCGCCGCCATGCCGGCAACGAGGTTCTCATCGTGGCTATCGAGCGGAGCGCAGCGGATCATGTGGTAAGAAACTTTCGTGGTTCGCACGCCGGGATTCACCGCTTTTCGTTGCGGCAGCTGACAGGGGCGATGGCCTCGGCCTTCCTCGCGAAGCGGGGCTTGCGTCCGATTACATTATTGTCCGCAGAAGCTCTGGCTGCGCAGGTCATCGACCGGACACCCTTGACCTACTTTTCGCCCGTCGCGCGCACGCCCGGTTTTCCCGGCGCTCTCGTGGAGACAATGACCCGTATTCGCCTTGAGGGGCAGGAGCTTCCAGAGGGCGACCTGAGGGTTCTTAGCGTCGCCTATGAGGCGGCACTGCAAGAACAAGCGCTGGCGGGGCCGGTCGAGCAGATTGAGGCTGCGATCGAAGCCGTCGAAGCGGGCAAGCATAGTCTGCTCGGTCTGCAGACGCTCCTTCTGGACCTCCGGCCGGACAACAAGTTGGAGCGGGCGTTCGCGGAGGCGTTGTCGGCGAAAGCCGCGAACCTCGAAGATATCCGCGCTGATGTAACTAGGGCCAGACGACCCAACACCGGGTTGCAAGCCCTCCAGTGCCAGTTGTTCAAAGAGGAGGTGATGGCTCCCGCAGAGCCTAGAGGCGTGGGATTCTTCTCCGCTTCAGGAGAAGCCCTTGAATGCGTCGAAATCGCGCGACGGATTCTAGCCTCCGCGCTGCCTTTCGATTCGTGCGCTGTTCTCCTGCGCAGCCCCGGACGTTATCAGCCCCTGATCGAGGATGCGTTCCGCCGCGCCGGCATCGGCGCCTGGTTCACGCGCGGAACCGTTCGGCCTGATTCCGCGGGCCGGTCATTCCTAGCGCTGCTGCATTGTGCGGAGGAAGGTCTGACGGCCTCGCGCTTCGGCGAATATCTATCACACGAGCAGATGGAGTTTCCATACGGGTGGGAAAAACTGCTCGTGGATGCGGCCGTCATTGAGGGCAGTGACCGCTGGCAACGCCGTCTTGGCGGTCTGCTCGCGGAGTTGCAGGACAGATTAACCGAGGAGCGCGATGAGCCGACGCGCAAACGGATTGAGTGGCAATCGGACCGATTGCAGAAACTCGCCGAATTCGCGTTGCCGCTCATAGAACGCCTCGACGGCCTGCGCGCACCGCGGCGTTGGGGTGAGTGGCTCGACGGACTTCGCCCTCTGGCCGAGGCCGCCCTGGGCAACCCGGACGGCGTCCTCGATCTGCTCGACGAGCTTGAGCCTCTGCGCGATCTCGGTCCAGTAGCGCTGCCGGAGGTGGTGCGGGCCCTCAGTGAAAATCTGGGAGCGCTGCGGCGCGAGCCAAAAGGAAACCGATACGGACGTGTTTTTGTGGGATCGATCGAAGAGGCGAGGGGGCTCGTCTTTCAGCTCGTATTCATTCCGGGACTTTGCGAAGGCACGTTTCCCAAACCGCTCTTTGACGATCCGCTGCTGCCCGGAAATCTGGCTGAACTGGAAACTGGGGAGCGGCTTCTCCTGCGCCAGGCGTGCGCCACAGCCACCGACGAAATCGTCCTGTCGTGGCCGCGTATCGAACTCGCCTCGGGCCGCGTGCGCGTTCCCTCCTTTTACGTGCTCGAAGCCGCGCGGGCGTCTACAGGCGAGGCTCTGGATCGGCGAGCCATCGAGCGCGCCGCGGAGGCCGGCATCGAAACCCGGATCGGCTGGCCGGCGCCCATCGATCCGCGCAACGCGGTTGACGATGCCGAATACGATCTCGCACGGTTACGCCCGGCGATGGCCAGCAAGGGAACACCCGGGCTGGCGGCCTATCTGACGCAGATCAACCCGACTCTTGCCCGCTCACTGCGGACTCGCTGGAGCCGCTGGAGCCGCAAGTGGTCCTCAGCCGACGGGCTGGTCCTGACGTCTTCGTCTGACGCAAAACTGTTGGAGCGTTTCCGATTGTCGGCGCGTTCGTATTCGCCATCGGCCCTGCAGCTGTTCGCCTGCTGCCCCTATCGCTTTGCGCTGAGCGCTTTCATCGGACTGGCGCCGATGAAAGAACCGGCCGCACTGGAGCGGCTCGATCCGCTAACGCGAGGCAGCATGTTCCACGAAGTCCAGAAGCGGCTTATACCCCTGCTGAGCGGCTATCCGGTGGATCAGACCGGTCTTTCAAAGGCGTCAAATGAGCTCAACCGCGTCCTCTCCGAGGTGGCAGCGGAGTACGCCGAGCGCCTCGCTCCCGCTATCGACCAGATCTGGAAAAACGAAGTGGAAAGGCTGCGCGCAGACCTGCGGGCCTGGCTGGTGTCCGTCGCCGCGGACCAGGGCGGATGGGCACCCGTGGAACCCGAGAAGACGTTCGGCGATGTGGTCATCGCAGGCGGATGGAAACTCGACGGCCGCATGGATCTGGTGGAGCAATCGCCCGATAACGCGCTGTGGGTGACGGACTATAAAACGGGCCGGTATCCCGATTCTGCTCCCGAGATCACGGGAAAGGGAGAGGTGCTGCAGCCGCTCTTGTACGCGCTAGCGGCAGAGCAGCTGTATTCGGGGAACAAAGTCGGTGGCGGTCGCTTGTTTTATGCGACGATTCGCGGCGGGTACCGCAGCATATGGATGCCTCTGTCCGACCGCACGCGCCAGGAAGCAGAGCGTGTTCTCGCAACCATTGATACCGCGATCGCCAACGGTGTTTTGCCGGCCGCACCGCGCGAGGAAGCGTGTGGCCGTTGCGACTATGCCGTCGTATGCGGGCCCTACGAGGAAGAACGGGTCCTCCGGAAACCACCTGGTGAGTTGCAGCCCCTGGTGCAGCTGCGGGAGGTCAAATGACTCCGTCGCGAGGCGTTGACGCCAGTTTCTTCCTGGAAGCGTCGGCAGGCACAGGCAAGACAACTCAACTTATCGAGCAAATCGTCCGCTGCGTGGCGGCCGGAACGAAACTCGCCAGCGTGGTGGCCGTGACCTTTACTCACGCAGCTGCGGGCGAGATGAAATTGCGGCTGCGCGAGGAACTGGGAAAGGCGGGACAATCGTCGGCAGACCTGGAGTTGGCCTTCGTCGGCACGATCCACGCTTTCTGCGCGCGGCTACTGCGCGAGCGTCCCGTCGAAGCCGGTATCGATCCGCGCTTCGTCGAGCTCGATCAGGAAGCCGCCACGAAGCTGTTCGCGGGCGTGTTCAGGCGATGGGTTGAACGCCGGCTCTCCGCGCCGAATCCCGTTCTGCGGCGAGCGCTGACTCGGCTTACCTGGCGCGATGATGGCGAGGGACGCGACGCGCTGTCGTCCCTGCGCAACGCCGCATGGTCGCTGATTGAATGGCGGGATCATCCCGCCTCTTGGGCGCGAGCGGAGTTCGACCGCAAGGCCGCTCTTGATTCAATCATCGCGGGCGCGCGTGAAATACGAGAGATGCGGCCGGCGAACCGGGCGAAAGACCCGCTGGTTCGCGACCTCGGGTCCGTGGCGGAATTCGCCGCCCGGGCCGCCCGCGCCGAGGCCGGCGGCGTGCGTGACGATGATCTTCTTGAAGCGGACACCATCGGCCTTCTCGCAAGCACCCGTTACCTGAAGAAAGGCTCGGGTTTTCTCAGCAAGGAAGTGAAGAGAGACGATCTCTTCAACCGATGGGGCCGCCTCGCGCTTGAGATCAAGAGGTTCCAGGCGGTGGCGGAAGCAGATCTCGCCGCCGCGCTGCGTGACGAATTATGGGAATTGGTGGACCTCTACCAGGAGGCAAAGAAGGCGGCGGGGCAGCTCGATTTCAACGACCTGCTGTTCGGCGCGCGCGCTCTGATACAGAATGACGATGCGCGCCGCTACTTTCAGGATCAGTTCAGGCGGATCTTTGTCGACGAATTCCAGGACACGGACCCTGTTCAGGCGGAGGTGCTGCTCTTGCTCGCTGCCGGCGATCCCGCAGAGCGCGACTGGCGCAAGGCTGTGCCGGCGCCCGGCAAGCTGTTTCTCGTCGGCGATCCGAAACAATCCATCTATCGCTTCCGCCGCGCCGACGTGGACCGCTATCTTGACGTTAAAGCCGTTCTTGCAGCGGCCGGGGTTAAGCAGGAGCCGCTCCAGCAGTGCCGCCGGTCGGTCCAGCCCATCCTCGACTTCGTCAATGCGGCGTTCGAGCCGCTGATGAGGGAGAATTATCTGCCACTCATCGGCGGGCGTCCTAAGATTGAAGGACAACCTGCGGTGATCGCGCTGCCCATGCCGGCACCGTACGGAAAGCGAAATTTCAGCGTAAAAGCTATCAAAAAATGCGCGCCGGATGCGGTCGCCGGGTTTGTGGCCTGGCTGATCCGGCAAAGCGATGCGGCGGGCTGGCGCGTGGTAGACCCGGAGACTCGCGAGCCGGTCAAAATCGCGCCGGAGCATATTTGCATCCTTTTTCGGAACTTTACAGATAACAAGAAGGACGCCACACGCGATTACGTGCGTGCTCTCGAAGCTCATGGCATTCCCCACATGCTTGTGGGCTCGAAATCCTTCCACGGACGGGAAGAGACGGTGGCGTTGCGGGCGGCGCTGCGCGCCGTCGAATGGCCCGAAGATTCACTGAGCGTCTACGCCGCCTTGCGTGGCCCGCTTTTCGCGATTTCGGATGAACTGCTCTTGAGGTTCCGCGACGCGAGCCAAGCCCTGCCGAATCCCTTGCGGAAGCTACGCGATGATGTTGACCCGGTCTTCGAGCCCATTGTGAGCGGGCTGAAGTTTCTGGCCGCATTGCACCGGGAGCGCAACGCGCGTCCGGTTGCCGTCACATTGACTCTGCTTCTGGAGCAGGTGCGCGCCCATGCCGGCTTCGCATTACGCAGGGGCGGGGAGCGTGTGCTGGCGAATGTTTATCGTTTGATCGACCTTGCGCGCCGGTTCGAGGTGAACGGAGCGACATCCTTCAGGGCGTTCGTGCAGTTTCTGGAAGAAGAATCCGCAGGCGGCGAGACGTCGGAAACACCTCTGCTGGAGCGTAAGAGCAGCGGCGTGACGTTGATGACCGCCCACAAATCGAAGGGTCTTGAATTCCCGGTGGTCATTCTCGCCGACATGAACGCGCCCCTGATCCGTTTCGAAGGCGGCGACCGGCATGTGGATTCCGAACGCGGCCTTGCCGCGCAACGTCTCATCGGCTGGTCACCCAAGGAACTGACGGATAACGCCGATCTGGAGATGCGCCGCGATACAGAGGAGGCGTGGCGGATCGCGTATGTCGCGGCAACGCGTGCGCGCGATCTTCTGGTCCTAGCGGCTACAGGAGACGAAATCCGGCAGGAGAGCTGGCTCATGCCGCTTTATCCCGCCCTGTACCCGGCGAAGGGCAGGTGGAGCAATCCGGCGCCCGCGCCTGGCTGCGCGTTCAAGGGGAAAGATACTGTGCTTCAGCGACCTCTTGACGCGGAACCCGAGGAGATCCTGCGGCCCGGACTGCACGAGGCGGGCGTCGGCACGCACCGCGTTGTTTGGTTCGATCCCAGTATTCTTGTCGGAACGCCGGAGACAGATGGGGGCATCGATGATGACGCCCTGCTGCGCCCGACCATGAGCGAACCTGCGGAAGGAATCCGTCAATATGAGGGCTGGCGCGCCGCGAGAAACCAGCGGCTGAGGGACGGTGCAAGGCCGGAGTTCCGGGTGCGGCGGATCACTGAAGCCGATGTCCTGCCCGAAGGGATTGCAGACTCTGAAGTCGAAATCCTCCGTTTGGATTCTGGTCCCGCCACTTCAGGCCGACCGCCCCGAGGCCGGAAGTACGGCGATCTCGTGCATGCTCTTCTTGCTCACGCCTCGTTTCCGCCAGGCCGGGCTGAAATCGAAGCCCTGGCGACTGTGCATGAGGTCGGATCGAGGATGGAAGCGAGCGATCGTCAGCAGGCAGTAGAGATAGTTGTTCGGACGCTTGCACATCCGTTGGTTTCGTCCGCTATGAAGGCGCAACGCGTCCACCGCGAGTATCCGGTGACCTACGAAGCGAACGGAGACCTATATGAGGGTGTGATCGACCTCGTTTCGTTTGACGGGAACCGATGGACAGTGCTCGACTACAAGACAGGACCTGGTGATGAGCCAAGATATCGGCGACAGATCGCTATCTACGGCGAAATCATCCGCAAGACGACCGCAGCGCCGGTCCGTCTTGTGGTGTTGGAGATTGCCTAAGGCTTTAAGCTATAGCCGTGCCGGAGTCGAGGACAAAAGCCGCCTTCATCAAGCCCATGTTGCTTCTCCAAACTGAGCGACTGCCAGAGGGAAGCATGTGGGCATACGAACTGAAGCTGGACGGCTACAGGGCGTTGGCCATCAAGACGGGCGGCAAGGTGCATCTCCGGTCCCGAAACGACAATGACTTCAACCTCCGATATCCTGCCGTCGTACAGGCGCTTGGGGCGCTGCCAGATGAGACGGTCATTGATGGCGAGGTAGTGGCCCTGGAGGAATCCGGGCGGCCATCATTCAACACGCTGCAAAACTATGGATCGGCGAAAGCGCCGGTATTCTATTACGTGTTTGACGTCCTGGTCCATGGCGGCCGGAACGTAATGTCGGAACCGCTTTGCGTGAGACGAAAATTGCTGCGGCAGCGTGTTCTTCCAAAACTAGGCGAGCCCATTCGCCATTCTCCCGAACTGAATGCCGGTCTCGCTGACCTGATTGATTCCGTGCGCGCTCAGGGACTGGAAGGACTGGTGGCAAAGCGACTGGACAGCCCGTACGAACCGGGTCACCGCTCCGGCGCATGGCAGAAGATGCGGCTCAATCAGGGGCAGGAGTTCGTGATTGCAGGATATACACCGAGCGCCAAGAACTTCGACGCCTTGGTCTTTGGCTACTACCGTGGCACGGATCTCATCTATGTGGCAAGGACGCGCAGTGGCTTTACGCCAGTCTCGAGAGACCAACTGTATAGACGATTCCGCGGGCTTGAACTAGCCGATTGCCCCTTCGTGAACCTTCCGGAGGCCAGGAGTGGCCGGTGGGGACAAGGCTTGACCGCCGAGAAGATGAAAGAATGCCGTTGGTTGAAGCCCCAGTTGGTCGGGCACTTTGAGTTCGTTGAGTGGACGCCTGACGACCATCTGCGGCACTCCCGATTCATCGGGCTGAGGGAGGATAAGAACGCTCGTGACGTGCGGCGGGAAGCCTAGCAGGGTGTTAGCCGTATTAGCTTTGGACTCGGTGGTACTGTGCGACGATCGCTTTAGGTGTCCGCGAAAACTCCGCAAAATCCGACGACGCTCACTTGAGGCGTGCGGGTCTGCTCCGCCGTTGTGCAAGGAGCGAGAAAGACTGTGACACGTCGAATTGTTGAAGGCTGAACAGCCTTAATTATAAGAAAGGAGCATCGGAGTAGCACCATGGTCCAGGCGGAGTTTGAAGAGAAATCCTACGAAGGGCCGCTCTATAACCAGCTTGAGCGCGGCAACGGCGACCTGTTTACGCCTGGCCAGGTTCTGGAGAACACCGTAGGTTTCGACCGCGGCTTATTTGTTGCACAGGTGGCGCTCTGGCAGACGCTGGGCTACAAGAGCCCATTACAGGGAGCAGCGCTCGCTTATTACGACTGGCCCTACGCTTTCGGGCCTCCAAGCCCTAGGACGCAGCTTCCGCGATTCCGGCTAAACCTGTTCCTGCAGGCCAAACGGCCCGTTTACTATAAGCGCCGGCCTCGTTCCTTGCGAAGTATCAGCAGCATCTGCGCTCCTTTATGGTCCTTCCGAATCAGCGACGATCAGCAGCGCATTCTTGAGGTGCTTGCTGCAACCATCAAGGGTAGGGCGCACGTGGCCTATGCGGCGGCGGCCTTCCATACGAATTCGGCGCTGTTTACGCATACAAAGCGGCGCACTGTCGTCCAGAACTCGACCTTTCCCTCTGTTGACGCTCTCTCTGGACACGAGGCTTGGTACTACCGGATACCCGGAGCGCAGGGCGCCGCAAATCCCAATCCCGAAGGCATCGAGGAAGCGCCGCTTCTGCCACGTGTCCGGGCAATTGCCCGCGAGGCTGGTGCTCTTGAACCGGGAAACCTGACCTGGCTCGATACGCTCGCAGGCCAGGTGATTGCGTCCGCAGGCAGCGCTGAAAGAACGCTTGATGGCACGGCCGCGCATTTCTTCGATGACCTGCAAACGCTAGAGCGTTTGTGCGAGCAAAACGACGTGCCGCACACGATGCTGGCCTTTGCGCAGATCAACCTGTTCACGATTCGCTTCGATCTCAACTGGCTCGTCGTGGCGGACGCTTAGAGACTATTCCAGCGAATAAATAAAACCAACGCCTCCACGCTCGCCGAGACAAACAAACCATTTTCCCCGATATTTGATAGAATTGGCGGACGAAATAACCAGAGAGTTGGGGGCGTTTTGCCGCGCGGACCAAAGCAACGACCGCTGACCGCCTACCTCGTGAACGGGGGGATTAATGACCCCAAGGCCATTCTCGGGTCGGGGATGACAATCCACCCAGTGAAGGTCGCCGGCAAGCTTATCGGCGACCTTTATGTGAAGGTCGGGCAACTCCACGAGCCGCCTTGGACGACGTTCTTCGAAGGTGCAGCTGGCGATCTCTCGGATGTTCAAGGGGCGAGCACATCAGCAATCCTGCTCACCAAGGTTAACAACCGCTTATTCGCCGTGACGTTCGGTGGCGGCCACCTGCTTCTCCGAGACGGCGTGACAGATGAGGGGTTCGGACTTAAGGTAACCCTCAACGCAGTAGACCACAACCAAATTCGCAACGTAGATCGCGAGACGCTCGACAGCGCCACGCCTCACAGTCAGATACAGGCGAACAAGGGCACGAATATCACTGACTTCGGGCTCAACATCGAGCAAGACCTACTGCGCGCCGTCACGGGCACCCCGCGCGACCAAACGCTGGGCAAAAAGCTCACGGGGAAGGACGGTCTCAAAACGACTGGCCCCTTTACGCTCGCCACGCTCCAGGATCTTCTCGCACGCTTTCTTGCAGAGAGTAAAAAGAAGGACTACAAGACACACTTCGGCTGGGTCGACCACATCCGCGAGGTGAAGGACCCCACACTCCGCCGCGAGCTTGACGATGTCCTTCAGGACCGCATCCAGCAGCAAGACCTCGAAGGCATCTGGCTCGCGATTCCAGAACGCATCGACTGGCAAGCGGTCGACTACTTCACGTACACTCCAGCCGCGACCGCTACACAACACGACGACATCCACCTCCACTCGTTTCTCGCACAACTTCGCAATCCCGCGACGCTCCTCGTTGACGCCATCAAGGCCAGATATCATGTGTACGCGTACGGCACCACCCACGACGACGAACTGTACCGCTGGTCTGTCTATCGCTGCATCTACGCCGAAGTCACGCACAAGAACTCCCAGTACCTCCTGAACAACGGCAGGTGGTACAACGTCGACAAAACCTTCCGGGATTACATCGAACGCGCATTCCGCGAAACGCCACGGCGAGCCAAAGCTCTCCCCAACGCGAACACAAAAGAGAAAGAAGAGGACTACAACGAACGAGTCTACAAGAGCGACAAGCAGTTCTACGCCCTGATGGACCAGAGGAATATCCACTTCCCCGGATCGAGCGGAGGCGTCGAGCTGTGCGACCTCTACACGAATAAGCACGAACTCATCCACGTCAAAAAGTACGGCCAAAGCAGCACGCTCAGCCACCTTTTCGCGCAAGGCGTCAATAGCGGGACACTTTTTGCACGAGACTCAGAATTTCGCAAACTCACCAACGCAAAACTCCCAGCCAGCCACAAACTCGCTCAACCCAAGCTACCCCTTGGGCCACACACCGTCACGTACGCCATCATCAGTACCAGCGCAAAACCCCTCACGCTCCCGTTCTTCAGCAAGGTCACCCTAAACAACGCGGCCACCACCCTGCGCGGCCTCGGATACAAAGTGACCATCACAAAAATCGATGTCGCATAGCGCAGATACCCCGCACCGTCAGCCTATGTGATCCGGACGGATAACGCGCTGTCAGGGAGTAATGCCTCCGGATTGGTCCCGATAACACCGTTGCGACCGTGTATCGAGTGCGACATGGGGTGAGAAGTCGCTACAATCCCGTTGATGTGCGCCCTCCTGTCGTGCTCAAGCTCTCTCTTGAGAAAAAAGCGTTCTGCTGACGGCCGCCTCGCCGGCGTCGAAGGCGCAGCGATAAAATAGAGCGGGATGTGGTTTAAGAAGCGCATGACCTTCTTCCGCTGCCGAGCCGCATTCAATCAAGTCGAGCTTGCCTGCTGAGATGGCTATGCCTAATCGTGATCTCATTCGCGCTTCTGAAATCGCAGATTGGTGTTTTTGCCGAAGATCCTGGTATTTGAGCGCCCGCGGCGTCGGCCCCAGCCTGGTGCAAATTGAGAAGAGGCACGCCGGCGTTAACTATCATCAGCAGCATGCTCGCAGTGTGGATCAAGCCAGAAGCGTAATGAATGGCGCAACTCGCGTTCTGCTCGTTGCCGTGGTGCTTGCTGCGGCCTACTGGTTCTGGGCCTACGCTCGCTGACATGGACCGGAGACGATGTTCTTCCTCTTTGCCCTCATCGCCGCGGCCTTGGCATGGTTCGTGGGGCGCGGACTACTCGCGCGAACCGGCCTCCCCACGCGAGACATTCTCTACGCGGACGTCGGCAGCACCTTTCCACAGCCCGCACCTCTCATATCCAGACGCTATCGCCTCAGCGGAAGGCCGGATTACCTGGTTCAGGTCAAAGACGGCATCGTTCCGGTCGAGTTGAAGTCTAGCCCGGCTCCCTCGTCCGGCCGCCCCTATGACGGTCACCTCTTCCAATTGGAGGCCTACTGTCTACTGATCGAAGACGTTTGTCGTGTCTCGGTTCCTTACGGACTGGTCAAATACGAGGATCGCACCATACGTGTCGAGTATACGCCGTCGCTACGCGCAAGCCTGCTTGCGGTTCTTGACGAAATCCATACGGCCAAACGCGGTGGGGAATGCCACATCAACCACAATCAACCCAGCAAATGCCAGTCTTGCGGTTTCCGTTCTGTTTGCGGAGAGGGTCTGACTTGAGCACCCTACTCGCCAAGCAACGGCTCGGCTTTAGGCTGCACGCTGTGTGTGCTCGTTTCGGCGGCATGGTCAGTCAGACCGTTACAGCCAATCCAGAGGTCCTCCTGCCAGTGTTCTTGCTGTTCGTCTGGCAAATTACGGCGATCGCGGTAAGGCCGCAGACCCTCGGGTTCGCCGTGCTGCTGACGTTGCTCTTATTGATTTATGGCTATCGCGTGCTCGGAAAGACGCCCTGGCTTCGTCGTTTGGGCTGGGTGTCCCCGCGTCAAGGGTTCTGGCTCTATAGCGTTCTTGCCGGCCTGGGGTCCAGCGCTGGCGTCTGGTCGATCGCCAGATCGTTTCACGAATCCTTGGGTGCTGTTCCTCCCCCGCATCGGGTCCTCTTGGCCAGCGCGTCGGGCCCCATCCTAGAGGAAATGCTTTTTCGAGGCCTGCTCTTCTGGCTGGTCTTCGAGCTTCTGAGCCGCTGCCGCGTTTCGAAGCTCGCCGCCGTTAGCGCGACGATTCTCGTCATCGCCGTAGGCTTCGCTTTTTCTCACGCTGGCAGGACTGGCCTCAGCCTCTACACAACAATTCTCACCGGGATTGCATTCGGCTGGATGCGGGCACAATCCGAATCCACAGCGGCCGCAGCGCTCATGCACGCGGTCTACAATTTGGTGCTCTCGTTTCTTGCGACGTTTTAGCGTGGCGTCCTCCGAAACGCTGGCGTTCGTGCGATATCGTCGGGCTTGCCGCTTTCACACTTGTTCAGATCACAATAGGTTGTAGATAGAGGCCTGGACTCTGAAGATCGTCACTTTCAACATCAACAACATCAACAAACGGCTGGACAACCTCGTGGCTTGGCTCGCTAAAACGGAGCCAGACATTGTTTGCCTCCAGGAGCTCAAGGCCGAGCAGCGGGCATTTCCGGCAGATACCCTTCGAAGCCTTGGCTATCGTGCAGTCTGGCAAGGCGAGCGTTCCTGGAACGGCGTGGCGATCCTCGCGCGAGACCAGGATCCGGTGCTGACTCGGTCAAGCCTGCCCGGAAATCCTCAGGATGGCCAGGCGCGCTACATCGAGGCGGCAGTGAATGGAGTCTTGATCGCGTCCATCTATCTCCCAAACGGCAATCCTCAGCCCGGTCCGAAGTTCAATTACAAACTGGCCTGGTTTGAGCGTTTAATCGCGCACGCCAGCGAACTCATGACGGCCGATGTGCCCGTCGTATTGGCCGGCGACTACAACGTTGTGCCAACGGCGCAAGACATCTATCAAACGCGATCTTTAGACAATAACGCATTGGTCCAACCTCAGAGCCGTCAGGCGTTCGCTCGACTGTTGTCTCAAGGCTGGACGGATGCTCTGCGGAAGCTGCACCCCGACGGGCCGCTCTGGACGTTCTGGGATTACGAGCGCGACCGGTGGACTGCAAACAAGGGCATGCGGCTCGATCACTTCCTGCTTTCGCCGACAATGTGCGACCGACTCGTGGATGGCGGTGTAGATCGAGGTGTGCGTGGCGAGGAAAACGCCAGTGACCACGCGCCAGCGTGGATCGTGCTAGATCTTTGACGTTATCCCCACCCGCTACGCATTGGGAATGCTCGTTCGCGGCAGCGAGACCTGGTCAGGCTAAATGGCCTGATCGAAGGACTTGGCCAATTCGCAGAGGCAAGAGCCAAATATGTCTTGGCTAAGTTCAAAGTCTACAGATGACGAAGACTACCGTCGACCAGCGCGAACGGCGCTCCGATTCTCGTCACGAGCATTGCCCTTTCCCGTCTGGTATCCCTGCCGAAACCGACAGGCCCCCCGGTGGCGCAGTTCCTTGCCGCAGGGACATGTGTGGTCGATCCGCTTCCGAACAGCAAACAATTTCCGATACCAGTTGTCGCCGGCACTGATCGAGATGCCGAGAGCGTCGCACGCCTCCCTTATCGTCTTGCCATCGACGAACACCAGCTGATAAAACGCAGGCTTCTTCGATTGCGTCGGGTGGTTGATTCCTCCCCGGAAGGTCCGATCGATGACGAAGCTTCGCTGGCAACCCAGATTCATGCAGCGCCAGGCTCTTGTACCGGAACTGTTGCGTCCTCGACTCTGTGTTTTCCCTCCACAGAAGATGCATGGGGGATTGGTTACGGCGGCGCCGACACGGTTCCTCGCAAAGATGAGGTCGAATAGCGCGTTCAAAAGATGCTCCCGGCACTCTTGCAGGTCACGCGCCCACACGATCAGAGTGCCTTGCGCGTCAGGGGCCGTTACCGGGAATTTCTGGGCGCCCTTATACCGCCGGTTCAAGCAATGGACAAGCGAAGTTGCCATTTGCGGATTGAATTCAAGATTAAAGTAGCTCACGGCTGGATCTCCGTCGTGTTGCAGTAGGGCTGGGTCGGCGGCAGTCGCAGCCGCGCTGCGCATGGCAATGAGACGCCGATGGGCGGTCAGCCAGCCGGGAGTTGGTTCAGTCGGACCGCCGCAGTCTCGATGCGATCTGATGGAATGCGGATCTCACGCAACTCTTGCGTGCCATCCCACTCGCAGACGTCATATCTCCCGCCGCACTCCCGACAAACAATGAATTCTTCGTTGAATCTTTCGTACGGCCCGCAATCCAGGCCATGAGTCTCGACTGACGTAGCAAATCGCAAGTCCCCGGCGGGCGAGCCGCAATCTGGACAAGCCATGGCGGTTTCTCCTTTGATCAAGCGACTTCACGGCTAGATGCCGATCCAGACTCGGCGCGGTGGCTGCAGGCTCGGCCAACCTGCTGCCACCGTTGCCGCACCGCTTCAGAACTTCCGGGCGAGCCGCTCTTCCAGAAACGCACCCAGCTTCGCAGTGGCCTTGAATTGCGGTATCGGATCGAGTTCTTTGAACGCGGACGTGAATGCATTGGACAGACTCCACATGGTCCGCGGCCGGAACTCTTCATATTGCGGCTCGAAGTACAAGTCATGCACGCGCCGAGCGAGGTGCTTCGGGACTTCGAGCTCGCTTTCGATGAACGCCTCGTAGACGATCATCTTCGCTGAGACAGTGCTCAGTTCCATGCTTTGCCAGGACTCCACCTGTTTCTGCAAGGGAGCAAAGTTGCGCTGCATCCGATCGACACCGACTGAGATAGAATCAACGAGATTCAGCGACTTCGAGTGCTTCGCGAGGACCGGCGTGAAGTCCCCGCTGAACGCCATGTTGCTGCAAACAAAGACCCTGTATCCACAAGTGAGCGCGAGCCTCATGGTCTTGTCATGGCTGTTTCTGAGCCCGATTGAGAAGCGCGCTCCGTGCATCTCGGTCTCCAGATCGAGCACGCCGAACATCTTCATGCCGTCCGGCGATACTGCGTACTCGTCGTGGACCACGCCAATGTGACGGAATCCAAGTGTCTCCACGAGCGCCTGGACGATTTCATGATGGGGTACAGGTTGGTGAGTTGCCGTTGCCGGCGGTGTGGAAACGAGGGCCAGTTCATCGCGATTGATGGTCCGGCCCGCGTACCCGATTAGGGTGCTGGTTTCTGACATGTTGTCTCCTTTTCTTGCTGGGTTTGAATTGAGAATGTGGGCCCTGGATTGCTTGGCCCGGGTAACGAAAATTTCTTTTGCAGGTGGTGACTACTGGGTGTGGGCGAGGATAATCGTTGGGGCTAAGCGGTCCGCTGCAACCGGCGGCGCATTCGTTTCCAGACCTTCGGTTCTGCTCGTAGGGCAACCAACGCGCCGCTGGCCAAATTCAGGAATCCGCCGTGATACGCGATCGGCTCACATCGAAGTAGACGACTCAGCAGTGCAAGCCCGTGGTTCGCGAGTGTCTGATTGATGAACGGATGTTGGCGTTCGAGCGCCTCAGCCGCGCTGCAACTTGGTTGTGAATCATCATCGAGCGCAGGATCGATGATCTCCGGGAAGAGCTCCGAAACTGCTCGTAGCCGATAAGCCTTATGTTTATTGGCCCGGTTGAGAGGTTGTCCGAGGACGAACTGCCCTGTATCGGCACTATTGCCGATATCGAGCCAGTAGCCGGTGCCGCACCATGTAGCGGTGACAGCCTCATGTATCTTTGCTCGGGCGGCTCGGCTGTCCACGCAACCGATGACCAGGTCGAGATCGTTATGCAGATCGTGCCCAGTGGCCAGATGTTGCGGGACTGCCTGCCAGTCGAGTCCCCAAAACAGGTTCAGGCGGTTGATAAGGACAACGGACTTAAATAGCCCAATCTCGCTCGCGGAGAACGGCTGCCGGACACAGTTTGCTGCCGAGATCCGGTCCCCATCGATTACCGTGACTGCCAGGCCGGACGGGTGGCCGCCGGCGATCAGCGCCTGGTGAAGATGTGGCAACCCGCCGACAATCGCGCTGCCCGTGCCCCCGCAACCGACCACTGCGACCTTAATGGTCCGCCGAAGCAGGTAGGGATGAATGGTGTGCATTCAGTCCTCCCGGCCCTGGACAAATGCTCGGAGAGTGTCGTCGCTCTTCACCAGAAACTCGCCAGGGAACTCTCCCTCGCTCCCCGCCAGGTCCCGCCACAGTCCCAGGAACCCTTCTGGATGCGACGTTAGACGCGCACCGATCGCGGCATGAGTGAATTCGCTTTCAAAGAACGCCGCTTCCCAGCGCTTCATCGCTTCGAGGCACAGTGTTCCTGGTGCCCGCATACTGCCTTGACACACCCGGCCGCCTGCGTCGCAGTTCCAATAGGGTGCAAACATCAACGGCGTGTTCGATCTTGGCCGCTTATTCTCGGCCAAGGCGCGCACCGAAAGCTCGGATCCGCTTACTTTGAACACCAGCGCGGGTTGCGGAAAGACCTTGCCGTTGAGCGTCCGGCCGTCTCCCGAATCGTTAAAGAACATGGCCCGGCGTTGCTGTCTCATCCACCAAACGAGGATGTCTGGGGTGCGAGCGAGAACATTGGACGGAAGAATCTCTCGCGGCACGCTTCGTCCAAGTCCCTTTGTCAGTTGCTTTAGAAAATCGACGGTGAGCGCCTCACCAGCGTCGAGATAGGGTGGACCGCCATCGGGAGAATCCCTGGGCTCGTGCATCGTCGCGAACAATTGCTGACCGTCCGAGTACACCAGAATGGCCTTGGAAAGGCCAAAGCTTGAGTTGGAACCGAAATGTGCTGACTTGGTCATGATCTCTTCTCCTCGTTTCCGCGGATTGCTTCCCACCCCGGAATCAAATTCAGCACGCGGCGAGCGGCGACGAGCGTGTCCAGAACGCCACCTAAACAGTCGAATGCCTTCCGCGTGCTTTCCCGTTCTGTCCCATCGAACGGAATCAGCGGCCAAGGCTCCGGCGTCAGCTCCAGCATCGATTGCCGCTCGTCGTCGAAGCACGCCTCGATGGCATCGCCTAACTGGTAGATCGCCAGCAGAACGGGAACTGGAGGATTGCAATCGCAAAACAGTTCGCGGACAGGCTCCGGGATCTCCGGAAGCTTTACCCTGTCGGATACCCGCTTGAGTTCGAGAGTTGCTCTCACCAGACGTGCTGCTCGGCTCTTGGGCGCCAATTGCGACAGCATGGCCTTCAAGCCCTTGCCGCCCAGTGGCTTTCGTTTCATGCAAGGAGGCAGAATCTTGTTACGATCCGGTAGCCCCGCATGCTCCTCGCTATCCGCCTCGGGTTCGTAATTGTCTTCGAGAATTGAGATGTGGTCTTCCGCGTCGCGGTCGTCGTAGATCCGGAAGCAGCTCCCAATGCTGTTCAAGAACATACGGGCAAACGTCGCCGGCAAACGAGGATGTTCATTTTCACAGAGGGCCAGGGCCGGCGCGAGATTCACGAATCCGCACGAGGATGCCTCCAGGTAGAGAAACATCTGCGAGCCGTCCGGCTCGTCTTCGCTCTCGCACCATTCATGCGGGTCCGTGGAGAGAGTCACGGAAAGTTCGAAAGCCTCATCGATCTCAGATTCTCCGTGGCTCCGTACGAAGCGATCGAGCGTGAGCCGGAGGAACTTCGCGGGTTCCCCGGCGCATGCTTCCCAATCGGATGGATTCGCGATTCCGAGTTCGACCAGGATCGTGGCAAAGCGAGCCGATGCTGCATCGCTGCCGAATGACGAATGGTGAAGAGCGACCCTGTCGAGCCGTGGTACGTCTAGGCTGCGCCCCCGTCCAATCAGCCAGGGGGCACAAGCCCGGCCGGCGCCTTCGTGGCCGACCTCTTTCGGCCGTAGGTGTTGTGTTGGAGTGCTTGCGAGAGGATGTGGCAGCACTGCTGGAACTGCGGACATTGCTTGAACTCCCGAACGACCTCGCTGGTCTTACCAGTGTTGCCTTCAATGACTCGCCGAAGCCCTTCTAAGGCCGTCTTCTTGGTCATCCCTTGGTGCCGATGGCTTTCGAAAAGTGATAGACCAGCTTGTTGCCGACAGCCTCTGGGCCGGTAAGAGTCGCCGTAGCGATTTCCGGATACGTGGCCGAAAACGCAGTTCGGACTTCGTCTACCGTGAGTCGTGGATTAGGGTCGGGCAACCGTAGTTGGTCGTAACGGAATTCTCGAGTCATGGTCTCAATGGTCATGGTGATATTCAAACCTCCTTTCAGTCGGGATAAGAATTTGCGGATGCGCTCGGATGTTGCGGTGGCGCCGTTGTCTCTTCGTCTTCAGCAGGTTGCTCGACGGCGTCGGCCTGGTCGGTTGCCGTATCGAACAAGCTCCTGCTTTCGCCGGCAGGAGGCGTCCCTTTGCTACCGAACACCGGTTTGCCGCCCTTAAACTCGGCCGCGGGATTGGGATTCGGTGGGGTGTTCGCCGTCTTGGAACCGTTCACCTTCTTCTTGTCGTCCAGTCTCTTCTTGTTCTCGGCTTCCATTGCCTTTACCGCGGCGGAATGCTGCGTCTTCAGTTCTTCCAGGTTCGATCCGGTCTTGGCGATCGATTCCGTAAACGACGTAAGTTGACCAGGCAATTCCCGGTCCAGTTCTTCCGCCTTGCCCGTGATCGAGAGCGGCGTCGTGAGCGCCGTATTGTCCTCTGAACTGCCCTCGAGCTTGCGCGGGATGATATTCACCCGTAGCAGCCCCTCGCCTACATCCGAAATGGTGATCATGACAGCGCGCTGTCTGAGCAGCGGCATCAATTCTGTAAACACTGTGTCAACTCTCCTTCCTTCTTTGAATGTGGGGATCGGTCCCCGAAACCAGCTCAAGCCATCAGCAATTCCAAGCGCCATGCTTCATGGCTCCGGATATAATCCAGGCAGCTATGAACCACGCAGACCCCAACACGATGCGAGCGAGGGCTCGCCAGGCGACCGAAATCCTGAAGTCTCAATTGCTCGGGACCGGAGCCGTCGAGCCTTTAGTCGCGCTGTACTTCGACGACCACATCGAGCAGGTTGAGTTTCAAGATCCCTCCGTCCTGGAACACTTTGACGTCAGGACTGCACGGAGTTTCGACTACTTGCGAACTTTGGTGAGGATCAAGAACCCACAGGCGGCGATGATTACGCTGGATGTTCGAATGGGACCGTTCGAGTCCGACGAGCGGGATGTCCTGGCGGACACCACTGCTGGTTTCTTGATGCTCGATTCTCCTCTTCTAACGATTCAGGTTCTTCTGCCCTACAGACGTTCTGGCGGGAGGACCGCCGTGTCAAATGTTCACTACACGGAGATGCCCGGTGAGGATTGCGGGGCGCCATGCCAGCTTTTCAAGCTCTTCCCGGATGTACCCGCGGCAGTCTGCTGAACCGGTTGATCACGCATCAAGGGCGGCGCGTCGCCTAAACGCAGTGGCGATTTCGCTCTCTCGATCCCGCGTTTATGCGGGTGCCCAATCTGCGCAATGGCACTTTCCCGGTTTGTGCGTTTCTCGTCAAAGTGGGATCGGCGATCACAAGCCGACTTCTCGGGCGCCAACCCCCACCACAGTCACTCTCCAAAGTCGAGCGGCTCATAGCCCGTGTTAGATCCGGTCAATGATGACAGAACAAATCCTCGCCCTCCTGATTTGGGGAGCGAGACAATCTGAATCAAGCGATTGCGGCCCTATCAGGCGGAACGGTAACTGGAAGGCGCCGGGGCCGCCCGCCGAAGAATCGCTGGCGGCAACGGCTTCCGCCGCCGCTGCCCCGCAGCCGAAAAGGAGGAGCCGCGCCTTTACCGCTGCACAGCGGAAGGCCGCGTCCGAGAGAATGCGCCAGGGTGGGCCGCGAAGAAGAAGGCCGAGGCGAGGGCGGCGAAGAAGGCGTAGCGCTTTTCTTGTCGCTGTCCAATTCGATCTGGTGCCATACCGGATGATATTAGATCAGTAATGTCGCTCGGACCTGACCGGGCACGGCGGCGGCTAATGCGGATAGTAGGTCTCGGCGTTGGACTCGAAGTGCTGTGCGATTTCCCTAAAGAACGACTCAGCGCCTTCGGCATACACCTTCAACAGCTTCTCACTTACGAACAGGCCTTCGCCGGAAAGCGGCACGAATACGGGACCCAAGGTCGGCGGTATACCCGCCTCCTCGAATTCCCTGTATATTTCGGCGTAATCGGGGTTGCTGAAGAGTTGCACGCGGATCTCGCGCAACTGCCGCGTCGCGGGGCCTTCGCCGTGCTTTACGGCGTTCGCGACGAGCCGCAGCTCGTCGAAGACGGCCCACGATGGCAGCGTCCTGAGGTCGAGTCCGAAATGGTCGCGATACCAGTCCGCTACGATTTCCAGCTTGGTGTCGCGCGGTGGGCGAACGGTAAACGATCCATCGCGGCATGAATCCGCGAGCTGCTGTTCCGCCAGATGGTACAGCCCCGATGCCAGCAGATTGAGCATTGACTGTCGCACGGAAACCATCATTTGAAACCAGCTCAGGGAGTGATCCTGGGCGGCCTCGGCCACGCTCGCCATGTCAACGTCCTCGTCCTCTCCGGCAGGCTGGGAGCCGATGCGATTGTAATAGTCGTCCGCGATCTTGTCGGCTCGGCGGTCCAGATTCTCAAAGGGAGGAAGGACATCGCGGAAGATGCACTCGGAAAAGGACAGTACCGGGCCGAGGACCCTTTGTCTGATCTGCATGGCCAGATATGCGCCGTTGACCGCCATCAACAGATTCTAAGTCTATCGTGAGGTGATTTGTGCGAGTCCGTTACCGCTGCGTAGCTCTCCGTTACTTCCTCTTTGCGCCTGGCGCGGGTTCGGTCATATAGATCTCTGGCAGGGGGCGCGGCGGCCCGGCAAAGCGCAGATCTGACAGCGTGTTCTTTTTGTCGACAAGGCGAAGCTGGACGCTTTGCGCCGATGCGACATATTGCGGCCACGCCGTACCCAGCATGCCGAGAAGATCCTTCATCTCCTGATCGCCGTCGTCTCGGGACCCGCTGAACCAGAACAGGACAGGGAGCGTGGTTTGCGGCATTTCGGCGATCATCCGGGGGCTGAAGTACACCATGCCATGTATATGGCGGTACTGGCGCGAGCCGTCCTCTTGCGTCTTTCGCAAAATGCGCGTGAGGAGAAACCAGACCGTATCGGGCTGCAGATCCTGATTGCCGTCGCTGGCGATCCACAGCAATCCCCTGGCGGCCGGCAGACCGAGGATTTCCTTCGTGCTTGCGATCTGGGCGTCCGCCGCTTTCACGATCCGCTGGACCGGCTTCGCCATCAGGTCCATGAGCTCCTGCTGGCATTCCGGAGGGAGCCGGTGGCTGTCGACGCGGGCGGTGCCGTAAACAAGAAGTTGCCCTCTGCGCTGCCAGTCCGCCGCGCGGTCGCCCAGCTTCCTGCGAAACGAGTCGCAAAAGGTGTCCGCCTCAAGCGCTTTCAGTTCTGCGATGACGTTAGGCTGTCGGAACAAATAATCCGCGTTCCGCGGTGGATTGTTATTGCCGACCAGGTCCGACACAAGCTCTCCACGAAGTCCTTTGACGAATGGGTCGACGATGGATTGGAGTGGAGCTGCAGGTTTCATGTAGAAGTACCGATTAGTCTAATTTTAGAACATGGCTCAAAACAAGAAACGGAATTTGTCTCGCGCCACTGTCTCTGGCCTACTGATCGGCCGTTCGGGTTCGGTCGGAAGCGGTATGGTTCGATGTTATGCGGGAGACAGGGCATTCCCTCTGACCCAACGCGCCCGGTCCCTGAAGCCGGGAACGCCCGGCCAATCATCGTGGTCGAGGATCTGAGTCGTCGTGCGCAGGGATCTGCAGAAACCGTCTAGACCCGGAAAGAGCGTGGCGGCGTTGATGTTCATCTTGTCGAGAACGCGAAGCACATCGAGCCGCGCTTCCGGTGCCACCACGAATTTGTGCAGCCACTGGTCGCTCGGCAGACTTCTTCTGCTCCCGTGGACCAGCAGCGCAGCCAGGCAACGGCGGAAGCCGAGAAGGGGGTTGTTGGCGCACAGAAATAGTCCCTGCTGGATGGTCAGGCGTTCGTTCATCCTGAACGGCCGCACCGGCGTGACGAGCATCAGCGCGTCGGGTTGATCATCGCTGTAGATTTTCGCGAAATTCTCACGCGACGAAAGGTCATCGCCGTCAGGAAGGCCCAGCATCGCGGCTGCCTCGGCCTGGACGCCCTTCTCGTCGATTGCCCAAATCGTGAAGGCCTTCGTTGCATCGGCAGATTCCGCTGCGAAGAAGGCCGCAACGTACGGGGATTTTGTCCAGTCAACCAGACGCGTCGGCGCGCCGTGGTGCTGCATCAGCGCCAGCCACTCAAGATCGTCAAGGCGAGACGGGACATCCGCAAGAAAGTGGTGAGCACGGCGCCTGAATTCCCGTTCCAGATAATCCTCGGCGATCCCTGGCTTGGTCGCGACACCCTCGATGTTGGCCCTGAGAATGTAGTCAGCATTGCCGAGCCCGCGAAAAGCCCAACTCCCGTCGTTGAAAGGAGGCGATTCAAAGTACTCAAATAGCGCAGAAGCCGTCGTCAGCGTGGCGTGAACCGTCGCGAGACGCTCGACGGGCTCGCTTACAATTCGCCAAGTGACAGCGTCGTTCACCAGGGCGTCGTCCGGTGGCATTACCCCCCCTGTTGCCCGCCTCGTGCGTGATGCGGTACGTCCACCACTGGTGGAGGAAGCCAGAGTCAAAGCCCAGGTCCAAGAGATGCGCAGCGCGTCTCTAAACCTTCGGGTTGGATGCTCCCCACTTCCATTTCAGGGCAACATTCAAACGTAGCGCATTTTCTTGCGTCGCGAAGCCCCCGGCCAACTTTCAAATCGGAAGCTTGGGAGAATAGAAGCCTTGCGGGTGCTATGGGGAACTACTACGCCCTAGAATTGTTTTCCGGAGACAAGCGGCAGATCTTCTTTAGCGAGAAAGGGCTGCCGCCGTCCGAGTTCCTGACCGTCTTCCGACCCTGCGACCGCGCATATCCCTCGTTCACGAGCGGCATTGAGGACAGCGATGAGCCGTACATCCCGAGTCTCGCCTACGTTGTGTCGGTTCCCAAATTGACCGAGCGATTAGACGTCATGGGATTCACCCGTCAACGGCTCGAAGAGCACGTGCAGCGCCGCCTCAACGCCGACCAGAAGGACCTCGACGGGCGCATCGAGCACTACGAGCAGGAAGGATCGTCGTCGATCCCGAGCTACTACCGTCAGCTCAAGCGACAACGGCGGACCCTGGAGCAATTCACCCTGAGGCGCTGGGTCAATAGCATGCGGGACTTGAGGACCCGCGAGGGTCTATCGCCCTTTCTCGTTCCGAAGCGCAGCATGAAGGCCTTGACGTCCCTGCAGCGCCACATGTTGAATGTGGACGAGGAATACGAATGGTATTACTTCGGGCTCCCAGTGACCGACCTCCGGTTCCTCTTGCGTGCAGTACTCCTGTGTGCGGACGCCGACGAGAACGTGTTCCTTGACCTGACGGAGATCGAGAACGACTACTTCACAGAAGGAGACGAGCCGGTACAAGACGCGCTAGCCGAGACGATCCGCATGGGCCGGGTATGCGAGAAGATCCTCGTCCTCACCGAAGGCCGCACGGACACGAGGATCTTATCGAAGAGCCTCGCCATCCTGTACCCGCACCTGGCGGACCTGTATTCGTTTCTCGACTATGAAGCGTTCAATCTCGGAGGTGGAACGGGGAACCTTGCAAGCCTCGTCAAGGGCCTCGCCGGTGTCGGCATCGGCAATCGCGTCATCGCCGTCTTCGACAACGACAGCGCCGGGGCAGTGCAAGCCAACGACGTACGCAAGCTCAACCTCCCCGACAACTTTCGCATCCTCACACTGCCCCACCTCACGTTCGCCAAGCGATACCCGACCGTCGGACCGAATGGAACACTCCGAACCGACATCAACGGCCGCGCCTGCGGTATCGAACTCTACCTCGGAACGGCGGCGCTCACCGGAGAGGATGGCTCGCTCACACCCGTACAATGGGGCGGCTACGAAGCGAAAGTCAAACGGTATCAAGGCGAGCTCACCGACAAGAAAGGCGTCGAAGAACGGTTCCTGAAATCGCTCGATGGCCCGCAACTACCCGATGAAGCCAATCTCACCGCAATACGTGCAGTCCTTCAGATGATGTTCACCGCCTTCGCCTAGCACCCTCCATAGAACAGTCAGGTAAAGCAGGGCTAAGCTCCGTAGCGCCGGTGGCTCGTCCCGAGACGTTCCGGTCATAATGCAGCAATGGACGAGAATCCTGACGTACTCCGACTGATTGAGACCTTTGAGAAGGACCAGAACCTGACGCCCCAGGAGGCCGCGTCATTCCGCTCGGATCGTCGGCAACCCGTAGAAATGCCTCTGCGGAACGTGTAGCGCTATCTTCCGACAGGTGGTGGTCGGGCATTCCGCGATCGCTCAAATCACCTGCAGCTTGAATCGATTAATGACGAGGTCCGCTCCTTCTACCGTCTTCTCAAGGTTCAGCGCCTGCTTGATTGCCTCCAGTTCTACGGATGTCTCCTGCTTGCGGATGCCGGATAGAACAGCTTTCCGAAGCTCCTCTCCGCTGCCTGCGAGAAGTTCTTGCCATTGAGGCAGTGGTAGCGTTACGGTGATGTGCTTGAACTCGGCGGGGACCCTGGCGTCATCGATGATCTTGACCGAAGGCGGGCACTTCCTTTTCTTGAGAGTGTTCGTTCGGCCCTCCAACTTTTTCACCCCGAGGTAGTCCAGGACGCGCAGCACCATGGCGCTCACGCGCTCGGCTGTCGCTTCGAAGTGTTTCTGCCGCGCTTGCAGCCTCTTCCCTTCGGCCTTGGCCAACTCGGCCATCCCTTCGCAGAAGTGGATGAAGTCGGCTACGCGATCGCGTTTTTCCGCCGCTCCCTCAAGGTACACAGTCAGCGCCCGCTCGATCTCTGGCGTGAGCCCTTCCTCTTCGGCCGACTCTGCCAGAAGCACGAGACTCTCTTCGATCTGAAATAGCGTGAAGTCTTTTGCAAGTTCTGTTGAGGCCGTGATCTCGGCGACCGCCGCTCCGCAGCCATTGTCATGGTCTGGCATTGAGAGTCTCCTCCATGCTGTTGAAGACCCGTACCGCCTGGTCGGGATTGAGCTTCGCCTTGGGGTTGAGCCGCAGCTCGCCTAGAATCTTCACGTACTCAGCGTTCCCAAGAGTTCGCTTTGCCTCTCCGAAGCGCACTCGGAACGCGTCCAGCAACATCCGGTAGACATCGCGCGCCTTTTCCAGACTCGGGATGTTGGTCACTTCGCGATAGCCGTGCCGGCCGAGAATGTCGCCGTATTCAGGCACTCCCAAGACGCTCCGCATACTGGTGAAGCGTGCAGCCATGTTCCGACTCGTGAGGCCGGTGGGCGCCTGAGTGCGGTTCGGCATCGATGCTGGCCTCGGGGCGGGCTGTGACACCGTGGACCTCGAGCCGTTCTGGTGAGCACCGCTGCCGTCTCGGGTGCGCTCATCGTGGAGCCCCTTGTATACGTCCATGCCGATTCCCAAGTAGCTCGCGCACTTCGAGAGCGCGTCGGTGCAGGCGCCTTTGTAAGCGTCACCGCGATCCGGATTGTCGTTCCCGCCGAACTGCTCGATCGCAATGGAGTATTTCGGGATCGTCAACCTCGCTCTCACCACCACCATCCGGCCGGTTTCGACGACTTCATTATCTATATGCCAGCCGTTCAGTCCGAACACATCGTTCAGCCGTTCGACAACGTAGATGACTTTGATTCCCGAGAGCCCCGGCTTCTGCGGGTTGGGCGACACTGCCTCGCGCGGAAGTGGCTCCTTCAGCTTCACTTTCAGGTCCTCCGGGAGCTGCGGCAAATCCTCGGAGTGTTCTGTGGGGAGAGATGAGACTGTCGCCGCTTCATGGCTTTGGTCAACCCCGTTTACTGGTTGCATCTTGTTTCTCCTTCCGGGTCGAAAGTTCTCTTCTGCTCTAGCGGCAGTTCGAGTTGGACCACGCCGGCCTGCCTCGTTTCTTCAACGCTCTTCCGGATCGCTTCGGCCGATTGGCTGCCGATCGCGTTTTCGAGCTCCAGCCAGGTCGCCTCGTAGATCTGCCCCAACTCGTCTCGCTCTTTGCGGATCTGTTGAACTCGCTTCTCCGGCAAGCAGGGGTTTAGGATGCGAGCATCCAGCAGTCCGAGCATCCGGAAGCGTGCAGCCTGTTCCTCTCGGACGATTGCGCTTAAGGACCGGCGGTCGTCGGCCGCATAAGCTGACTCCGGATGCGTCCAGTTCAGGCGCTGGATTTGAAAGTGGAATGGACTTGAAATGATCGGCTCAAGAATCTCTTCGCGGACCAACTGTGCCAACAGCAGGTCAAAAGCCACGGTTTCCGCCTGGAAGCCGAGGCCGGCAGCTTGGTGCAGGTCCGTTCGACTGATCGCGCTTTTTCGTGACCGCCAAACGGCCGTCAGAGAGCGCTGGTACAGAACCGGATCCATCGGCCGCAGGTCCAGCACCGGAAGCAAGCCAAGGAATGACTGCCACTCGTACCGTAATTCAGCCGATCGGCGCTCAGAATCCGCTAATCCTTTCTCTGTCATGTGATTACGCTCTCTGTCGGCCTTCGTTTGCGCGGTTTCAAAATCCGGGTTATGCTCAGGCAGCCATGAACTCAGTGGTGGAAACGACCGTCGCGGCCCCTGCCAGCTCCGAAGCGCAAGTGCCTTCTCGCGTCCTCGAAATCAGACCGGAAGAATCGAAACTGGTCTGCGTAGGCGCGGACGGCCGCGAGTTCGCGCTCTCCCGCCTCGTCGGTTCGAACGTACGGGTCGGTGACGAACTCCTTGCACCCGCACCAGCCAGGGCGTCGACCGCGGACACCGAGGTCTACATCCGGAAGCCCTCGCTGCGGCGCGCCGATGTCTACCAAGTCAAGGCTGGTTATGCTGCATTGCCGAAGCTGGACAAGCGAGAAGAACCTTTCGTGCGTGTTCAGGTCGCCGAAGGCCAACTTGGCATCAACGCCATCCACATTCCTTGTCCGGTGATTCGCGACTACTTCTTTGCTGCTAATCGGAGAGCCTCTTGGCCAAGCCAGCCTACTTTCTACTATGTGCTTCGTCTGCCACAGGACGTGACGTACAAGGAACTGCGGCTCGCCTATCGTCTCCGGCGAATGGAACTGCAGAAGCAGAACGCATCCAAAGCTGAGTTCGCCACGATTGAGCGCGCCTACAACATGTTGGCCGATCCCGACATCCGCGGGGTATATGACACGCTGATAAAAGATTCTGCGATTCCTGTTCCATTCCCCTACTCCGGTTTCGGATCTCTGTTGGTACAGGGAGAACGATCTGCGGAAAGCGGCGTTTTCTTTGCGAACCGAGTTCTGGCCTTCATGCCGGAGCGCCGGCGCCGCACCGTCCCGGTGCCTCTCCGCAAACTCGATTACTTCGAAGATTATGCGATCCTACGGGACCGCCATCGCAAACTCGAGGTTCTCATCGATCACCAGTTGTTGCCGCTCCGATGGGATCCAACCTGGAGCCAGTGGCGCCATCTCATTACCGCCACTGTCGAAATATCTGCCGACTTCATCCACACAGGCCGCTATCGCAAACGCGGCGGCGAGTGGAAACTAATCGAATGGGAAACCGCTCTCCCCAGCCGAACCGAGCTGGAAATGCCCGAAGGCCTCGAAGCTGACATCCTCAAGGCGCGGAGCACTCACACGCGCTTCGGTCAGTACTGGCAACAGATTGACCATCTCCGCGCCCACGTGCAAGAGATTCCCACGGAGCGAGGCGAATTGAGTCGCCTGTGCTGGAATCTCGGTCTACCCGGCGACTTTGATGTCGCGCAGATCACCTGGCGCCCGGACTATGATCCCTACTATCACGAGCAGCTCACCAAGCGCACGCGAGCGATGTACGTGTTCCGTGACGAATACATTTTCGATCTCGAGAAATCCGTAGTCGTCGAGGTGCCGCAGGCCGGACATGCAACCTACGTCTTCACAAAGCCAGACGATGTCAAGCAGTGGGTGTGGCAGTATGCCAAGACGACGCGTCAGGACATCCGGCTCAACCGCGACAATATTGCCGAATCGCTCGGGTTTCTTGGCCGCGTCGTTCATGGAAAGAATAAGGCCGAATGGCTGAAGGAACTCCGGATACGCATTGGAGAGTCTCCCCACTACGCACAAACCCAATAATCGGCCTCGACCTGCGCGCGGGTAACCTAAAACGGTACATCATCGTCTTGGAGGTCCTGCTCTGCGGGCTCCGGTGTGCGATCGCGGTGACCATTCGAGGGCTTGCCCGGGGCCGGACGACGTGCGGATCTATCTCTCCCACCTCCACCGTTGCCGTTGGAGTTGCTGCTTGCGGTGCCACCGAGCAACACGAGGTTCTCCGCCACGACCTCTGTGACGTACCGCTTCACGCCTTCCTTGTCGTCGTAGGAGCGCGTTTGCAGACGCCCTTCTACATACAGCTTGGTGCCTTTGGTCAGGTACGCGGCCAAATTTTCCTTTTTCCAGATCACGATCGACATCCAGTCCGTCTCTTCGTGCACCTGGTTGTCGGAATCCGTCCACTGGCGATTCATCGCCAGCGACACCCGCGAAACAGCGGTACCGTTTTGGGTAAATCTGGTTTCTGCATCGGCGCCCAGTCTTCCGACAAGGATCGCTTTGTTTACACTACGCTCTGCCATTGAATTCTCCTTTTTGTTCGAAATATCCCGCTACGTTCTTCGGCTTCAGTACAACTTCGCCGCAAAGACCCTACAGGGAAAGTCATGATGATCCCGACGCCTGACGACTCGGACGCTATCTCCAGTCGATATGCAGGTCCGGCGGTAGTAGATACAGCTTTCCGCACCGATCGCACATCAACCAGTACGCGTCGCCCTCTTCCGACACGGCTCGGCTCGATCCGTCCCAACCGCTCGCTATGATCGTGTCGCCGACGATTTCTACGAGGGTGTGAGAGACTTGGTAGCCCGATTCTTCGAGGCGCGGCGTACCTCGATGGCCGCACTCGCACACCAACTCTCCGTGCTCGATGTTTGCCACCGGAGGCCGGCTTTCAACTGCCTCTCCGAGAAATTGCGCCAATTTCCTAGCGTCGTCCAGGTTGAGCAGTAAACGCGCTGGGCCAACACAGTTGACGCGCCGGCTCGGGTAGAAATCAATGTTCAGTACTTGGCCGTCTGGGTCGGTCGGAATGTTCATCAGTTCCACGCTGTGAAGCTGGAAATAGCCGTTTCGGCCTTTCCCTTGGGATTTGCCGTTAAGCTCGATCCGGTTCATCGGTTTGCCCTCCGCAGATCCTTCTCGTAAAGCGCTCCCGTGTCCCTCGTGGCTGTCGGCACATGTCGCTTTAACGCAGCGAGTTTGCGCTCTTCATCGCACAGCTCGTGTGTGTCGAGCTCGATCAGTTCCCGATCCACAATTGCCTGTTCCAGTGCTAGGAGTTCGTTGCGGTTCCCCGTATGCTGCCGACGTGCATCGATGCTCCGCAGAATTGCGGCGCCGCAAGCCAGGCGTTGTTTCGTTGTCATTTTCCACCTCACGTCAACATGCCTCAGTACCCGCCAAGAAACCGGTGACACGGCCTATCCTGGGGCCGTGCCGATGGGGTGAACCGGCATCGGTTACCCAATACCGGCAGCCGCGGGTTACCAGGAACCGCGAACTTTCGAACCTATGGCCCGCATGCGGCCTCAAAGGTTCCACTGTGCTATGGGGGTGTCTCTTTTCGAAAGGTTTCTGCTAAACGGAAGGCGTCGTGTCGCCGGAGAGATCAGGCGTGAGTTTCGATTTCGCCCACGGCCTCGGCTACAGTTCGCAGCCCTCAACGTCTTTGGGAACGTCCACGCTACCGGATCAATACAGTCTCAACGAAACGCAGCCGTGGACTCGGCACAAGCTGCGACTGTCCAATTGTCTGCCCCGCCGTTTCTGTGTTCCTCGATCCAGCGCCGCGTGTAGCTCTTCAGTCCCTCCAGCCATTCCCGAGGGTCAGCCGAATTGAGTCGCGCGGATTCGTAGTCCGTAAAGTGCTCACTGCCGGCCTGTCGTTCCTTAGCGCGCAGCATATATTCTGACAACTCCCCAGTCGCCCTTGTCATCGGCAGATACAACCAGGCGGGCGTGAGTACGAAAGCGAGCTTGTCGGCCACGCACAGTCGTGAGAACTGTCGGCCGTTGTGCTTCGCCCAATAACGCGAATGCGCGGCTGTAAACGCAGCCCAAGACTCACCGAAAAGCAGGCCCATGATTCTTGCGCCGAGTTCCACGTGCGTCTCCCCCTCGCATCCGTCCATGTTGGGCTTCGAAATATAGCCAATGTCATGCAGGCAGAAGCTGGCCCATAAGCGAACGTCCCAGGGGAAGCCGTACAATTTCGACCAGGCGACCGCGAGGAACCAGGGGTGCAACACAGCGCAATGCGCACCGTACAAAACGGATCTCGTTCCAATAGTCATCTTTGCCTCCGCGATATTCCCGAATTCTCGACCGTGAACGCTGCCGCCGAATTCGCGATTAACCTGCCTGCCCGTGCCGCCATCAACCGCTGGTATCTCCTCCGCTGATTCTGCCGGTTCCGCTCTTTCTCCCACGCCTTCGCGCACTTCGGGCATCGCACGGCGTTGGGAGACGAGCTCTTGCACGGCGTCCCGCAGTCGGCGCAATCGTAGTGGCGGAGCTTCATTTGCAAATACATCGTCCACCTCCCGCCCTCCGCCTCCGGCGATTTCAGAGGCATCGCTCAATTCACTAGATAGGCTCCGGGCGTAGTGGAATGGCATCCTGTTGTCGGACCGCCGAACTCCCGGCACGGTTTCTCTCTTTCAGTGCGGTCCGGTTCGCATCCCATCGTGGTGTGGAGGCAGTGCCGCAGCCCACAGCCGGAAATGAGAAGGGCACTAATACTGAGCAATATCAGCCCACTATTTACTGCCTTCTTCATGCGATCTCCTTGACACCCCTTAGACTCCTTGCGCTAGGCACACGACATCCGCGGACATTGAGGATTCTTGTTCCTGTTCGCTTGCCGGTGGTGGTGGTTGTTGTTGTTGCGCCACAAGCCGCGAGAAATGTGGATGTGAACACGCCACACAATTCACACCGCGCGTGGCGGCCTTCACCGCCTCGTCAAACCCACTTGGCAATTCGACTTCTTCGCCAGACCTGGTGAAGAATTGCGGCCTCACGCAACCACTCAGCTCCTTATCCTTGCCCCAGAGTTCCAGCGCCAGATAGCCCTGTTTCGCGCGAAACACTTCCTCGGCTTCGAGCTTTGGCCGTTGCCGGGCCTCAACTCCGACGGGCTTGTGGCGTGTGATGCAAAGTTCGTAAGTCCGCGCGACTCGGAGCATTTCGATCCGCGTTAGCACGGGCGCGATGACGACGGCATGCGGCCCGTTGACCGTGAGCGAATCGAGGGTCTGCAACCACGCGAGAGCATCCCCGCTCTCCCCAGCGAAGGTAACGTAATACCCGACTTCTTCGCTTGCTCCCCCTGATTCCACACCGCGTACGACGTATCGCTTGACTCGTCCTTGGTGTTCCAGACTCAACTGGGGTTGTCCGTAGATCGCCAATTTGCGCAAGCGGTTAATCACTGTGGGCGTGAATGTTAGCCCCCACCGGTTCAGTCGTCGATCGGATTCCATCGAGATCCATCCTTTCGTTCGTTCCCAAACCTGCTTCCAAGGCCTCGCGCCGAGCGAGGGCTACGAGCGCGAGCGTGAGCTCATCTGCAGCGCGCATCGTTCGCAAGAGCGCTTCGTGGTCCTCCGCTCGCCACACTTGCCCGACTCGGTCTGCTGATACATCTCCAATCCATTTCCGAACCGCGATCGGTCCGTTCAACTCGCCTTGCGTCACTTCGCTCATGACTCCCTCTCTGGCCGGCAATCCACGTACGTCCCGCCACTCTGACCTGCGGCAGCAGCGAGAACAGCATGCCGATTACGATCAACTGAATGCCGCGTCGGCTCGTGATACCAGCAGCCGCCGCGAGTAGAAAAGCCAAAACAGCGCCGGTCGTGGCGATCGACTCAATCGATACGTCAGACACCGATTGCCTCCGTAACCCGAAGGAGTTCTTCCCGGAATTCAACGCGCACTAACTGGTCTCCCTGCCGGCCGTAGCAGTGCCCTTCGGCGTCCAGGATCAAGTACCTGCGGCTGTCGATGTGTTTGTAATGCTCAAGGCCGCTTTCCCGCCACATCCACATGAACTCTCCGCACCGACAGCCGATCAGGCGTTCTAATGGCTTCCAATTGGCAGGTTCAAGCTCCATCTCAGAACCTTCCCCGCACCACGCCCGAAGCCGCCGAACAGACAAGTAGCCGCATCACGATCAACGAGATCAGGGCCGCGGCTGCGACAGAACCCGCCTTATCCCACCGCATACGCACTTTCCCTTTTCTCCGGAATCGGGCATCCCAGGGCCGCTCGAATCATCTCCTTGCTGCAACCAGCCCAGCAGATGTACTTCTGCGGTTCGTCAACCGAGATCGCCAGGTTGTCGCCGCTCTTGTCTCGCCCCGCCGCGGCGCATGAAGGGCATCGCGTGATCCAGTTTCTCCCCGTCTTCCGCCGTACCTGGAGATGATCGAGAATGTGAAACTGCCTTTGCTGCACAGGGTACTGCCAGCGTGGAACTGGCTTTGTTTCCTTCTTCTCCCCTTCGCTCGGCTGTCCCAACTTCTGAAGGAGAGCTCCGAGTTGCTCCTCAGACAGCTTCGTCACGCGCTTGAGGAATGCCAGTTGATTGTCGAGATTGTAATCGGCGCCATAGAACCAGAACCGAGCACTGATCGCGCGGTGAATTCCCAGCGGTCCACGGATGGCATTGCCAAAGTCGCCATCCCTCAACTCGTCGTGTTTCGGAAATATCTCGATTCCCTCGGCCGTCCCCGTTCCTTTTACCGGGATACCGAGTTTCTGAGCCAAGCCGGAAATCAGAAGCCGGCACTGTCGAGCCAAAAGTGGCTGCTCTCCAAATATCCAAAGGTGGGCACCGCGGCGGCTCTGTTCCAGTGCCGCTTCCACCTTTTGTCGCTGCAGTTCCCATTGCAGTTCACAAAGGTGCTTCAGCGAGTCCTTATAATCCCCGTCCATGGCAATCCACTTGCATCGTTGCGTCGCCGGACTCATCGCATACACGCCGATCGTGAGATCACCTTCCAGATGTCGCCGGACCGTCTCGGCCTCCAGACTGGGTGCCTCGCCGTTTTTCCCGACCTTAGGCCGGAAATAGTAATAGCGGCCGCTTTCCGCGTGCGGCCGCATCGATTGGAGAACGTAGGCGCGCCGATTCACGAACAGCTGCCAATAGTCCTCCACATTTGTGGAAGTTGCCTGATAGCGCTTGGGCATAGCGGCTTCTCGTTTCGTCCTGCTCTTTCATAACCCGAATTCAAAACCCGCGCAAATGAACCGGCCAGTCTGTCGGTCAGCTCGCAATTCGGCGGTCATACCTCCGTTCAAGCAGCCACGGGCGCTGCGCCAGCATGGTCAGTCGGTGCGTCCGTTCCAGTACCTCGTATTCGGCCAGACTGTAGCCGCCCCATTTCTGGTCGTTGAAGTCCACGAGGTAGAACACCCCGTTCCTGCGGTCGAGTACATAGACTGCACCTGACTCCGGATCCTCCGGGACCAGGGTAAAGAAAAGGGCACCGGACGGAAACTGAACCCAACGAACGATTTGGGCTTCTGAGCGCTCCGCCAGCCCTCGGCTGGCTTGGTCCAAGCCGACGCTTCGCTCCAAGCCAAGATCTTCCAGTGTTAGGATCGGATTCGCTGTTAGCGTCGGCGATATTCGTACTTGCATGTTGAACCTCCTGATATTCAATGGGTTACGTCCTGAGACACGCCGAGCGCAGTGAGTCTGTTCGGATCTCCATGCAGGTGGGTCTTAGGGCGGGAGTTGCGGGTTGGCCGATCGTTGAGAGTTGGCCGGGATGAGAGCTAACCGGGCGTAGCGCTATATATAAGGTGTTGTAGTAGCCTGAACTCGCCCTTGTACCGATTGCCAGGGCGGCTAGGGAGAGAATAGACGCGTGGATGAGGAGCCAGAACTGCGTCCGTTACCGCCGCCACCGCGATGTCGAGGCATCCCTCTGGGCGACGGCAATTATACCGGCTGCTCGTACGGTTATGGTGACATCGCTCCGTTCACTGGGCCGCGCGATTGCCCTGTCTGTAATGGGTCGGGGTTCGAAGGCCCCATCGAAACAACCCTGCCGCATTCAGACTTTGGCGATCCGGACTGCTGCGGCTGCCTGAACGGCGTTATTCGCGGGGATCAGGCTGATATTGTCTGCAATGAATGCGGTACCGTGCTCCGCACCGTTCCTGCGGCGAATGTTGGGCAGACGCTGACAGGACTGGAACTTACGCTCGAGGTTGCCAGCGAAATGTGCCCGCATTGCGGGTCGGTAAATCTGTTCCCGGGCTTTTCGAAAATGCTCGCATTCACCTGTCGGCAGTGCAGAAAGGCCGTTCTGCGTCCGGAGTAGTTGGTCTAGCCCGCCGAGCAACCGCAGGGCACAGCCTACAGAAGTCCGGCATGCCGACGTTACGCTCGTGTGGATTGTTTCCGAGTGGCTAAAATCCGGACGGAGCATGGGGTGTCGCGTAGCGCGTTAGGGAGTATTGCGTGATGCGTCGATGTGGGTCGGCATTTTCCAGATCGGCGCCTCTGGACAACGGGGGCCACTGTTTTGGTCTACAAACTGCCGATCTGAACGATCACGACGGCCCAGCGTGGAATTCGAATTGGCCGCTTCGCTGATCTTGTTCGTCAGCCACGAGGCCGAAAAAGCCGCTGCTCAATCCTTTTGCTTCCGTACGGCAAGCATGCTCCATCGTTCAGTCGGCGGTGCTAACCATGGACCGATGATGGTGCCCTCGCCCGGTTCAAAACGGCCTTGCGGCTGGAAGCCTGGAGAGCCGACAGACCATCGATACCCGAAGTTTTGGAGTGTCAGCAACGGAGCAAAGGTGGACGGTGATGGTTCGGCGCTCGGCCGCAGCGGGCTTGGGTCACAATAGAAGCGGCTGAAAGCACCTCGGAGAGGCTCTTCGGTCGACGAAAGCCCGTGTTGGCGTGCGGTCTCATCCTGTTTCGCCGTCATATCGCGGAGCGCGTCATCAATCTCCAGGGCCAGCTCTTTATGGGAGATGGCCTGGGAGTCATTCGGTGTCTGTTCGCGGGTGCGCCTAATCAGCAGACGCCGAAGCTTTCTTAGGTCGCCTTGCTGTTCCTGGACAATGTCTGCGAGTACCTCAAAAGGTACGTCGGGTGAATACGGCATCATGCCGATTGGTACCTCGTTGGGTTTCCCAGAACTGCGTAGACCAGGTATGGCATTAGCGGATTCAGCGAGCAGTTGTTCTAGCGGACCGTGCCCCGGGTGCACGCAGCCCACGCCGGTCGCGGGTATGACGACTAGGCGACCAGCAGCTAAAAGAGGACGGGCCTCCGTCATCAAAAAGCCGATCACGTCGTCTGGCAGCCGTGAAGCATGACCGATACAGAAATACAAATTGCGTCCCTTACCGTCCTTCTCTGCGAGGGACATAATATAGCCCGCCCCTCCTGGTGCGTTCCAGATTGCTCCGGGGAGCACGTCCAAGAGCTTGCCGTCCTGTGTGGGGCCTTTCCAAAGGAGTATGAGCACGTCTGCGTAGAGGGCCCAAAGGCGGACTGCTTGTTTGAGGCCGTCGAGCGTACGCACCTCAAGGGTGACGTTAAATGCGGCGGGGAATGCTTGCGCATTCCGGAGAATCCTCGCGAGGTTTCCGCGACCCCAAAAGTCATAGACAGTTGCGGCAGTGCCCGCGTACTTCGTTGGGATTTCATCCCATAGGCCAAGGAGCGCCTGCACGACGCGCCCGTTGGCCTGTTCCAGTGATGCGGGTGCTGGTCCCTGGGTGGAAGGTTCTTCCCAATCGCCGGTTCCGAGCGCGATGATTCGTTCGCGGACTGCGGCGTTCATTGCTGCGAGTTTGGGGGCTGTCTCCTTTACCTCGGCAACACCGTGCTCATCGCCTTCGAGTAACCCGATCGCGTTGAGCGCTTGTGAGACTTCCGTTTGTCGTCCCAACACAGAGGAATAGCTGACGATCTGCAGCAGGACATCCGCAAGCCCCTCGGCAGGAACTCCCCCACCTTTCATCAGTTCATAAGCACTAATCGCATGTCCAAGTGCCTCTTCAGTTCGTCCGTTGTCACTGAGAGCACGAGCAAGAGCCTGCTTGGTGAAGGCCACTTCCTCCGGTCGTCCGACAGCCGATGCCAATGCTTCGGAAGCAAGATCAATTGCGGTCTCGGAATCGCCGGCTCCCCGAGTGATTTCGGCAATGAGGTGGGTCGCTGCCTGCCTAATGACGGCGTCGCGCGGGTTTTGGCACGCGTCAACCAGAGCTTCCGCCTTGCGCCTCGCCGCAACATGGTCGCCTGCATGGAAAGTCACAACAGCGACGGTGTACAGGGCTCCCACGAGGAAGCCCTTTTTGTCGTCAGACTTTTGGCCGAGCCGAACGGCCGCTTCTGCAGCGGCGAGAGCTGCCCTATGAAAGCCCATGTGAGAGGCGTTGTTGGCCATGTTTGACAGCTGGCCACCAATTCGTGCCGCTCGGTGTTCGGTTGTCGCAACAGCCTCCAGTTCGCGGATTCGGCTAAGGGCGTCGTCTTCCTTATTGGATTTCAACGCCCAGAAAATCCCGGAGCTCATAGCTGCTTGCATGAGTTCCCCGTCTTCGTAGTCAGGGTGCGCGCGGGCGGATGCGTCGCAGGCCTCGACAAGGTCCGTAACCTCTGCATGTCGATTCTGTTGACAGAGGAGGATGATCAGTCGGGATCTGACGACACACGCCTGAGTCGTAAGGCCGTCTTCTTCGTCGTCCTTGGTCTGTTCACAGTATTCCAAAGCGGATCGGAGTGCTTCTTCAGCACCGATATGGTTTCGTTCATCCTCACACACGTCGGCCTTCGTGCGGTAATAGAGTACTTTGACAAACCCGGCGTCGATCCTTCCGATCCTTTGCTCAGCTTGAGCCAGGTAGCCCCTCCGATTGCCTGACCCGCGCCGCGGCGATGAGACGAGGGCAAGCGCGAGCAATACTTCAACTTCCTCTTCGGCAAGCTCTGCGGCCTGTGCGAGAGCGAGAGCTTCCTCAAGTTCGCGGACCGCCTGCGCGTGTTCTTCTTGTCGGGCTAGTGTTTGTGCGAGATTGAGCTTCGCGCGAATGGTGCGTCTCGGACCGGCATCAACCTTATTTGCAAGTTGGGTTACCGCTTTGACAGCCGCGAGATCCTCCGGTGCTTTAAGCTGCGCGAAACTCTCCAAGACTTCAGGACTGAGGCGAAGCCATTGGCAAACGTCCCCGCCGTCGTGAACGCATACCTTGCTGACGGGAAGTGCAACAGATAATAGTCGCTCGATGCTCCGGCGCGTCTTCGGCAGCAGGGCGGCATTCGTGAAGAGGCCGTAGCATATCGGTGGCTCGGGCCATTTCGCCGCGGCACTAAGGTTGGCAGTGATTCGCGAGCATTCCTGGCGCACTGCCGCGAGAATCAACCCTTCGGACTTCGCACCCGCCGCATTGGCGCCCTCGACGAACTTGCACTGGAACACAAACCCCCCATCAAGCGGCTCCGTTGTCGGATACGCCAATATTCCGTGGAAGTACGCATCGCGTCCCCAATCACCGTGGCCACCCCAGGCCTCAATGCCAAGACCAAGCCGCGCTTTGAGTAACGCTTGGACGAGCTGCTCAAACTTCTCCCAACCAAGATCATCGAGCCGGTATTCGATCATGGAAGCCTACTTTACTCACTGCAATCCGAGCGCTGTACACCTCGCTAGTCCATTGGCCCAAAGATGCGGGCCGGAATGGTCGACCAACTAGCGCACTTGAGACATTGTAATGCGAAGTGCTCGCGGGTTAACGGCATTTGCTCTGGCTGCAAAGTACAATTCGAATGCACAGAGAGCGGTCAAACTCCCAAGAATCGGTCGCCTCAGGGGGACCGGATAGAGGTAGGTTTGCGACGATCACCCGCGTAAAACGAGTGTTTAGAATGGTCGGCGACCTGGGCACCTCCTTTATTTCCGCCTCGCCCTAATCAAGCCCGAGCAGCGTCTCGCTTTGCCGAACGCGCAGCCGTGACCGCCAACGAGTCACACCGTTCGTGATTCGGTTGCCCGGAGTGTCCTCGGACGTGTATCCACGTGACCTCGTGGTAGCCGGCCAACTCCTCAAGTTCCTCCCACAAATCCCGATTCACCACTGGCTTTCCAGTGGAGGCTCGCCAGCCGTTGGCCTTCCACCTCGGAAGGAACTCGGTGATTCCCCGGCGTACATACTCGGAGTCGGTCAACACGGTGACCTGGCTGGCACGCTTCAAAGCCCGCAGCCCCTCAATGGCGGCGATCAGTTCCATCCGATTGTTGGTCGTGTCCGCCACACCACCTTGCAGGACCCGCTCATGCTGACCGCACCGAAGGATGCACGCCCAGCCTCCGGGACCGGGGTTCCCGAGGCACGAACCGTCAGTTGTGATCTCAACTTCGCTCATATTCGACCTCC
>Ga0335069_10001195_pt1 | contig 42038 bp, 41 predicted proteins | sample Lox_Sample_11_FD_206714 | JGI IMG/M metagenome (GOLD analysis project Ga0335069, IMG submission 206714) | Soil microbial communities from Loxahatchee National Wildlife Refuge, Florida, United States - Lox_Sample_1.1 | ecosystem: Environmental > Terrestrial > Soil > Wetlands | place: USA...
CAATGCAGGAAACCAAATCCAAAGAAGAAACACCAAAGGGAAACATATCTTCATTCAATGATCAGAAGGTGTCAGAAACCAAAATTGCTGGAATAATTCCTCTATGGCAACTGTGGGAAAAAATACCGCTCTTTATTTTGTCGGTAATTTTTTCCATGATCACGATTTATGCTCAATACAAACCTTCCTTAGAATATTTACCCTTGGGTTCCCGGCTCACAAATGATCCTGTTTCCTTTATGACTTATCTGGAGAAAATCTTCTGGCCTCATGATATGGCTGTTTTTTATCCCTTTTCAGATCAACTTCCTTTTTTGCAAGTTTTAGGCTCCGCTTTATTGATTGTTATTATCAGCGTAGCTGTCATTGTTGAGATAAAACATTTACCATATCTTGTTGCCGGATGGTTTTGGTACGTAATAACTCTTCTGCCTGTTACAGGAATCATTCAAGCAAGAAATTTCTCAATGGCCGACCGCTATACCTATCTGCCTTTAATTGGCATTGCTGTTATGCTAGCATGGGGTATTCCCTCTTTGATCAAGGCTGAATATACGCGCAAAAAAATTTTATTCCCGCTGGCAATAGCCTTTCTTGCCATCCTTGCAGTCTTAACATGGCGGCAATGCAGCTACTGGAAAAACAGTATTGAGATCTGCAATCACGCTTTGCAGGTAACAAAGGATAACTATTTGGCGCATATTGATTTAGGCTCAGCACTGTTTGACGAAGGAAAAATCGAAGAGGCCATAGCTCATTATAACGAAACCATAAGCATAATGCCGAATATTACCTTGAGCTACAACAAAAGAGGGATTGCTTACGCTAAATTGGGCCAGTATCAACGCGCAATTGAGGACTTTAATCAAGCCATCCGCATTAAACCGGAAGATGCCATTTCTTACAACTGTAGGGGAAATGCATACGCTGAACGCGGTCAATATCAAATGGCCATCGAAGACTATAGCAAATCCATCTACCTTAACTCCGATGATCCCTTTGTCTATTACAAGAGGGGAATTGCTTACACTAAACTCGGCCAGTATCAAATGGCCATCGAGGACTTCAGCATTGCCATTCACCTGAAACCGGATTATGCCGATGCTTACAACAACAGAGGGGCTATTTACTCTAAATTTGGCCAGTACCAAATGGCCATTGAAGACTTCAATACCGCCATTCGCTTGAAACCGGATGATGCCGATACCTATTTCAACAGAGGATTGGTTTATTTTAATCAAGGGAACAACATCTCCGGCTGTGAGGACGCAAAAAAGGCCTGTGAATTAGGAAATTGTAAAATATTGGAAGCGGTTACTGGCAAAGGATTCTGCCGACGCTAACGATAATTTTCCCACTTGCATCATAGAATCATAAATCATCAGGATTTCAGTATTCGCCGCCTTCTTGCCGATTGTTGTTAGACGGCAAATTTTTGCGCTTTAGAAACAACGTGGTCCGAACCTTAATATTACGACACAATCTCAAGGAAAATGACAAATAATCAGATTATGCCAACAGCGCTGCCATGTAAGATATCATCTCTTCTGTGAGCCCCGGATAGACTCCTATCCAGAAAGTATTTTCCACGATTCTATCTGTATTTTTGAGGTTTCCCGCGATCCTGAATCCGGTTTTTGCTTTTCTCATTTCATTGAAACATGGATGTTTTACGATGTTTCCGGCGAAAAGCATTCTTGTCTGCACACCATTTTCTTCGAGACGGTTTACGACTTCACTTCTGCCAATACCCGCTTTTACCGTTAAAAGGAAACCGAACCAACTTGGGCGGGAATTTTTTGAAGGTTCGGGAAGAATGTATTTATCGCCCAGATGAGATAATTTTTCTTTTAAAAGACTCCAGTTCTTTCTCCGTTTTTTGATAAATTCAGGAAGTTTGTCCAGTTGCGCGCAACCAATCGCTGCTTGCATATCCGTAACTTTCAGATTGTACCCGAAATGTGAATACACATATTTATGATCATAACCGGCAGGCAGTTCGCCAAATTTTTGTGTGAATCGTCTGCGGCAGGTATTATCCTTTCCGGATGGACAGTAACAATCTCTTCCCCAATCCCGAAGAGAGAGGATGATCCTTGATAATTCAGAATCATTTGTATAAACCGCTCCGCCTTCACCCATCGTCATATGATGAGGCGGATAGAAACTAGATGTCCCGATATGTCCGAAAGTTCCTGTATATCTCCAGTTATTTTTGTATCTATATTCCGACCCGAGCGAATCACAATTATCCTCTATCAACCAGAGCTTATTATCATCACAAAATTTTTTTACTTTTTCAACATCAAAAGGATTGCCCAACGTGTGGGCCAGCATCACCGCTTTCGTTTTTTTGCTGAGGGCTTTATCCAGCAAATTGACATCTACATTATATTCGGGGATTGTGATATCGACAAAAACAGGAATCGCTCCATATTGCAGAATTGGCGTTACCGTCGTAGGAAAACCGGCGGCTACCGTGATAATTTCATCGCCTCTTTTGATTTTTTTATCTTTTAATTTATCGCTGGTAAGCGCCATGAAAGCGAGAAGATTCGCGGAAGAACCGGAATTCACAAGATAGGCGTGTTTAACTTTTAAAAAGGATGCAAATCTTTTTTCAAATTCATCGGCAAATCTTCCTGTCGTAAGCCAAAAATCAAGAGACGCATCTACAAGATTAATTAATTCTTTTTCATCAAAGACTCTGCCCGCATAGGATATTGTCTGCCCCTTTTTAAAACTCTTGTTCTTATCTTTGGAATTTAAATTTTTTTCGTAATATCTTTTTACAAGAGTTAAAATTTCTTTTTTATCCATGATATTCTTCGATCTGTTTTGACGTAATTTCGCTTAAATTCCCTTTTCCCAGATATCCTTTGTACCATTCAACTACTTTTTTAACCGCTGTTTCACTATTCCATCTTGGTTTCCATAAAAGCTTCTTCAGAGCTTTGGATGAATCAAGCCTCAAGTAATTAGCTTCATGCGGAGCATTGGGATCTTTTTTAATTTCATATTCCGCGTTACTCCCCCAAAATTTACAGAAGGTATCAATGATTTTAAGTACCGGTTTGGCATCTTTTTCTTTCGGTCCAAAATTCCAGCCCGTGGAAAATTCCTGCGGCGATGTGTACAGCGATTCCGCGAGCATTAAATATCCGGCAAGCGGCTCCAGAACATGCTGCCATGGCCTTGTCGAATCGGGATTCCGCACTATAATTTTTTCGCCTCTCATGACGCCGCGAATACAATCCGGGATAAGCCGGTCGGCAGCAAAATCTCCGCCACCAATCACATTGCCGGCTCTGGCCGTGGCTATTCCAATTTTTGTTCCTGAATTGTAAAATGATTTCCTATAGGAATCCGTAACAAGTTCTGAACAAGCCTTAGAATTGGAGTAAGGATCGAAACCTCCCATGGGCTCGTTTTCTTTGTAGGCTATCTGGGGATTTTCCCTGTTTTCATAACATTTGTCGGTTGTGACATTGACGATGGCTTTTAATGTTTTGTTTTCCCGCAAAGCTTCCAACAGATTAATGGTTCCCATCACATTTGTGGCATAGGTATCGATGGGATTTTTATACGATTCGAGAACAAGAGGCTGCGCAGCCAGATGAAAAACGATTTCCGCTTCTCCGATATGCTTTTTCAGACCATTTAAATCGCGGACGTCGCCGTGAACCGACTTAATCTTCGATTTTAATTTCAGTAATTCAAACAAACCCGGCTTTGTTGGAGGATTAAGGGCATAGCCCGTAATATTTGTCCCCATTTTCCAAAGCCAGAAGGAAAGCCAGGAGCCTTTAAATCCAGTGTGGCCGGTTACAAAAACTTTTTTCCCTTTCCAGAACTTGTTGGAAACGTTTCTCATTATTACTCAACCTTCCAAGGTGCCTTACCCTTTTCCCACAAATCATTGAGATATTTGGCATCTTTCACGGTATCCATGCATTGCCAAAAACCTTCGTGCTTAAAAACTTTCAAAGCCTTGTCACGGGTCAGGTCCCTCATGGGCTCCTGTTCCAGAAAACAATCGCCGTGTTCTTTTAAATATTTAAAGAATGTCTTTTTGAAGACAAAAAATCCGCCGTTGATGAATCCATCTTTAACCTGCTGTTTTTCCGAAAACTTTTCAACAATGTCTTCTTTTATGTATAGTTCTCCAAAACGGGAATCGGGATGTACCCCTGTTACCGTCCCGGTTTTTTTATGCCTTTTGTGGAACGCATAGAGTTTTCTTATGTCTATATTGGAAACCCCATCGCCGTATGTAAGCATAAAATCATCCGAATCTATATATTTCTCCACTTCCAGCAAGCGGCCTCCGGTCATCGTTTCTGATCCCGTATCGGCAAGAGTAACTTTAAAATTATCAAAACTATTTTTTTTATATATGCGAGTTGAACATCTTTTGCCGAAAGTAATCGTAAGATCATTGTTAAAAGCTTCATAATTCAGGAAGTACTCTTTAATCATTTCGCCTTTATAACCCAGGCAAATAATAAAATCATTATACCCGTAATATATGTATAATTTCATGATGTGCCAGAGAATGGGATGTCTGCCTACAAGCACCATCGGCTTGGGCCGGTACTCGGTTTCCTCTCTCATTCTCACTCCCATACCACCCGCCAGAATGACTACTTTCATAAAATTTCCTTATCTTAAAGTTTACTATTTTAAAAAATTGAAAATGAACTTATAAAAACTTGCACATATGTATTATATACAACAATATTACAAAAACTACAATTCCTATCAAATACAAAGCTATTAATTATTGCCTTTTTAAAGAAATTATGCAAGTGTATAACCTCAATCAATAAAATTTTACTTTTAAAAGATGTCGATTAAGCTGATAAGGCATGAAGCAAACTATTCATAAAATATTTTAACAAATAAATCTAAGACTGGAAATCGCTGATACTTGGGGAAAAAACTTTACAATAATCCTTTGAAAGAAGACCTGGATCACGTTCTTGCCCATACTGAAGGCTTATGGGAAGAATCACGGGGCAAAAAAATTTTCATTACCGGTGGAACCGGTTTTTTCGGTTGCTGGCTAATGGAGAGTTTTGCCTGGGCCAATGACAAACTGGATCTAGGTGCGTCCATCTTCGTCCTGTCCAGAAATCCTGCGGCATTTGAAAAAAAAGCACCGCACCTATATCATCATAAGGCCATTAATTTTTTAAAGGGTGATATTAAGGATTTTGTTTTTCCTGAAGGTTCGTTTTCGTATTTGATTCACGGCAGTGTTTATCAACAAACTGCAAATGATAAAGAAGATAACGTTTTCATGGCCAAGGAAATGTTAAACGGCACAACAAACATTCTTGATTTGTGCGTAAAAGCCAAAGTAAAAAAAATGCTTCTCATCAGTACCGGCGCTGTCTATGGCAAAGCACTGGCCCCTTTGAAAAAGATATCTGAAGATTTTTTTGACTCTATTGATCCGGCTAACAACCGGTATGCCTATCATCACGTCAGACGAATGATGGAAACAATGGCTGTAATTTATGCTAAAGAATATGATTTCGAAGTTAAAATTGCCCGCTGTTTTTCTTTTATCGGCCCATACCTGCCGCTTAACGGCCGTTTCGCAGTTAGTGACTTTATTCTTGATACACTTTCCCGAAAAAGCATCACCATTAGAGGTGATGGTAAGGCGGTTCGCTCTTATCTTTATATGGCCGATCTTGTTGTCTGGTTATGGACAGTACTATTCATGGGAGCAAATTGCAGACCGTATAATGTCGGATCTGAAATTCCAACGACGATTCACGAAGTTGCCAAAGAATTCGCAAAAGAAACTGTTCCAGCTTTGCCGGTTTCCATTTTAAAGAGATCTTCCGGAGGAGTTGCTCCGGACTATTACGTGCCAGATACTACCAGAGCGCGAACTGAACTGAATTTGCAACAAAGAATATCCTTTACAACATCTATAAAAAAAACTATGCAGTGGCATAGAAATATAAATTAAATAAAGGAGCATAAAAATGGCCGATGTAATGATTGGAAACAAAAAGGTGGGAGACGGAAAGTCCTGCTACATTATTGCCGAAATCGGCATTAATCATAACGGTGATATAGAAATCGCCAAGAGACTGATCGACCTCGCCAAGATTTCAGGATGTGATGCGGTCAAATTTCAAAAAAGAACTGTAGATGTGGTTTACACGACTGAAGAACTGGCAAAACCCCGTGAGAATCCTTTTGGAGAAACTAATGGCGATTTGAAATATGGTTTGGAGTTCGATCTCAAAGATTACAAAGAGATAGATAAATATTGTCAGGGGAAAAAACTGCCATGGTTTGCATCCTGCTGGGATGAAGGTTCGGTTGATTTTATCGCTCAATTTGATGTGCCTTGTTATAAGATCGCATCCGCCAGTCTGACGGATGATGATCTTCTTCGTTATACCCAAGCAAAGGGAAAACCAATTATCATGTCTACGGGCATGAGCACGTTAGAACAGATCGACCACGCAGTTGAAGTTCTGGGGAAAGACAATCTGATAATATTGCATACAACAAGTACTTATCCGGCTTCTTATGATGAACTCAATCTATCGGTAATACCCTTGCTGAAAAAACGCTACAATGTACCTGTGGGCTATTCGGGCCACGAAACCGGTATCGCATCTTCCGTTGCTGCCGTTGCTCTTGGGGCATGCGTTGTGGAAAGACATATCACGCTTGACAGAGCTATGTGGGGATCTGACCAGGCTGCGTCTTTGGGACCGAGCGGTGTTATCAAACTGACAAATGAAATACGTTTAGTCGAAAAATCAATGGGTGATGGCATCAAAAGAGTTTTTGAACGTGAAGAACCGATTATTAAAAAATTGCGTCGAAAAGGATAGTTTTATGAATAAAATCAATGCCGTGGCCCTTGATATTGATGGTGTTTTGACCGATGGCACCTTTATATGGGGTCTTAATGGCGAAGAATTCAAATCTTTTTCTTTCTTAGATATCATGGGAATTTCTTTGGGCAGTAAAGCTGGATTAATTTTCGCTCTGATCTCCGGTGAAAATAATTTATTGATCGATCGGCTTGCGGAAAAAATGCACATTGTTGATATCTACAAAGAATGCAAAGATAAAGCTGAAGCCTTAATCTTATTTGGCAAAAAGTATGGTCTTAACCTTGATGAGATTTGTTTCATGGGAGATGATGTCAATGACATAGGTGCGATGGAAATAGCCGGATTGTCCGCCGCGCCCGCTAACGCTCATAAAAGTGTAAAACAAAAAGCAGCGTTGATAACCGAAAAATCAGGTGGCCAGGGTGCAGTACGGGAGTTGCTGGACATCATTCTGACGCATAATAAAAAGTGTGACAAAAAATGAAGCTATCCGATTATGTATTTCAGTTTATCGCCGCTCAGGGTGTGAAGCATGTGTTCATGCTTCCCGGTGGCGGAGCGATGCATCTGGTGGATTCTCTTGGCCGCAATAAAAAACTCACATACGTTTGTAATCTTCATGAACAGGCATGCGCGATAGCGGCGGAAGCCTACGCCCGTGTTACCAATAATCTTGGCGTTGCCCTTGTAACAACAGGGCCGGGCGGAACAAACGCCATTACCGGTGTCGCCGGAGCGTGGCTGGCGTCAACGCCATGCTTAATAATATCCGGCCAAGTCAAGAGACCGGATATGAAAAGCAACTCCGGCGTAAGACAAAAGGGACAGCAGGAACTTGATATAGTTACGATCGTAAAATCCGTAACAAAATACGCATTCGTTGTTATGGAACCTGAGACGATCCGATATCATTTGGAAAAAGCCGTCTATATGGCCAGAGAAGGAAGAAAGGGACCTGTATGGATTGACATTCCCTTGGATGTTCAGGCCGCGCAAATCGATCATGATAAATTACGTGGTTTTAATTTAAGTGGAATAAAATCAGAAACAAAGAAGTCTTTATCCAAACAAGTAAAGCATACCATTCAAATTTTAAATAATTCGGAACGTCCTGTCATCCTTGCGGGAAACGGAGTACATTATGCGGGAGCAAAAAATGTTCTTTCCCGGTTGACAGATATCCTAAACATTCCCGTTTTGACAACATGGGCGGGAAACGACCTTTTTGCAGATAATTATCCATTATTCATCGGCAAGCCAGGCACACTTGCCTCACGTGGTGCGAACTTCGCCATACAAAATGCAGATTGTTTGATTTCAATCGGAGCACGCCTGGATTTTGACGTGACCGGATTCAATCAGAAAAATTTCGCCAGAGCGGCTAAAATAATTGTAGTTGATATAGACTCTGCCGAAATAAAAAAATTACAGATGAAAGTGGATGTCCCGGTGCCTGCAGATGCATTAAATTTTATTCAGGAATTTATCAAACAAAAAAAATCCCTTAAATCAGCAAACAGGCAAGCATGGATATCACGATGTCAAGAATGGAAAGACAAATATCCTGTTGTTTTACCCGAGTACTGGAAACAAAATAAATATGTTAATTCATATGTATTTGCGCAGGTGCTCTCTGAAGAACTGACAGCAAATGACCTCGTTATTCCGGGAAGTTCCGGATCAGGCATCGATACTTTCTGGCTATCTTTCAAGAGCAAAAAAGGACAACGTGTTTTCAGTACAGGGGGTCTCGGAGCCATGGGCTTCGCTATCCCGGCCAGCATCGGCGGTTGTTTAGCCAGCGGCGGAAAACGCACAATCACTGTGGATGGAGACGGCGGTTTTCACATGAATGCTCAAGAATTACAAACTGTTGCTTGTCTTAAACTCCCGATTAAATATTTTGTTCTTAACAATCAGGGATATGCATCCATTCGTAATATGCAACGCAATCACTTCCATGATCATCTGGTGGGTTGTGACCAATCCAGCGGTCTTTCTCTACCCGATACCCTCTGTGTTGCCAAAGCTTATTCCCTTGCAACGGCAAAGCTCAAAAGCCACAAAGCATTACGACAGAATATCCGAAAAATCCTGGAATCTCCCGGACCCATTGTATGCGAAGTCATGGTAGACCCTGACCAGCCCGTTGCCCCACGTGCTTCTTCAGCAGTTAAACCGGATGGAACAATAGTTAGCAAACCGTTAGAAGACCTCTGGCCATTCCTTAAGCGAGATGAATTTCTAGATAACATGATTATTCCTCCATTGGAGGAATAACCCTGACTGGCTTATAAAGATAGAGGTAGAAATGTCACATATTGGTATAATGCAAGGCAGACTTTCTTCACCCAAGGATAACAGGATTCAATTCTTTCCGGAAAATTGGGAAAGAGAATTTGAACTGGCCTCTCTGGCTCAATTTGACTGCATTGAATGGTTATATGATTTTCATGATGCGAACATGAATCCCATTGCAACTGATGAAGGCATTGAAACAATAAAATCCTTGATGCAGCACCATAACGTCAAAGTCGACTCACTTTGCGCGCACTGTTTTATAGAAAAGCCGCTGGTTGGCGCATGTGCCGGGAAAAAGAATGAGTCATTTTCCTTATTAGGATGGCTCTTGAGGCGTTTAAAAATGCTTGGATCTGCTCGACTGGTACTGCCATTAGAAGATGCCGCTTATTTGTCTGACGGCGCCGAGTTTAACCGCCAGGTGGAATGGATGAAACGCGCGTTGAATCTGGCAGAAAAGAATCAGATTGAAATAGATTTGGAGACCACCTTATCACCTTTAATTCTTGCTTCTTTTCTTGACAAGTTACCGCATCCGTTCCTGAAGGTTAACTATGATATAGGAAATAGCGCAGGGATGGGTTATGATATATGTGATGAATTTGCTGCCTATGGCCATCGCATTGGGAGTGTCCATATTAAGGATAAACTTTTGGATGGGCCGACTGTCGCTTTGGGTAAAGGCATTGCGGATTTTCAATTATTGGCCAGTTGCCTGGAAAATATAAATTTCACAGGAGACATCATTCTGGAAGCTGCCCGCGGAATTCCAGGTGAGGAATTGACATGGGCAAAGAATAATCGATCTCTGGTGCTTAAATACGTCTTACGGAGTGAAACATGAAAAATCTTTTTGACCTGACCGGACGTGTCGCTATTATTACCGGCGGAGCGGGCTTTATGGGTCCGAAACACGCGGAAGTTATTGCGAACTACGGAGGAATCCCTGTCATTGTTGATCTTCCCGAACTTGATCCGAATAAAGTGGCAAAAATATTATCTGACAGCATAAAAAAAAATGTTGTCGGTTATACAGCGGATATTACCAAAACAGAGCAGGTTCAGGGTATTCTCGATTTTGTCCTTAAAAAGTTCGGCCGGATTGACATATTGATTAACAACGCCGCAAATAATCCCAAAGTGGAATCAACCGGCCTAACCGGCTGGGCGAGGTTCGAAAATTTTCCTATATCCCTTTGGGATGAAGACTTGAACGTCATCCTGAAAGGCTCTTTTTTATGTTGCCAGATCATTGGCAGTGAAATGGCAAAACGTAAATCCGGTGTGATTTTGAATGTAGCATCTGATCTCGCGGTTATCGCTCCGGACCAGCGGATTTACCGGCAGGATGGATTGCCGGGTGATCAACAACCCGTTAAACCTGTTACCTACGCTGTGGCAAAAACCGGATTAATTGGTTTGACACGTTATCTGGCAACTTATTGGGCTGATGTTGGAGTACGTGTCAATGCTATCTCACCCGGCGGTGTATATAATAACCAGCCTGAGGAATTTATCCAACGACTGACTAGTCTCATTCCGATGGGTAGGATGGCCGACATGGATGAATGGCAGGGGGCCATACTCTTTCTGTGTTCAGATGCTTCATCCTATATAACAGGAATAAATTTAACCATAGATGGTGGTCGGAGTATTTGGTAAATTATTTTATGCAATTTTTTAAAAACACGGAAATAATAAATTTAAGTAATTAATAATTCCCAATAGTTCATTGCAGAACAAAAGAAATAAAAATTTAAAATATTAATAATTTAATTTGTAAAGATAACCTATGGAATCATCTTATTCAAAACAACTAGAAAAACTTCTTGGTGAAGATCTGCAGACCATCATTGATCGTGAGAAAACCCGTTTTGATGAAGTTGTCAAACTTTTCGGTGATTCATTGATTCTATATGGAGCCGGGCAGTTAGGCCGCAAGGTTCTGAATGTTTTAAGATCGGCAGGCATCAGTCCTTTAGCCTTTACTGACAGCAATCAAAATTTGTGGGACACAACGATCGAAAACATTAAAGTGCTCTCGCCCGCTGATGCGGCAAAAAAATTTGGTGACAAGGCCGCCTTTATTGTAACTATTTGGAGTTTATATGGTTCATTTGTTGAAATTAATCAACAATTGACAAAGCTCGGCCGTAAAAAGGTGGTACCTTATCTTCCCTTGTTCTGGAAATATCATAAAAGCTTACTTCCTCATTTTTGCCACGATTTGCCGCATTTGACTTTTCAATGCGCTAAACAACTTAGACAGACGTTCTCTCTTTGGTCGGATGAAAAATCACAATCATGTTTCATCGCATTTTTAAAGTGGCGATTGTATTCGGATTATAATATCCTGCCCCCACCGATTGATTTTTATCCGAAAGACATTTTTGAGCTAAATGAGGACTATGGTTTTGTGGACTGCGGAGCTTTCGATGGTGATACCGTTACCGATTTCGTAAATCGGCGGGGAAACGCATTTCGAGATATTATCGCGATTGAACCGGATCCGGTTAATCATCAGAAGCTGAGAGATGCCGTGTCCAAGCTGAATAATAATAAAAGAAAGCGAATAACTCTGGTGCACGCAGCGGTCGGTGATAAAAAAGGGAAAATATCTTTCAATGCCTGTGGAAGCATGGCTTCATCAATAGAAAGCTCTGGAAATATGAGCATCGAATGCATAACATTAGATGATATTCTTGATCCTCACTTAAAGTATTACATAAAAGTAGATGTGGAAGGAGCGGATTTAAACGTTTTAATGGGAGCAAAAAAAATCATTGAGGCAGGAAATTCAATCTGGGCAATGACGCTGGAACATAAATATGATGATCTTTGGCGCATTCCTTTATTCATTAAATCAGTTTCGAATGGCTATAATTTTTATCTTCGTTCACATCATTTTGAAGGTACAGATCTCACTTGTTATGCTACACCTAAAAAGATTAATTAGAATAATTTAATATGAACAATCATTAGGACTATTTACAGAGGAGATTATTAGATGCCATTAATCAGTGTGGTTACACCTTGTTTTAATGAAGAAGATAATGTTCTGGAACTTTTTCAAAGAGTAAAGAAAATTTTTGATGACTTACCCAATTATGCCTACGAACATATTTTTATTGATAATGCTTCTACGGATAAAACAGTCACTATCTTAAAGAACATTGCCAGGGACAATCCACAAGTAAAAATAATAGTCAATACAAGAAATTTTGGACAGATACGATCACCAATGCATGCGACTTTCCAAACCAAAGGCGATGCCGTAATTGGAATTGTTGCAGATTTTCAGGATCCACCGGAATTGATTCCTGATTTTATAAAAAAATGGGAAGAGGGATATAAGATTGTTATCGGCGTTAAAGCAAAAACAGAAGAAACTTTTTTGCTTTCCGCAATACGGAAAACATATTATAAAATTATCGGGAAATTGTCTGACATCGAAATGGTTCAGAATTTTACCGGTTCCGGTTTATATGACAGGGAAGTCATTGAAATTATCAAAAAGATTGACGACCCTTATCCGTATTTCCGCGGCTTAATATGTGACATCGGTTTTGAGCGGGCAATTATCTTATATAATCAGCCGGTCAGAAAACGGGGCGTCACAAAGAACAATTTCTATACTCTCTATGACCTAGCCATGCTGGGCATCACAAACCACTCGAAAGTGCCATTGAGAATGGCAACGATGACCGGCTTTGCCGCGGCAATTCTTAGTTTACTTTTCGCTTTAGCTTATTTCATTTATAAGCTCATTTTCTGGAAAAGTTTTTCATTAGGCATTGCACCATTAGTTATAGGCGTATTTTTCTTTTTTGCGGTGCAGTTATTTTTTATCGGTATCATTGGAGAGTATATTGGCTCCATTCACACTCAAGTACTTAAAAGGCCGCTAGTTATTGAAAAAGAGCGAATTAATTTTGATTGACTTACCTTGACAATTCCGCCACAGATAATCGGGCGGGTACCATTATTCCAGGCTTTGTTTTTTTTGCCGAAATGATGAAGATGAATCTCCAAATTGCCGGCACATTGTTAATTCCGATTATTGTAAAAAAACAATTGTCTCGAACTTTACGGTTTTTCTTTTACGACGATTCATTTTTTGTGATCGAGATTAACTTGACACAAGTCTCCGTCTCTTATATTTAATCTCCATGACAGGATGTTTCTTAATCAACTGTTAATCGCCTCTATGAAATGTTATATGTAAATGTTATAGTAAAATATTAATAAACATAGCTAGCGACAATGATAAAACATAGGGGTAACAAGAAGAATGAAGTACAGAAAAATTGGAAAAACCGATTTGTCTTCCTCCTGTATTGGTCTTGGAACGTTCGAGATTGGTGGTTCTTCCTGGTGGGACGAACTGGATGATAAAAAATCCATCAGGACAATTCAGGCGGCATTGGATCTTGGCGTTAATTTCATCGATACAGCACCTGTTTACGGCTATGGACATAGTGAGCAACTTGTTGGACGTGCAATTAAAGGTTACCGGGACAAGGTGATAATTGCAACAAAGGTCGGTGAGGAATTTATCGGATACAACGAAGGCCGTTTTCATTACCACCACGACGGCAAGAACGTATATACCTGTCTGACAAAAAAGGCTATATTCCGCCAAATTGAAGATAGCCTGAGAAATTTGGATACTGATTATATCGATATATACTCTCCTCATTATTTTTTTGACGACACCTCCATTGGCAGTATTGAAGAGGCTATGGATACATTTCTTATCCTCAAAAAGCAGGGAAAAATTCGTTACGTCTCCGTTAGTAATATGACCTATGAGCATCTTAAAAATTTTAACGAGGTTAATGATATGGGCATATGCGGTATGCAGTTATTCTGCAACGTGCTTGATCACGACATATTGAGCAGCAACATTGTCAAATATCTTGTTGAAAACGGTCTTTCTGCTTTTGGAATAAACTCTATGGCTAAAGGTTTACTCGCCGGGGTTTTCCCCGACGATTATCAAGTTAAACCCGGAAGCGAACGCAGCGAGTCTCCGTGGTTTCTTGATGGCATGACTGCAAAAGTCAATGAAATGTTGCGTTCCTGGGCACCTTTATGCGAAAAATATTCTGCAAGTACATCGGCAATCGCTATAGCATGGACTCTGGCGCAGCCTGGCTTTACGCACATCATGGCAGGAGCTGTTGAACCTGAACATGTAAAGGCCAACGCCAACGCATCGGACATTGAATTAGAACCCCAGGAGATTACTTTTCTTACAAACGTTGCCGAGAAACTAAAAGCGGAAACTATCGACTGCGAACGAGAAAATGCCCGGCATACATTTGAAAAACTGGCTAAAGATCGTATACCGGTCATTCTTTGGGGTGCGGGTGTAACTGCTGATTATATATTGACCTGACCCCCAAAAACAGATCCAATATTTAAGTTAGGATTGGGGTATAATAAGAAAGATATTAAAGGGGGTAAGAGATATGAGCAGGAAGCGATTTACGATGGAGCAGATTATTGGTTTACTTCGGGAGATGGATGTAAAAATTTCACAAGGCAAACACGTAGGGCAGATATGCCGTGATATAGGGATATCAGAACAAACCTATTACAGATGGCGTAAAGAATACGGCGGTATGAAGACTGTCCAAGTAAAGCGCCTTAAGGATTTGGAAAGGGAAAACTCGCATCTCAAGAAAGCGGTAGCAGAGCTAACCGTGGACAAACTGATTTTGAAGGAAGCTTTGGAGGGAAACTATTAAGTCCCGACAGACGCAAGCGCTGCGTGGAGCATGTGAGGGAGAAACTTCACATTTCCGAACGGCGTGTCTGTCGGGTGATAAATCAACCCCGGTCAACCCAGAGACATTCCACTGTAGCCAGGTGTGATGAGGGGCGTTTGAGGGCGGAGATTATTAGGCTGGCCCTCAAGTATGGCCGTTACGGTTATAGAAGAATAACAGCTCTTTTACAACAGGATGGATGGCGGGTTAATCATAAACGGGTGGAAAGGATCTGGCGGGAGGAAGGCCTGAAGGTTCCTAAGAGACAAACGAAACGTGGTCGTTTGTGGTTGAATGATGGTTCTTGCGTTCGTCTTCGGCCGAGGCATCGTAACCATGTGTGGTCTTATGATTTTGTTGCCGATCGTACTCATGACAGTCGACCGATCAAGATGCTCACAGTTATTGATGAATACAGTCGTGAATGTTTGGCTATTGTTACGGAAAGGAATTTAAAATCTGATGATGTCCTGGATTGTCTGACAGAAATGTTCATCCGTCATGGAGCGCCGGAGTATATTCGCTCGGATAACGGGTCGGAATTTACGGCAAAGATGGTTCGTCGATGGTTGTCAAACATTGGTGTTCAGACCCTTTATATAGAACCGGGCAGTCCTTGGGAAAACGGCTATATTGAAAGTTTCAACGGCAAGTTCAGAGATGAATTACTAAACGGAGAAATATTCTATACCTTGAAAGAAGCGAAAACGTTAATTGAGAAATGGCGCATGGAATATAACACGTTCAGGCCACACAGTTCTTTGAATTACCGTCCTCCAGCGCCAGAGGCGTACCTGAATTAAGGAATAAAAAATGCCTGAATCCTAACTTAACATGTGGTACAAGGATTTGGGGCAGGTCAATATCAAAACGCATGCCCATAGATCAGTGCAACGTTATTGCTGTTGTTGATTCCAACCCTGATTTGCGTGGACAGACACGATTCAACTGTTCTGTAATGCCATTAAATCATATATTGACTCTCCGTGATGATGCAAAAATTATCGTGTTGATACCATCCGAAAAAATAAAGCTGAACGCCATTCTCAATAATCTTGGCAATAAGAAAGAGATCATACATATGGGTAAGCTGAAAGCAACTTGTAAATAGATCATAGCGCGATTTAAAAAGACACAATGATATACAAAGAATTTGGGAAAACCGGCATTAAGGTCTCCGCACTTGGCTTTGGAGGTCTGCGCTTTTTAGAAAAAGACTACTCAACGGCAGAGGGCATGGACCGCTGCGCCCAGGTAATCATCAAGGCTGTGGATTGTGGCATAAACTATTTTGACACCGCTCACGATTATTGTGGCAACAAGGGTGAAATAATTTTCGGGCATGCTTTCAGGCAAATAGAACGCAGCCGTTACTACATATCGGTCAAATCAAATATTTCATACGATCCCACCGCTGACGACGTCATGCGGAGAGTTGAGAACTCGCTGAAAAACCTTTGTGTTGATTATATAGACTTTTTTAACATGTGGGCTATTATGGACTTGGCCCAATATCAGCGAATCATGGCTTCTGGTGGTCCGTATGAGGGTGCCCTGCGAGCAAAGGATAAGGGACTCATCAAGCACATTTGCTTCTCTGCCCACTGTAGTGGCGGCGAGATTGAAACTATCGTAAAAGATGGCGCTTATGCCGGCGTCACTCTTAGTTATAACGCTTTAAATTTCAGGTATCGGGAGAAGGGCCTTCACGCAGCTTATGCTCAAGGTCTTGGCGTTGTAACCATGAATTCCCTTGCAGGCGGCATGATACCTTTAAACCCAGATTATTTTTCGTACCTGTGCACCGAGCCGGGACAGTCCGTGGTTGATGCTGCCCTGCGCTTTAATGCCGCCCATAACGAAATTGCCGTCGTCTTGTCTGGCATGTCCACGAAAGAGCAAGTCGTCGAAAATGTAAGATGCTTCGACCGGCCATTGATTGTTAGCGATCGTCATATTAAACATCTCAAAAGAAAAAATTCCCCCCTACTGAACACGTTGTGCACAGGATGCAATTATTGCGCCGGTTGCCCGGCTGGCTTGGAAATTCACAAGCTGATGATGAGTTATAACCGATATCTTCTTTCGGGAAAAAACATTGACGAGTTTCTTGAGAGCTTGAATAAGGATTGGGAAATGCCTCTTTCGGAAAAGCAGTGCCTGGAATGCGGTGAATGCGAAAATAAATGTACTCAGCATATACCGATAATGAAACGAATAGCCGATATCAACAGCTTACTCTCTAAAGCCTGTGCCAGCCTCAAAGACGAATATAACCGTTGTTTTGATAGAGAGAAAAAGCAAAAGGTAGGTCTGTACGCTATAGGGGCTCAAGCGAAAGCAATATTACGTAATTATTTAAATATATATGAAAAAATTGACTTCCCTCTCTTTTTATTTGATGGCGACAAAAAAAAGTGGGGAACCGATCCGCTTATACCGGATATGTATATTCGTCCGCCTGAGGATATAATCACAATGGGCGTTAAGCGGGTTGTCATTTGCTCAGAATTGTACTATGATCAAATACTAAGTTCTCTTATTTATCTTGAAAAATATGGCGTTAAATTTCTTAAATTTGACGGTTCGAAATTGAGAGGAAAATGATTAATGAATACTAAAGAACTTGCCATTAAGGCGCATAAATTAAAAGTGCGGTCTGCTGAAATTTGTGTTGCACGAGGTGTTGGACACATAACAAGTGCGTTGAGCTGTGCTGAAATCATGACGGTGCTTTATTATTCCGTCATGCGTTACGACCGCCAGAACCCGGAATGGCCAGGCAGGGATCGGTTCGTAATGAGCAAGAATCACGGCAGTGTCATCACATATCCTATTTTGGCTGATATTGGCTATATCACCGAGGCATTTCTGAACACTTTTGAGTGCGATGGGAGCATTTTGGGTGCACACTCAAAAATTTGCGTCCCCGGTTGTGAATTTTCGGGCGGTTCATTGGGTATTGGCCTAGGCGTGTCCTGCGGAATGGCATGGGCGGCAAAAAATGAAAAGTCCGAGAGACTGGTATTTTGTCTCGCCGGAGACAGCGAATGTCAGGAGGGCTCTATTTGGGAATCTATAATGTTTGCCGGATTCAATAAACTCAGGAACCTTGTAATGATCATTGACAGGAATGGCGAAGGTTGTACTGATTTTATTGAGCGTACTGTTGACATTGAACCTCTCAGAGAAAAAATGGAGGGGTTTGGCTGGGAATACCGCGAGGTCAAAGACGGCCACGACATTAATGAGCTTCTCCAGGTTTTTTCCGATCTGAGGGAACGGGATTCCGCCAAGCCGCTTTGCATCGGTGCAAGAACCATTAAGGGCCACGGCGTACCATTCCTCATAAACAAACCCTGGCTTCATGGACAAACGCCTTCCGGTAAGGATGGTGAATTATTGCTAAAGCTGCTTAAGGAGGAAAAATATGGGCTCGAATAAAACACGCGATATAATCTTCAACCCGATTATAGACCGCCTTGTGGCCGATGATTATTACGTGATAAATGTCGACAGAAACGGCATCCCATTTATTGCAATGGAAAAAATCGATCCCATGCGTTCCATTTCTGTAGGCATCGCTGAGCAGAATATGATTTCCGTTGCCTGTGGGCTTGCGCTTTCCGGCAAACGGGTAGTAACTTATTCTTCTGGACCGTTTGCATATCTGCGTGCCTATGACCAGCTGCGCAACGCCATGTGCCTGATGAATTTGCCTATCACGGTTGTTGTAAGCAGTGAAAGCAGGGTAAGTTCAAGGTTTGGATTTACCCACCATATGACTGAGGATTATCAACTTTTGACCCTATGTCCGAATCTGCGTTTTTTCAATGTGGCCGATGTGGCAACTGCACATGCTATTTCCGATTATATTTTAAGCGGTGTCGAAGGGCCAACCTATGTGCGGCTTGAATTTGAATGTGATAGTGACCTGCAAGCCGTGGAAAATCCAAATCTAAAAAAGGGGTTTCGCACGGTTCGATCCGGTTCTGGCGCTCTGATCCTGGCACAGGGTTGTTCAGTTGTGACCGCATATGAAACGGCATTTGTTAGCCAACCTGCAATCATTGATGTATTTGGTCACCCCTTTGATATTGACGCGCTTTATGAAGAAATACTAAAATATAAAAAGGTCATAGTTTTTGACGAGCGTCAAACCATTGGCGGTTTAGGTTCTGAGATTCTCGGTTATGCCAACGCGCATGGCATATGCAAGCAAATTGTCATGGTATGCGTCCAGCAGACCCAAAAGCTCACGGAAACCTGTGGTGAGCGCGAATACTGGATGAGGATCAGCGGCGTTGATAACGCAGCAATTAAAGCTGCTGTGGATGGTCATTCTTTCTGATAACTTTATTACTGGAAGCCCTTATGATCAAGCGAAAGGGACGAATCAATTTTGATTAGTTTTAATGGAGCTCACTTTTGAAAATATCATGGAAGCAGTTGTGGCAAGAACATCAAATAAAAATTCGTTTTTTCTTTATTGGTGTATGGAACACCATCTTCGGTTATTTAGCCTACATAGGTCTTGATTATCTTTTTACGTTCGTTTTTCAAAAACGCTATTTAGCCTACATGACGGCTGCCGTTGTGGCGAATATTATCGCCACCATCAGCGCGTTTATCTTCCACAAATACATTACCTTTAAATCAACGGTGAGAGGAAGGGCCGTCATCATCGAGTTTTTCAAATTTTATTCGATGTATACCGTGACAAACATTCTCGGCCTCGGGTTACTTCCTTTTTTTGTCGAGGTCATGAAGATAGACCCCAAAATATCAGGCGCGTTGTTAATCCCTATAACTGCGATCATCAGTTATTTCGGACACTCCAGGTTTTCATTTGTAAAACGATGAACTGCCGCTCCAAAAAACATCAAAAGCAGTTAAATCTTAGAAATACCGGAATGGCCATTCTGATTTTGAAATATTTGAAGTTTCGAAAAGAATCCAACGATTACAGACCCTTGATAAACCATGGGCCTGTTTTACTTTAGAAGAAAAGCTTGCATAATAAAATTTCCTACGCTATATTCTTTACGAAAAAATAGGTAAAGTAAATATTTTTTGGCAGAAGCCGGGGGCATCTTTATGTTACAAGCGCAAAGATGCCTGTGCCCTTTATATGGCTTATATAAAATTCATGTTTAAATTGTCGAGCAAATGTTTATTTCCAATTACCTTTTAGTGGGAGGTGTTTATTAGATGTCTAAAATATTTGTGTGCTTATTCATAGCAATTTTTTTTATTATTAATAGCATAATATCTTTTGCAGAGGAAAAACCTTCCGGAAGGGATATTTCTGAAAAGAGTATAGCTAATCTTGATGTAGCTCCATTGTTATTCGTGGCAAGCCCTGACGGCAGGCATGTGGCATATGCAGCGGAAGCAGGAGACAAGCAATTTGTAGTCATTGATGGGAAAGAAGGGGAACATTATGATGGTATAGGGCGCGCTATTTTTTTTAGTTTTGACAGCACGCGAGTCGCTTATATTGCCATTATAGGGAAAAAGTTGGCTGTAGTCGTTGATGGAAAAGAGGGAAAACATTACGATAATCTTGGACATAATATTATTTTCAGCCCCGACAGCAGACATGTGGCATATGTGGCACAGGTGGGAGATAAACAGTTAGTAGTGATTGATGGAAAAGAAGGAAATTATTATAATATTATTGGATCCGATATTACTTTCAGTTCGGACAGCAAGCGATTCGCTTATAGTGCTGCGATAAAAAATAAGGGTTTTATAGTCCTTGATGGAAAAGAGGAAAAACATTATGATTTTATTGGATCTATTCTTGCTTTTAGTCCTGATGGCAAGCATATCGCTTATGATGCTCAAATACAAAACAAAGGTTTTGTAGTCATCGATGGAAAAGAGGAAAAACAATACGATGGTATTGTGTCTAATCTTGTTTTCAGTCCTGATAGCAAACATGTGGCTTATGTAGCAGAATTAAAAAATAAGCTTTTTGTAGTCATTGATGGAAAAGAGGAAAAACAATACGATGGTATTGTGTCTAATCTTATTTTCAGTCCTGATAGCAAGCATGTGGCATATGTGGCAAAATCAGGAAATAAGCTTTTTGTAGTCGTTGATGGACAAGAAGGAATGCCTTATGATGGTATTGAGACAGGCTCTATTATTTTTAGCCCAGATGGCAAGCGTATCGTATATGGAGCTCTATCAGAAAAGGAATGTTTTATAGTCGTTGATGGACAAGAAGGGAAACATTATAATGGTCTCGGATATCCTCTTGTTTTCAGTCCGGACAGTAAACGAGTGGCGTATGTGGCTCAATTGGGAGAAAAATGGTCTGTTGTCATTGATGGTAAAGAGGGAAAGCTTTATGATGATATCGGAAAGAGTACTCTTATATTCAGTCCAAACAGCAAGCGTGTGGCATATGGAGCCCAGTCAGGAAATAAGCAGAGATTTGTTGTAATTGATGGACGAGAAGGAATGCATTATGATAGTATTGGATTTTCTCTTGTTTTCAGTCCGGACAGTATGCATTTGTTATATGTAGCTCAAGCAAGCAAAAAACAGTTTGTGGTTGTTGATAATAGTGAGGGAAAACATTATGACGAAGTTCTCGTAATTGGAAAAGGAAATGTAATTTTTGACTCATTTGACAGCTTCCATTACCTTGCCACCAGAGATAAAAATATCTATCTGGTTGAATTCAAAATAAAGGGTAATTAATATGTGAAAAATCCTTTTTATATTTGTTCACGTTCGTTTTTCAAAAACGTTATTGATTCGCCCTGCGGTCTTTGCCGCCGTGCGAATCATTTATTTACCCTGTGTGAAGGCTGCAGCTTAGGTGGATATTGATGAATTGTAATGCCAAAAGACATCAGAAGTCACTAAAAATATAGGGCTATGAAATGGGGTCATTTTTGTCCTGATTGGTAATGATTAAATTCATTATGTAGAGCCTCATTTATAATATTTTCTTACAACCGCGGTGATCACGCCGGCAATGCGCAAGTCTGTCCGCGGGATGATTGGGGGACATTTGGAATTGGCCGCCTCGAGCGTCACCATTTTCCCTCTTCTGCGGAAATACTTTATTGTCCAGTTCCCGTCCACTTCGGCCAAAATTATATCATTATTTTGAGGCTCCTTGTTTTTTTCAACAATGACCAGATCTTTTTCTCTGATCCCCGCTTCAATCATGGAATCGCCGGTAACGGAAAGCAAAAAAGAGGTTTCCGGATTCCTGATCAGATATTCGTCGAAGGAGATAATATCCCGCAATTCTTCCTCCGCAGGCGATGGAAATCCGGCGCAAACTTCTCCGGCAAGCTTAAGCGTCCGCGGGTTGCGTGTCAGGAATAAAAAACCTTTGGCATCTTTTTGTAATATTCCGGTGGATAATAATTTGGCCACCCAAAAATGGACAACGCTCTTGGAGCGTACCCCAATTATTTCAGCTATTTCCGAATATGTCGGCATTCGCCCCTGATCCAGGAAAAAAGCGGTGATTTTTTTTTCTACATCTTGTAAAGTTCGCTTGACTTTCATGAAAGACATGATATAGAACGATCGTTCTATTGTCAAGGCATTTTATTTATGCGACCCCGGGTCCCATATTTTTTATTTTAGTTTCGGAGGAATTTTGAACGCAAAAATGATAACATTCCTGGCAACAGGATTCGGCTCAGGGCTTGCCCCTTTCGCCCCCGGAACGGCTGGCACACTGGTCGGCGTTTTGATTTGCCTGCTTTTTTTGCCCTTCCCCTGGATCATCCGTTTAGCGGCCGTGCTTGCCCTATTGGCTCTTTCCGTTTACGTCGCGCAGCAGGCGGAAAATATTTATCAAAAAAAGGACGACCAGCGCATTGTTATTGATGAGATTATCGGCTTTCAGATAACGATGCTGCCGGCAGAAATAAACATCCTTAATATTTGCATAGGTTTTGTTCTATTTAGATTTTTTGATATTTTAAAGCCTTTCCCCATTAAAAATCTGCAGAAACTGCCCGGCGGATGGGGCATTGTTGCCGATGACGTCGTTGCCGGGATTTACGCTTCTTTAATACTATATTTGCTGATATTTTGGAATGTGCTATGAAAATTGGTATCCTTACAATCGGTAATGAATTAATGAACGGACGCATAACCGACGCGAACGCTTCATTTATTGCGCGCGAAATTTATCAACAGGGCTGGCACATAGAAACAATAATATCGGTGGGAGACGACTTTGCATCCATTAAAAACCGTCTGAATTATCTTTTATCTTTGACGGATGCCATAATCTGCACAGGAGGACTGGGGCCAACTGCCGACGATATTACCACCGCTGCCATTGCCGATGCTTTCGGCCTTCCTTTATATACTGATGAAAACGTCTTAAGTTATATTAAAGATATATTTACCAAATTTAATTTGCGCTGGGTGGAAAATAACGCCAAACAAGCCTTGTTTCCGCAGGGAGCTGAAGTTATCCCTAATTCCAGAGGCACTGCGCCGGGCTTTTGCCTGCGTGTTCATGAAAAACCTATTTTTGTTATTCCCGGAGTTCCTGCCGAAGCAAGACTGATGCTGACGCTGGGAGTCATCCCCATCTTGCGAAGGTATTTCCCGCAAAACGAGCAATATGCCTCCAAGCAAACCATCAAAACATTCGGACTTTCCGAAGCCGCTGTTGATGACAGGCTGAAGGATATTGACTTTGCTTCTCTGGGCGTGAGTGTCGGATTTTACCCGGTATTCCCTGAGAACCATATCGTTTTGATATCGCGCCACAAAACGCTTGAAGAAACTCAAAATAATCTGCAAAAAGCGCAAGATGAGGTTTCGGCCCGCCTGCATGATTACATTTTTTCCTGCGAAGAAAAAACACTGGAAGAAGTTATAGCCGGTCTTTTAACGAAGAAAAAATTGACCATCGCGATAGCGGAATCCTGTACCGGCGGGTTGATTACGAATCGTCTTACGGATGTGTCCGGCAGTTCGGATTATCTCGAGCGGGGCCTGGTGACATACAGCAACGCGGCCAAAATCGGTATGCTGGGCGTGCCGGCTGAAGTGATCGAAAAACACGGAGCGGTAAGTGAGGAAACAGCAAGGCTAATGGCCGAAGGCGTGCGCAAGTTAGCCGGCACTGATTTGGGACTTTCCTCAACCGGCATCGCGGGTCCAACTGGCGGAAGCAATGAAAAACCTGTTGGCACCGTTTATCTGGCTTTAAGTGATTCCAGCCGGACAATTTGCCGCCATCATACTTTCCGATGGGACCGCCAGAGAAATAAAAATATTTTTTCCGAGGCGGCGCTTTTTTTGCTGAAAAATTATTTACAGGGAAAAGTTTAATTCATGGCAAATTCTGAAAAAAATATTCGCGCCTTTCTGGCTATTGAGCCGCCGGAAGATATTTTGTTGAAAATATCGGGCCTGCAGGAAAAATTAAAGCGTGAAATCAGCGGCCGGATCAGCTGGACAAGGCCCCAGGGTCAGCACCTGACATTAAAATTTTTCGGCGATATTTCAACGGAGGATATAAAAAATATTTGCGCCGCCGTGCAAAAGCACACAGCTTCGGAAACATATTTGAATCTGAAAATAGAAAAGCTGGGCGTTTTCCCGGATGCCCGCAGGCCGCGTGTGCTGTGGTGCGGCACGACAGGCGATGTGGAAAAATTATCCATTCTTCAGAAAAAACTGGACGGCGATTTTGCGAAAATCAGCTTCCCCGCTGAAGACAGGCCTTTCAGAGCGCATCTGACACTGGCGCGGATTAAAGACAGCCATGGTTTAGCCGGAATCCCTGAAGCCCTCACGAAATACAGTTCATTTACAGCAGGAGAATTTGTCTGCAGGGAATTGATGTTATTCCAGAGCAAACTTTCGGGGCAGGGAGCGGTTTATACAAAGTTGGAAAGTTTTTCTTTTTCCGGTTAATAAGGTATGTAACAAGAATTGTTCAAAAACAAAAAACTACTTACATCTTATGAGGAGGTAATTGATAAATGTGTGCTGATATGGATAGATCAAAGGCGGTTGATTTGGCGATCACGCAGATAGAAAGGCAGTTTGGCAAGGGATCGATTATGAAACTGGGCGGCTCGGAAGCAGTGGCTGATGTTCCGGCAATTTCCACAGGCTCGCTTAGTCTGGATATAGCGCTGGGAACTTTCGGCGTTCCGCGCGGTAGAGTCGTGGAAATATACGGGCCGGAATCCGGCGGTAAAACCACGCTGGCGCTGCATATCGTTGCTGAAGCGCAAAAGAAAAACGGCATCGCGGCTTATATTGATGCCGAACACGCCCTGGACGTAACCTACGCGAAAAAAATAGGCGTAAACACCGATGATCTTCTTATCTCCCAGCCGGATACGGGGGAACAGGCCCTTGAAATCGCGGAAACGCTGGTGCGCAGCGGCGCGCTTGATGTTCTGGTGGTTGATTCCGTTGCCGCGCTGGTACCCAAGGCGGAACTCGAAGGCGAAATGGGCGACGCGCAGATGGGGCTGCAGGCGCGTCTTATGTCGCAGGCGCTGCGCAAGCTCACCGGCAGCATCAGCAAATCCAAAACAACAGTAATTTTTATCAATCAATTGCGCATGAAAATCGGCGTCTTCTTCGGCAACCCCGAAACGACCACCGGCGGCAACGCGCTGAAATTCTATTCATCCCAGCGCCTTGATATCCGCAAGATGACTTCCATCAAAAACGGTCAGGATGTAATCGGTTTCCGGACTAAAGTAAAAGTGGTTAAAAACAAACTGGCCCCTCCTTTCCGGGAGGCGGAATTTGATATCATCTTCGGAGAGGGAATTTCTCGCGAAGGCGACGTGCTTGATCTGGCGGCGGGAAGCGGCATTATTGAAAAAAGCGGCGCGTGGTATTCTTATAAAGGCGACCGTATAGGACAGGGCCGGGATAATTCCAGAGTTTTCCTGAAAGAAAATCCCGATATCATGGCACATATCGAAAACGACGTCCGCGTCAAGATGGGTATCGCGGCAAAAGAACAGGAAGAATAATGTGAAGGTCCTGGATTTAGCGGCTGCCAGACAAAAGGCGTTTCGCCTTTTATCCATGCGGCCGCATTCGGAAAAAGAACTGGAAAAGAAACTGCGGGAAAAGGGTTTTCCCGCAGTCGTCATTAAAGAAACACTGGAAAAACTTTACGATTTGAAGTATCTCAATGACGCGTCTTTTGCCGGTCAGTGGGCGCGCAATCTTGTTGTTAATAAACTTTGGGGAAATAGAAAAATAATCACCAACTTGCGGGAGAAAGGCATCGCGGCGGAATTAATAGATCAAGCCATTTTGCAGGCGCGCGAGGAATTGCCGGAAGAAGAGGCAATTGAGTTTTTAGTCAAAAAAAAGGCGGCCAAAAAAAAACTGCCCGCTTTTGATATCAAAGCAAAACAGAGAATATTTCAAAGCCTGACGGGACGCGGTTTCCCGGCGGGATTGATCTTAAATAAACTTGGAAAGGCACTAGAGGAAAATAGTAATGGCGATGACTGGGAATGAAATAAGGGAAAGCTTTTTAAAATATTTCGAGGGTAAGGGACACACACTGGTGACGAGTTCATCACTCATTCCCAAAGATGATCCTACCCTGCTTTTCACCAACGCGGGCATGGTACAATTCAAAAATTCGTTTCTTGGTCTGGAAAACAGAGGTTATACGCGGGCGGCATCATGCCAGAAATGCGCGCGAGCGGGCGGCAAGCACAACGATCTGGAAAATGTCGGCGTTACGGCCCGGCATCATACTTTTTTCGAAATGCTTGGTAATTTTTCCTTCGGTGATTATTTTAAAGAAAAAGCCATTACCTGGGCCTGGGAATATTTAATTGATATCGTAAAACTTCCCAAAGAAAAACTGTGGATCACCATCTATGAAGATGACAACGAGGCTTTTGAAATCTGGAATAAAAAAATGAAAGTGTCTCAGGACCGCATTGTCCGCATGGGAGAAAAAAGTAATTTCTGGATGATGGGAGAAACAGGACCCTGCGGCCCCTGCTCCGAAATTCTTTACGATCAGGGTAAAGATACCGGCTGCGGCCGCCCCGAATGCGATGTTCATTGCGACTGCGACCGCCACCTGGAAATCTGGAATCTGGTTTTTACGCAATTCGACCGCAACGAAAGCGGCAAATTAACTCCTCTGCCCAAACCCAACATCGATACCGGCATGGGGTTGGAACGTCTCACTGCCGTTATACAGGAGAAAAACAGCAATTACGATACGGACTTGTTCACGCCTATTATCCGCTTTGTGGAAAAAACATCAGGCAAAACCTACGGTAAAAACGCGGACAATGATGTCTCCATCAGGGTCATTGCCGATCACAGCCGCGCGGTAACTTTTTTAATCGCCGATGGCATCATGCCCAGTAATGAGGGACGAGGCTATGTGCTGCGGCGTATTCTGCGACGCGCCGCGCGCCACGGGAAATTGCTCGGCATTAACAAACCATTTTTAAATCAGAGCGCTCAAGTTGTGATTGACATGATGAAGGGAGTTTATCCTGATCTGGTGGAGAAAGCCGCATACATTATCAAAGTGATTCTAAATGAAGAACAGCGTTTTATGGAAACACTTGACGCGGGATTGCGCATCGTGCAGGAGGAAACGGCAACTCTGAAAAAAGCAGGGAAATCCGTTCTTCCCGGCGCATTGATTTTCAAACTTTACGATACTTATGGGTTCCCCACCGATCTGACGGCGGATATTGTAAAACGCGATGGTTTTACTCTGGATAACGACGGCTTTGAAGCCGAGATGGAACAGCAAAGAGAAAGAGCCCGCGGCGCATGGAAGGGAAGCGGCGAAGAAGCTATTTCCGAATGTTACCTGAAAGCTTCGAGTTCGGGCATCCTCAGCGAATTTTGCGGCTATGAAGGCGTTAACAAAAACGACGCGAAAGTCCTGGCAATTTTTGTGGACGGCAAACCGGCGGACAGTGCGCGTGAAGGGCAAAAGGCGGAAATCATTCTGGATACCACACCTTTTTACGGCGAATCCGGCGGACAAACCGGTGATTCCGGTTATCTGGAAGGCGCTGATTTTAACTTTATGGTGGAAGACACGAAAAAGCCCATCGATAAATTTATTGTGCACAAAGGCACCGTACGCAAAGGCGAGATCAAAGCCGGTGTAAAAGCACGATTAATTGTTGATGTGGAAAGACGAAGGGCCATTGCCGCAAATCATTCCGGCACACACATCCTGCAGGCCGCGCTCAAAGCGGTTTTGGGCGATCATATTAAACAGTCAGGTTCACTGGTTAATTCAGAACATCTGCGTTTCGATTTTACACATTTTTCCAAAATCACAGATGAAGAACTCCAGCGCGTTGAAACCATTGCCAACGATATGATCCGTAAAAATGTATCTGTAAAGACTGAAGTCTGCGCGCTCGAAGACGCGCTCAAGACAGGCGCCACGGCAGTATTTGATGAAAAATACGGAGCGACCGTACGCATCGTGAAGATGGGCGAGATGAGTATGGAACTTTGCGGCGGAACGCATGTCGGACAGACCGGCGACATCGGCCTGCTGAAAATTGTCCATGAATCCGCCATTGCCGCGGGCGTGCGCAGAATCGAAGCGGTAACCGGCAAAGAAGCGCTAGCGCACGTACAGAAGGCGGAAGAAGAATTGAAGAGGACTGCCGGTTTATATAAAGCCGGTCCCCTGGAAGTTTACGACCGCACTGAAAAGATTTTAAAGCAGACCCGTGAGCTGGAAAAAGAAATCGAAACTCTCAAGGGAAAGCTTGCCGCCAGGGATTCCGGCGACCTGATGGGACAGGTACGCGAAATTGGCGGAGTAAAAGTGCTGGCGGCCCAGGTGAGCATCGCCGATGTCAAAACTCTGCGCGATTTCGGCGATAAACTGCGCGACAAGCTCGAATCCGGCATTATCCTTCTGGGCAGCAAGGCAGGCGAGAAAGCGTTGCTGCTGTGCATGGTTACCAAAGACCTGGCAGGAAAATATCATGCCGGAAACATTATCAAGGAACTGGCTCCGCTGGTTGGTGGAAGCGGCGGCGGCCGTCCCGACATGGCTCAGGCCGGCGGCACTCAGCCGGAGAATTTGGACAAAGCGATTGATTATTTGGAAAAATTGATAACGATGTAGAACAAATACTGATATTTTTTTGTCATTTCCGATTAAAAACGGACAATGCCTGATCATCAGAAATCCCGTGCTCTCATGCCGCATTTTGCTTCGCTATCGGATTTTTGAATAAACACGCAATTAAGTATGATGCAATCAATATGCTTATTTCTGTAATTCTTGCCCATCCCGATCCCGCAAGCTTCAATCACGCCATCGCGCAAACGGCGGTTGAGGCGCTCAAAGCAAACGGGCATACTGCCTTCTTTCATGATCTCTATCGGGAAAATTTCGATCCGCTTTTGAACTCCGAAGAAACTGTTAAAGATGCCATGTTGCCCTCTGCCATCAGGCAACATTGTGAAGAAATCGCGGCCGCGGATGGCATCGTGATTGTTCATCCCAATTGGTGGGGACAGCCTCCCGCAATCCTCAAAGGGTGGGTGGATCGTGTGATTCGTCCCGGCGTCGCATACGTTTTTCTGGATGATGATTCAGGAGAAGGAATTCCCAAAGGCTTGCTTAAAGCCGGGACAGCGCTTGTATTCAATACGTCCAACACTCCATCCCAAAGAGAAAAAAATGTTTTTGGCGATCCTCTGGAGACGATCTGGAAAAATTGCGTCTTTGGCCTCTGCGGCGTCACTAATTTTCACCGCCGGATGTTTAATGTAGTTGTCACAAGCACAATGGCCCGGCGCAAGAATTGGCTTGACTCTGTGAGACAAGATATTGATATATTCTTTCCTTAAGAGCAGGTTTTCGGCTAAAGTTTTTATCGACTTTCAAGGAGGCATAAATTATGGAATCAAAATTTAATATTACATTTGATGGAAACAAAAAAGTATCCGCGCATTTCCGGGATTTTACGGTTCATAGTGATCAGCCTGACGCGCACGGCGGAGAGAATACCGCGCCGTCGCCTTTTGAACTTTTTTTGGCCTCTATCGGCACCTGCGCCGGATTTTACGTGGCATCCTTCTGTCAATCACGCTCCATTCCTACCGGTAACATGAGCATTGTTCAAACAATTTTTCGTAATGATGAAACACACATGGTGGATAAAATCACGCTTGATATTATCCTGCCTCCTGATTTTCCCGAAAAGTATAAAGCCGCCGTGATTAAAGCTGCTGATACCTGCACGGTAAAAAAACACCTGGATGTTCCGCCAAAAATCGTGGTGGGAACAAAGACGCTTTGAATATTTTAAAAAAAAGTGCCCTGAATGTTTGCCTGCCTGATTTCAAGATCCGGCACTTCAATAAGGAGGGATGAAATGACCATGCAAAAGAAGAATAACAATACTAAAATGATGCCTCTTTGGGGAAAGACAGCTATTGTCACCGGCGCGAGTTCCGGCATCGGACGAGCAACCGCGCTGACATTGGCAGGGGCGGGCGCTGCGGTCGTCATTCATGCGAGGCGCAAAGACAGGCTCACGAAAGTTGTCTCTGATATTCAAAAAAAAGGCGGCAAAGCTTTAGCTGTTGCCGGTGACGCGAGTTTGCGCCCCGATATAGACAAATTACTGGAGCTAACATTGAAATGGAAAGAAGGCGGCCGCAAATATGATATTGTTGTGGTCAACGCGGGTAGAGGATTGGCAGGCGGAACGCTTCTGAGCGACAATTCCCAGTGGGAAGAAGTTTATCACACTAATGTGTTAGGCGCGGCCTATCTGATGCGTAGTGCAGCCAAATATTTCATCGGGCGAAAAAAAGGCGATATCGTTGTTGTCGGTTCTGTTGTGGGGCGAAACATTTCTCCCTTCAGCGCGTTTTACGGCTCCAGCAAATTTGCCATCGGCGCCATCACGGAAGGCTTGCGTCAGGAAGTTTGCGCAAATGGCGTCCGTGTATCTCTGGTTATGCCCGGCATTGTAACCAGCGGGTTTCAAAAAGTAGCCGGATACGATGAAGATAATTTTTACAAGGGAATCGCGCATATGGGTAAACTGCTGGAGCCGCAGGCTATAGCGGACGGCATCTGCTGGCTGCTTATCCAGCCGCCTCACGTTCATGTATGCGAGATTATGATAAGGCCTACGGGGCAGAACTATCCGTGATTCCACCTGAATCAAAGCGCTATCTTTGCCGGCATCGTCGCAGGCCTGATAAACATTTATAGTATATACGCCACATCGCCTGCCTCTTGCCATACCGATATCATCTTTGATTTTTGTGGAACGTATTATTGTAACAGGTTGTGAATTTTAACCGATAAATTAGAAACACAAAGGAGATAAACATTGTTTTACAAGGCGAATCAGAATGAATATAAAACAGTATTGCCGGGAATCGAGCTTAAAACTCTGGTATACGGTGACAAAACACATTTTGTAGAATTCAGAATGGATGCCGGTGCTGTACTGCCCCGACATGCTCACATTCATGAACAAACAGGTTATCTGATAGAGGGGAAAATCCGGCTGACAATTGGCGATCAAGTATTTGAAGTTGAAAAAGGAGATTGCTGGTCAATTCCCGGCAACATGGTACACCATGCCGAGATATTGAAAGATTCTGTCGCCGTTGAGGTTTTCTCGCCTGTGCGCGATGAATATTTACCTAAGGAAAAATAAATCATATGAATGTGGAAAAAATCACTAAACACCTGCGAAAAATGGGGAATAAGGAAGACGCCCGGTTTCTGCAGGGATTTTTCAAAACCGGCGCGGGGCAATACGGCGAAGGCGATATTTTTTTAGGCATTCGTGTCCCGGCTCTGAGAATGCTGGCCAAAGATTACCATAATCTGCCGTCTGAAAAAATATTGTTGTTACTGCGATCTCCTTTCCATGAAGAAAGACTGTTCGCGCTCATTTTATTTGTCAATATCTTTGCACGTGGTGATGAAACCATTCAAAAGAAAATCTATGACCTGTATTTAGCCAATACCCTCTACATCAACAATTGGGATCTTGTGGATTTATCCGCGCCCAATATTGTGGGAGCGTTTTTAATGGAAAAAAACAAAAAACCTCTTTACAAACTGACAAAATCCAAGAGCCTCTGGGAGCGGCGTATCGCTGTGCTGGCCACATTCTATTTTATCAAAAACAACCGGTTTGAGGACTCCATCAGAATTGCCGGAATTTTACTCCATGATAAAGAAGATCTGATTCACAAGGCCGTCGGCTGGATGCTGCGCGAAGCGGGTAAACGCGATATTGAACTCCTGGAATTGTTTTTGAAAGAGCATTGCAGAGTAATGCCCAGAACCATGCTGCGTTACGCTATAGAAAAATTTCCACCGGCCAGGAGAAAAATGTTTTTAGACGGCACCGCTTGATTATTACCGCTCATTTTTACCCGTAACCATTTCTTCTTGCATTGCTTTCAATAATTTGTATGATTATAAAGTTCGAACTTTAAAGACGTAAACTCAGCTGGAGGCTGAAAAATTTTATTTCAATGCCTGATTCTAATCACTCTTCTTCAAACGCCGCAACTGCCGTTTTTTCAAACACCAAATCGTTAGAAACCAATGCAATGCGTCAGACGGTTGGCACGTTTATCGCAGCGGTTATTGGGCATCTTATGTCTGATTTCATGGGTCTGAGTGTCTGGCCTGTTTACAAGACACTTGCCGGCTTGGATGTCGCCAAAGCCGGATGGATCGCCACGGTCATCGCCATGAGCGGTACTGCTTTGCAGCCGCTGTTCGGTTCATTTGCCGACCGATTCGGCCCTCGGCGGGTCATTCTGCTGGGCACACTGCTCACATCGCTTGCCTTGCTGCTCGGACCGCTTACGGATTATCAGGCGACGCTTAACCACCTACTGCCTTCACTATTCGGTTTCAGCGGCTTTTACCTTGTCATGTTTATCATCCTTGCCGCCGGCCGGCTTGGACAGGATATGTTTCACCCCGCGGGAGCGGGGCTGGCTGGAAGTTTTTCCGCCCGGCGCGGCTCGACATTTATCGCTGTGTTTATTGCCGTAGGCAGCATCGGCTTTGGTCTTAGTCAGATCGTGTTTCGCACCATTTACAACAACCTCAGCCATCACACCGAAATACTGCTGATTCCCGCGGCGATACTCTGGGCATTCATCTGGAAGTGGTGTCATCCCGTGAAACTGCCGCGCGCAAGAAGAATATCCGTCATCGCTTCGCTTAAATCCCTGCGCCCCGTAGCAGGGTCGATTCTGGTATTGTTCCTGATTCTGGCAATTTCGGCCGGTGTGAACAGCGGACTTTTCTTTCTCATACCGGAATTCGCCCGTGAGAAAGGTTATCCGGCCTGGATCGGGCAGGGCGGCGCTTTCGGTCTTATCATACTCGGCGCCACAATATTCATGGTGCCGATGGGTCACTTGGCGGACCGCATCGGCCGCCGCAGGACGCTGATTGCAATGATGATTTTATCGGCTATCAGCTACCATGCAATAATCCGCCTGACGCTGCCGGTGCCGGCGTTTATCCTGCTTTGCATTATGGGCGGTTCGTTTCTGGGAACGGTAAACCCGCTGGGTGTTGCGTTTGGCCAACGGATCGCCCCACGGGAGAATATGAGCATTGTATCGGCGATCCTGATGGGTTGGGCGTGGTGCTTAGGCGGCACTGTACCCAGTATTGTCGGCGAACTATATGTGCGTTTTGGTCACAACGCATCGAAAACGTTGATATGGCTTGGCGTTGCTAATATCATAATGGTCTTGATGGGTTTCGCGCTCCCCAAAGCTGCGGACGATACAAATTAAAGAGTCTTCCATCCTCCTCCTTCCGATTTACTCCTTATGTGTTCACGCTTTGTCATCCTTCGTCAACTCTTAACTCTTTCCTCTTGCATAACTTTTAATAATTTGCATAAATGCACTCAAACTTCAAAAACCCAATACATATTTATTTGTGAGGTTTGTTTATGATTGAAAATACAGTTGCCGCATGGCACAAATTGCTTGAGACAAAGGACGCGGCCGGTCTGGACGACATTCTTGCTGATAATGTTGTCTTCCATTCCCCCATTGTCCATACGCCGCAAGAGGGAAAACCAATCACCAAACTTTATCTTACCGCGGCGCTTTATGTTTTTAATAATGGCAGCTTTAAATATATAAGAAAGATCGTTTCGGGTAATAATGCCGTTCTGGAATTTACCACAGTGATAGACGGAATCACCGTTAATGGCGTGGACATGATCACCTGGGGCGCGGACGGCAGGATTACCGATTTCAAGGTTATGATTCGCCCGCTAAAAGCCATCAACCTGATCCATAAGATGATGGGTGAAATGCTGCAAAAGATTAAATAAATATAGCGGACACAATAAATACGCAGAGAATATTTAAGCGTCTGTATAAAAATAATTATATAATATCAACCGGAGTTAAAAACTTATATTTCAAGTCCTGACCACATTTACTCTACGTGCTCAAAACCTGCGATCCTAAGTTCTATTTTTAAAAGGTTATGATGATCAGTCCCGCAAAAGTTTTATTTTATCTCATCGAATTTATCAATATCTACGCTGCCGTTTACTATTCCAATTTTCTCTTTTTTTATCTGCGGCGAACGTTTGGTTTCGGTGAGGCCGAAAATCTGCTGACAGCGGCCATCGGCGGCTTTGTCTATATTATAGCCGCCTGGCAGGGCGGCAAATTAGCGGATCGCTATGGCTGCGTCAGGATGCTCTACATTGGCGCCTGCGGCATTATTTTGTCGCTAGCCTTAGGCATGATATTACCTGCTTCAACAGCGCAGGTCGTAGTGTATGGCTTGTGGACAGCGGGAATTTGTTTCATCTGGCCGTCTCTGGAAGCGCTTATCAGTGACAAGGCAGGCGCGTCGCTGCCGAAATTGATCGGCATCTATAATGTGACCTGGGCTGCCGGAGGCGCGGTGGGATATTTTACGGCGGGAATGCTCATTGAAAAATTAGGCATGAAAAGTTTGTTCTGGCTGCCCCTTGGGCTGACGATCGTCGAGCTTGCCCTGATACCATGCGCCGCAAGATTGCTGAAAAAAGAAAATGATAGTCAAAGTTGTGAAACTCCTTTGGCACAGGCTGTAAATCCTCCAAACACCAGACTGTTCCAGCGAATGGCCTGGATCGCCAACCCTTTCTCCTATGTGGCGATCAACACGATCATCCCGTTAATACCCTCCATTGCGGATAAGCTTGACCTTTCCACGGGCTTGGCAGGCATTGTCTGTTCAATCTGGATGTTTGCAAGGCTTGCCGCTTTTGCGATCCTGCGGCGATGGACGGGTTGGCATTACCGTTTCCGGTGGCTGGCAGGATCTTTTTTACTGATGATCGTCTGTTTTTTCAGCGTTCTCATGTCGAAATCGATTGGATTCCTTTTAATCTCGCAAGTTGGTTTCGGCCTGTCGATCGGACTCATTTATTACTCATCTCTTTATTATTCCATGAATGTGATGGAAAATCATGGTTCCAACGCCGGCCTTCATGAGGCGATGATCGGAACGGGGCTGTTTATGGGTCCGGCGCTCGGCGCTGCCGCTCTCTATCTTGTACCCGCCGCTGTTGGCATAGGCGCATGGTCTGTGGGTGGCTTGCTTTGTGCCGGTTTCTCCGGTTTACTCTTTGCGAAACATTACCGGACAAAGTCATAACGCGGGACAGCATGACTACTGATTGAAATCCGCAAAAAAAGCAGGGTTATTGCTGACCCTGCTTTTACAGTTTTTGGCTCATCCAAAACTTTCTTGCGTCTTACTTCAGACATCTCATTATGGTTCTGTTATGTATTCCTTAACATCTTTGGTAAAAGAAAATGATAAAATTCTCCCGGTTCTTGTACGGATCTTTAGCACGTCATTTTCATCAATACTTATTATTCGCCCCTTAATAACTCTTCCATCCTTCAAGACAATTCCCTTTACACTGTCATAATAATGCCGGGTGTCGACGGACGATGTGGTTTTACTTTCCGTTTTCTTGACGGGCTCATTAGTTTGCGCCGCAGTCTCCGTTTTGCTTACCGGTTTCTGCGCGGGTTCAGTCTTTGGTACTACTGTCTCTGTTTTCTCTTCTGTTTTCTGTGTGGGCTCATTGTTTTGTGCGGAAACCTCAGTTTTGCTTTCAGATTTTTGTGCGGATTCACTGGTTTGTTCCGTTGTCTCTGTTTTCTTTTCCGGTCTCTGGACTGGCTCGTTGGTTTGCGCCGGAGTCTCTGTTTTGCTTACCGGCTTCTGTGCGGGTTCAGTCTTTGGTACTACTGTCTCTGTTTTCTCTTCTGTTTTCTGTGTGGGCTCATTGTTTTGTGTGGAAACCTCAGTTTTGCTTTCAGATTTTTGTGCGGATTCACTGGTTTGTTCCGTTGTCTCTGTTTTCTTTTCCGGATTTAGTGCCGGTTCGCTGGCTTGCGCGGTAATCTTCGGCTTGCTTGTCGCTATTTCCCCGCTTTTCTCTGTTTTCTCCTGAATATGGAAATAATCGATGACACCGGATTTTTTTAGTTTGGTCAAAGCTTTTTGGGCAAGCGGCATGGTTTTGTATTCGCCAATATATGTTCTGTAAAATTCTCCCTTCCCCGGAACATTTTCTTTCCGGTAATAGGCAACAAGCCCTTTAGCCTTCATTTTGTGAACAAATACAATCGCGTTTTTTTCACTTTTAAAGGATGCAACATGACCGGTATATTCAGCAAAAGCAAGACTGGAGGTAAGCACAATGAATAATATTCCCGTCGCGAGCAACACCATCCAATTGGATTTATTAAAAATGCTTTTTATCATTTTTTTAGCTCCTCTTATTTGGAAGTTAAATATCTTTGCATTACCAGCCTAAATAATTCAGAACGCCGGATTTGACATCTTAAAATATTTATGCGTTGAAGTATAAGAAAAGCGGTTCTGCATGTCAAGATAATCATGGACGTGAAATTTGGAGTGACGGGGCGATTTATCCAAGGCGTTATTTGTGTTGCACCTGAATATCACCTGTCTGCATCACGGGCATTTGCCTCAAAAATTTCGATAAATTCTATTCCCAAATCCTGCCGGTCTTTGCCATCGTCATTATTGGCTGAAGCCTTTGTGATCACCATGTTGCATCGCGGATGACTTGTCTAATGGCAGATAAGCTCATCAAAAATTTTGTTTACAACGTCAATATAATTGTCCCTGTGATGTGTTTTCCATATTTTCTTTTGTATTTTATTTCTATTTTCGAAGAAGCCGCCCATATATGTCCAGAGTTCTTTCATTTTGTTTACAATATGAGAAGGACCGGACAGAATTTCCAAATACCGGGCGAATAATTGGTCATGAAAAGCCCTGATTATTTTAATTTTTTCATCATAAGATTTTTTAGTGTTGAACTTAATTTCCTGAGCTAGAAAAGGGTTTTCCAGCAGGCCCCTGCCGATCATCCACCGATCGATTGATCCGAACCGTTTCGAAAGCATCTCATATTTCCGGACAGAATCAATGTCCCCGTTATAGACAACTCTGTGGCTCGAGAGATCAAGACTTCGCGTAAACATTTCGAGATCAACTTCCCCCTCATACATTTGTTCACCAGTCCTCGGATGAATGATTAATTCCTCAAGCCGGAACTTGTTGAATATCGGGATAAGCTTAAGCACCTCATCGGGATATTTTAATCCTATCCTGAGCTTTATCGATAATTTCGGTTTTAAACCGGACATTGTTTTTTCGAGAAACGATTCGATCTTGTCCGGATAACAAAGCATACCTGCTCCTCTGCCTTTCTTCACAACCATGGGAAACGGACAGCCGATATTCCAGTTTACCGTGTCATAACCAATGTCGTATAACGCATTGGCGAGCTTCGTGAAGTCATCCGGGCTTGAACTCATTATCTGCGGTATCGTGGGAATACCCGTGTTTTTATCGGGATAAAATTCGCGCAGAAGATTGCTCTCCGGTTTCATTTTCTTCGTTGTGGTGATAAACGGCGCGATCGCAATATCAACGCCTTTAAAATATTCAGAAAACAGGTTGCGATAAATCCTGTCGGTTGTTCCTTGAATGGGTGCGAGGTATATTATCATGGATAATCTCTAATTCCTTTGGCTGTTATTATCATAATCACAGGAATAACTTCTCCCTCTGTCTTAGTTAGGCGCAAAATTTTAAGTAACATGGATATTCCTTGGCGATATTCCGGGAAATTCAGGGGACACCATACTGGTTATGGGAAATAAAGAAATAAGCTAATATATGCCCATCTGACAACCGCCGGCAATTGTTGCGCCCAGTTCACGGCATTGGTTGAGGATTTCTTCAGTCACAGCGCCCTGGGCGACAACCGGCTGATAAACGGTCTTGAATTTGTAACCTAAAGCGATGCGCTCGATTGCCCTGAGCGCTCCCGAACCATCGTTTCCCGCGCTGATGAAAATAACAAAAGGTTTGCGAAAAACCTTTTCATGCGCTTTATAATATGTCCGGTCAAAAAAGTCTTTAAGCATTCCCGACATATAGCCGAAATTCTCCGGCGTGCCCACAGCCAGGCCGTCCGATGTCAATAAATCGTCCAATGTGGCGTCTGCCGCTTTTTTCAATACCACATCCACGCCTTCAATCCCGCGCGCCCCTTGCGCCACAGCATCGGCCATTTTCTTTGTATTGCCCGTCTGCGAATGATAAACAATTAATATTTTAGCCATATTATTTTCTGATTTTTTGGGGTGATAATACATTAAAAATAAAAGAGGCGTCAATGATATTCTCCGTATAACAAAGAGTGATTAGAGAAGATTTTGCATAATTGCCCCTGTTGAAAAATCTACCGAATTTCCCCTTTTGAAAAATGGTTGAAATATCAATTGAGATTTATTGATTTTTGTCTATATTGCGAGGGATAAAAAACCTATCCGCTTATGGAAGTGCATGTGTTCATTATATTGTTCAGGCAGCACTGAAATTTAGGAAGAAATTCTCCCAAGGAAAAGATATAATATTATTTTAAAATATAATGTGATATTGAAGCGTAAAGGAAAAGATAACGAGGATGTCATTCATAACCGCCATAAAAAAATATCGCAACATTATCACGATTGCTTTGTCGCTCATCGGCATCGCCTTGATGATGTATTACGACTATTGCGATACGGCATGCAGATATCTCAAAGGAGATATTTGGGGAATCGATCTGAAATGGATCGGCATTGCTTATATGCTGGCTATCATTATATTTACCGTCCTGGGGCTGTCGCCGTTTGTAAAGGCGATGCTGGCGGGGGGTCTTGGCGTTGAAGCACATCTGTATGCCTTTCAGATACAAAACGATGTTTATTGCCCTTTCTGTCTGGCATTTTCGGCAATGTTGATTTTATCGTTTATCATTAATTATGATGTCTCGTCCGCCTGGTTTGAGAACCGCAGACGGATGTGGCTCTATTTTCTCGGGGAGGTCGATTTTCCTATGTTCAGAATTCGCAAAGTGCCATTGTTAATTTTTAGTTTATTCGGATATTTAACTATTTTATTCACTCTTTCAGGTTCCGTTACACCGGCCTATGGACAGGAGATTGCCCCCGGCGTTCCATCTCTTGGAAAAGGCTCTTATGAGATTGTTTTATTTGCCGACTATTTCTGCCCGCCATGTCTTCGTATTGATACAAAAGCCGAGCCCCTGTTGAAAGAATTGCTGGCTACCGGCAAGGTGAAAATAACATTTGCTGATGTGCCTTTTCACACCTACACGCCTATCTACGCCAAATATTACCTCTACGCGGCAAATGCCAATTCTGAAGCGAACAATATTCTTCATGTCCGCAAAATACTTTTCGAAGCGGCACAAGTTAAGAACATTCATACGGAAAGCGATCTGGTCGCTTATTTGAATGGACAAAAAATATTGTGGAAACCCCTGGACGAAAAATCAATTTTCCAGACGCTGAGCGTCATGATTAATAATAACAATATTAAGTCAACCCCAACTTGTGTTATCAAATATTCAGCGTCGGATGTTAAAAGATTCGTTGGCGATGTAGAAATATGGAACGGGCTGAATGCGTTGAAAACACATATATCGGCGGAAAGAAAGTAATGCAAAGTGGCTTATGCCTTGCGCCGGAAATATTTTAACTGTCTGTGCCGACTGATTCCGCTGTTCAGGCTGCGGCCATGCGTCTGGATTTTTTCTTCAGTTGACTGATCTGATGCCTGAGCTTAATTGATTTTTTGCTTTCGTTAGATTCCAGCGCCTCCAGCCTCAATGCTTTGAGTTCGCGAATTTTTGCCTTGAGTTCGGGTTTGGTCATCTTGATCTTGCCAATGTGTTTCTTTTTCTTGTGCGGCGTTTCGTCCTTGATGCCCCGCGCTTCTTTGATGAAGGCGATGAGTTCTTCCTTCTTCATTTCATGGATCGCTTTTTCATGGGGAATATCGGCAGCGATCTCCCGTAATTCCTTAATGGTCAACTTTTCCAGATGTTTCTCATCATGTTCTTTTTTGTGGGTTTCTTCTGACATCGCGCATGGACCTCCTTTTTCTATATATTTGGGGAATCAACTTGCAATGCAAAAATAAATGTATGATTTCTATACCATAATTAATTTTACGATTCAATCCGGTTTGTATATCGCTTGACAAATTATATTCTCCGTGCAATAGGTCTGCAAGTTTAATCGGGATAAAAAAACTGAGCAAGCCACAAAAAGAGTATCTTAAATAAAATCAACAGGAGGATTTTATGTCTAAAAGGAGTTTGATCACTGCAATAGTGCTGATGCTTTTTATTGTCGCCACGGCCGGTCTTGCCCAGGCAGATAAATATCAATGGAAACTTGTCGATACTGAAAATGACTGCCAGGTATATACCAGTACCGTTCCCGGCAAAGAATATATCGCTGCCAAAGCCTCTTGCGTTATCCCCGCCAGAATAGAAACGATCAGCTGGGTTCTCAGAGACATTGAAAATTATCCTGAATGGATGGAAGATTGCAAAGAAGCGAAAATTTTAAAAAAAGTAGATGACCAAAACGATGTTTTTATATTCTGGATCCGCCAACATGTTCCTCTATTTACAGATAGAGATATGGTGCTTAAAAGCAAAACGGTAGATGATTACAAAAACGGACGGAATTTTATTTATGCCGAGTTAACAAATGAACTACCCTATGATTCAGGCAAGGGATATGTCAGGATGCCTTCATTTAATTCGGTATGGACACTTGAGTGGATTAACAGGGAACACACCCGAGTAACTTTTATGGTAGATCCGGATATTGGCTCTGGAATTCCCAAATACTCTGCGAATCTAACTATCAAAACGAATCCCCTTAAATCTTTAAAGAGAATGATGAAAATGGTGAAAAACCCTAAATATATTGAAGCCGCCAGGACATCTAAATACAATAAGTACGCTGAAGACGCTGTTAAAGCCGGGTATGTGAAACCGTAGAATACGATAGTGCCTTAACAATTTGTTAAGTGGTTCTTTGAAATTAGTAATTTCCGATAATTGCAACCTACAGATAGCTGAGCATGCAGTTTGTTTAAGATATTGATGTTCGTCATCTGCAAAATTACATATATTCAGTTCAAAAAAATTAACGTCTGCTGATTCGGCGCAAAGCAGTATATGGCGGATTTGTTCCAAAATATCATGCAGGCAATCTAAGAATGACAAGCATTACGGAAACAATACATTCCCTGCGTCAATTTTCTATTTGTTGATGACCGCTTAAATGTTTCTTGGGTTTTCCTGGTATTTGAGATCAAAAATACTGTTAATATTTGAATTTTTTTGCAGTTTATTTTTTTGAGTCAATGCTTGACATTATAATTTTAACAATATATAAGTCGCAACTTATATAAAAAGGCTCAAGGACGTCCCTATCGTCTAGTGGCCTAGGACACGGCCCTTTCACGGCTGTAACCGGGGTTCGACTCCCCGTGGGGACGCCAAGTTGAGTATTCCGGTCCAAACCGGCCACTGAATCCGATTGAAATCGGCCACCCAATCCGGAGCAAATCGGCCGGCTATTCCGGAGCAAACCAGGCCACCCATTTGAGGAGTTAAGCGACGCTGGATAA
>Ga0335069_10001196_pt1 | contig 42024 bp, 39 predicted proteins | sample Lox_Sample_11_FD_206714 | JGI IMG/M metagenome (GOLD analysis project Ga0335069, IMG submission 206714) | Soil microbial communities from Loxahatchee National Wildlife Refuge, Florida, United States - Lox_Sample_1.1 | ecosystem: Environmental > Terrestrial > Soil > Wetlands | place: USA...
AGAAACGCGCTGCGGCCGTGGCCGTTGGAATTTTCGAAGTCCGGGCCGGGTCGCCGGGACATCAGAAGTTCCTTGAGCTTGCCTTCTTCAACGATGCCCACTTTCTGCGCGGGGACACCCTCTTCGTCAATGGCATAGCCGCCGATGAGAAGGCTGCCCTTGTAGTCCTTGGCTCCGGGGTCGTCGGTCAAGGACACGCCGGGAGGAAGAACACGCAAGCCGACCTTGCCGCTCCAGTCGCTGCGGCCGCCCAAGCTGCTCATGAGCTGCTCGACCACCGGCTGAAACGCAAGCGGGGGACGCGCGCCGCTGAGAGACGGCGAGACCACGGCGGCGAGAAGCGCACCGGAAGCGCGCGATTCAAACAGCACCGGACCAGTGTAATCCGGAGCGGGAGGCGCAGCGCGCATGGCCATCAGCTCCGCGGCTGCGACGTTGAGCCCCTTGCGAACGGTGTCGGCGGAGGGAAGATCCGCCGGCCGCGGCGCGTACGTGGCGTAAAAGTGATTCACCTGCATGCCGTCATCGGCCAGCGAAGTCATGCCGGATTCGATCGCGGCGAACGAGTGGTTCGCGCGAACCTCGGTGCCCTCACTGGTGAGCAAGTATTCCGTCGTGTAAACAAGGTAGTAGGTGACGCGGGATTCGTAAATCTGCGGAAAAGCACGTAAAGCAGCGGAAGAATCACGGGCTTCCTGCTCCCAGTTGCGGGTGCTCCAGTCTGAAGCGACAAGCGGTTCAACGTGCTGGATAGGCTGCACGCGTGAGAAGTCTTCGATGTCCGACTGGCGTGCGAGGCTGCTGAGATAGGCCTGCTTGCGCGAGTAGGCTTCGACGGCTTCCTTGAAGGCCTGGTCCGTGGCGATCCAGAGATCCTGGCGGAGCGAATTGTAATCACGATCAATGCCCACGGTGCCGGAAGGACCGATGAAGCCGCGGAAACCTTCCTCACTGATGAAATTGGAGCTGTCCAGCTTGTAATCGCCCACACGCGCCTGTACGTTCATCAGCCGCTGGCGCGTGTGTGTGGACGTAACCAGCGCGCCAAATTCGGCGGTGATTTCCCGGACGTCCATGTCCAGCAAACGGTACTCGAGGTAGTACGGCCGCATGGGCTTGTCGAGCTTGGGAATCTGCAACTCGAGGCGGCCTTTGGAGCGAGCCATTTCGTCGCGCATGGCCTGCAACGTGTGATCGTTGTCCGATGGAGCCTGCGCGAAGGCCGCAGCGGGCACACCAAGAGCAAGGAACAGTGCGAGAGGATGCAAGGCGCGCATTAGAGTTGGCCTCCCGCTTTTTGGACGTCGTGTGCCGGGGGCGGCAGAATCGGCGGACGGTCCGTGGACGATTGCTTCTTCTGAACTTCGAGTTCGGAAGTGAGAATCGCGGGGGAAGCAGCGGAAACGGGAACGTAGCCGGATTCGGCGCCGCAGTAGCCGTTGAAGACTTCCGGCGTATCGCCGGTGGCGACGATTTTCGTGAGTGCCGCGAGCGGCGTGCCGACGATGTCCACACCGCGGACGAGTTCATCAGGCCGGCCGTCAACGAAAACTTTGTAAACCACGAGCGGCTCAACCTGAAACGCCTGCGGCTGGCCACGGCCAGTAAAGGTGAATCCACCGGCGATGTCGTCAATCAGCAGGCCGAAGGGTTTGCCCTGCTGCTTGGCGAGTTCAATGAGTTTGGCGCGCAACTGGGCGTTGGTGAGCCTGTTGGTGCTTTCCACCAGCAGGTTACCCTGGCGTGAAACGGGAATGGCGCCCAACTGGCGGCGCCCATGGCCGTTGGAATGCGGGAAGTCCTTCAGCGGTGAACGGGACATTTCGAAATTGCGGAGGATGCCCTTGTCCACAAGCACAACGCGCTGCGCAGGCACCCCTTCGTCGTCATACTGGTAGTAGCCAAGCAAGTCTTGCTTGTCGAGTTTCTTCTCCGTGGCATCGTCCACTACCGTGAGGAAATCCGGAAAAATCTGCTGGCCGACCTTCTTGGCGAAGGTCTGTCCTTCGGTTACGTCTTTCTGTCGATGTCCCTCGGCACGATGGCCGAATACTTCGTGGAAGAAAACAGCCGCGGCACGCCCAGTGAGCAGAGCGGGGCCAACGGTCGGATCGTTCAAGGGAGAAGCCACGAGTCCTTCCATTTCCTTGCGAAGCTGCGCGGAGGCGGCTTGAACCGCCTTGTCGTCGGGAGCATCGGCGGGATTGACCCAGTCGAAGTTGTAGTAACGGTCAATGTCCATGCCGTCCGCGGCTTTGCCCTGAATGAAAATTTCCAGGCGGTAGCGGATCTGGCCGAATTGAAGTTGCGTGCCTTCGGAATTAACCTGAATCTGATTCTGCGCTTGCCCCGTAAAGGTAACGATCGAGTTGATCACCGCGGGGGATTGGCGGAAATACGCCGTATAGTCGCGGACTTTCTGCTCCCACGGCTTGCGATCAAGATTGAAGGAAACCCACGGGCCGGTATAGGTGTGCGGCTTCTCGCGTGAAAAATCGGGGGTGGCGTTTTCTTCGGTCTGGACGTTCACTTCCTTGCCGGTCTTGATCTTGATCAGGGCTTCGGCGGCGGAACGATATTGAATATCGGTCTGTAGCCAGAGGGCGCGGCGTAGAACGTCCACATCATTGTCAACGGGAACGCTGGTGCCGGGGCTGCCACCCGGGGGCTGCCGACCGTCAATTTTGTGTGTGTTGTCGAGTTCATAGTTGCCCGTGCGGACGGCGACTTCCAGCCAGCGGTTGTGGCCTTCGTCGCTTTGCAGTAATGCGCCATTTGAACCAGAGACAGTAGCGCGCTGCGTATCCGTAAGCGTGTAGTTCATGAAATAGGCCGGTGGGTCCTGAGCGCCATAGACCTTCATAGATCGGTCAAGTTCCACCTTGAGCGCATCCACCAGGGGTGAAGGCTTGGGATCGGAATCCGGCGGTAGCGCGAAAAGGTGCGAACCGGTGAAGAGCAAGATCAAAGCGCTGAGCGTGGCGCAGATACGAAAGCGGCGGGTTGGGCAGACGGGGATTGCGTTATTCAAGAGCACCTCACTCACGATCAGACGCAAAGTCCAAAGGTTCAGTGTACGCCACCGCCGGTGGGTAGACAAAGCGCGGTTCAAGCGGCGAGAAGCGGCAAAGACACTACTCCCCGTTAGATGGCAACGGGGAGGGCGGCGTTGCTAACACAAGAAACCCCCGAGAGCGTGACTCCAAGGGCTCAAAGAACGGACGGGGCTTCAGCCGATCTCAGCAACCGGCCCCAGTCGGATTGTTTGGATTGCACTTTGTGCCCGTCGAGGACGGCGTGCCGCCCGAGTTATGGGCCACCACAACGGGGATAACTACAATGGGAACCACGGCGAGCACGCCGATAGCGATGGCCGTGCCCTTACTGATGTGGTGAACCTGGCCGACGTTCGGGGCGGATTCCAGAGTGGTGCTGGCAACCGCGTCAGAGAGCGAGGAAAGGGACGCCTGCTGGGGAGCCGCCGGGCCGCTGGAATCGCCGTTGCGCACAGTGGTGAACTGCCCGGCTTTGATCGCAACGCAGACACCGGCGAGATTGCAGACCTTGACGAACCCTTCGAACACCATCACGGTCATAACGTTGTTCTCATAGCCAACGAAGAAGTCCGTGCCGACGACACCAGCAACGCCCGCCGGCGTATGGACTTCGAACTTGCCATTGGGCTGGGTGATCTTCTGCGCCTGGGAGCGGATTTTGCCGACGGTGACTTCCAGATCGGTCTGTTGCGCGCCGGCATCGTGCTTGACGATCTTCATGGAAGAATCGGAGCCAACGTTCAGCACCGAGCCATCGTCTAGCGAAATACGCGCGCGGCCACTGGCCTGGGTATTCACGACGTCCATCCAGTCCACGGGCGTTTTGGCGTTGGCGTTCATGGATTTGGCCCCGCGCGTGATATTGACCGCCGGGATGACGCGGGAAACTTCACCTGCGCGCGTGGTGGGAGTATCCGGGAGGGCGAACGTATCAAAAGGAATAGCCAAGAAGCAGGCGAGCAGGCAAACCAGCGCCACGGCGAATGGGGACTTATTGTTCATCGAGGACTCCTCAAAGCAAATGATTCTGTGACTACATTAAGTAACCGGAGAAAGGCTCGGGGTCAATCGAAAAGAGGCGTAGCATGCCCAGTTACCAACGATAGAGGAATCCGTGGGAGCTAGCCAGCGAAGTGGAAGTAGGCCGCGGTCATGTCGTCCCACTGTTTGCAATTAGCAGCGAAGGATTGAATCGTGAGGAACAGGTGGCCGAGCAGGTCGAGGGGGGATTCGCCAACGTGGCGAAGGCAAACCTCGCGAATGCCCTCGAGGCCGAATTCCTCCTCGCGGACGTTGCGGGCATCGGTGAGGCCATCAGTGCAAAAGAGAAGCGAATCGCCGGGTCGGAGTTGCAGGGAAAGTTCGTCGTAGGTCACCGAGGGAAAGAGCCCCGGGGGCAAACCTGCAACTTGAAGAACCGTGCAATCGCTGCCGCGAAGGAGCAACGGCCCGGGCATCCCCGCACTGACAATACGCATGCGTGTGGACTTCGGATCGAACACGGCGTACTGAATGGCGGTGTGGCGCCCCGGGATGCCGCGGAGCAACACGCGCTCGTTCAATGTGGAGAGAACACGCGACGGGTGCTGGCCGGTTTTGTGGACTCCGCGGAGCGTCCCGACGGCGAGCGCGGCGTAGAGAGCCGCAGGGAGGCCTTTTCCCGAGACATCGCCTATGTACAGTCCGATGGTGTCGTCGCTTAGAGAAAAGTAGTCCAGATAATCGCCGCCGACCTCGGCCGCCGGCTGAAACTCATGGGAAATGGTGACTCCTGCGAAACGCAGGGGATGAGCGGGTAGCATCACATTTTGAATGATGCGCGCTTCCTCAAGTTCTTGTTCGCGGAGCTTCTCGATGGAACGCAGTTCGAGCGGGAGTAGAGCGGTATCCATGTACCTGTCCGGAGGGGATAGTCGGACCGCGAGAGGAACGGCGTAGCGGAAAGCATACCAAGGCGCCTTGCAGGACGGAAGAAGCCTGCGACAGGCTGTTACCAATTGTGCTCGGATCGGAACGCCGCGCTTGCGCTCGCCATTCACCGGAGGACAATGGAGAATATGAAATCCCTGGCTTATTTGCTGGTGGCGCTTGGAGTGGCGTACTTTTTCTACCAGTATTATATGAAGGGCATGCCGACCTCGACTCCCGGAACAGCGGCCACGCAGGAGATTTCGCTGAGCGGAGTCCGCTCCGATCTGCTGCAGATTGCCCAGGCGGAACGCGACAATATCGCCCTGAACAGCAACTGCTCCAGCATGGCGGAGCTGATTTCGTCGGGTGCGCTCAAGCTGGTGCAGCCGGAACGCGCCGGCTATGTTTATGAAATTACCTGCAAGGGCGGCGCGGAATTTCAGGTGACCGCGCGGCACGCGCCGGCGCCGCAAGGGTCCTCGATCCGGTATCCTGTCCTGGCCATCGATTCCTCCATGCAACTCCAGGAAATTCAATAACTTTCACTTTCCGCTAAGCTTGCCTTCCCACCCCGCTGGGAACTAATCACCACCCTTCTACGTAGTTAAGGGTGTGGCACAGAATGTGGTTGGGCGTGGAGCCCGAAGGAGGGCAAAGTGATGGGAGACCTGACTGGACTGGCGGCGGTGGTGCTGAGTTGCAGCGTTCCCTTTGCGTTGATGTACTTGTTTTACCGGGTGCGAAAACTGAGAACCGAAGAACGGTTGGCGGCCCTGGCGCGCGGTGCGGAGATCCCCATGGAGCCGGAAATGTCGCACTATGCTAGGTCTCGCCGAGCGGGGATCTTGCTGGTCAGCGGTGGTGTGGGATTCATCGTGATGTTCGCGATGATCGCCCGCATCCTGGGAGAATCGGAGACGTTGGTGGGGTCGGCGATCGGCGTCCTGCCCCTGGCCGTGGGGCTGGGGTATTTCGTGGATGCGGCGCTGATTCGCAGGGATTTGAAGGCATCCTAACCATCATTTGACAAGCCATCGAGACAAAGGCCCGCGGCACAGGATGAGGGCACTGCGGCGTGTTACCATTAGGGCCGCATGAATCCTGCGATTCCAAACATGTTGGAGCTGCAGCGGCTGGATCAGGCCACCGCGGCCCTGCGAGCCGAACTCGAGGGCATGCCAAAGAAGCTACGCGAAGCCGACGCAAAGCTGAACGGAGATCGCACGGCCGTAGTTTCCGCGAAGGAAGCCCTGACCCAGGCACTGGGACAGCGCAAGAAACTCGAACTGGACGTGGAGCAGTGGAAGGAACGCGCGAAGAAATATCGCGGTCAGAGCAGCTCCGTCAAAACGAATGAGGCCTACAAGGCGCTGCAGCAGGAGATTGCCGGCGCAGAGGCGGAGGCCAGCAAGGGCGAAGACCGCGTTTTGGAACAGATGATGGCCGTAGAAGAAGCCGAGAAGCGTGTGAAGCGCCTGGAAGCCGAACTCAGGGAATCTGAAAGGGTGATCGCTGCAGAAAAGCAGCAGATCGAAGCGCTCTTCGCGGAGAAAAAGAAAAGCTGGGAAACCGCAACGGCCGAACGGAAGGCCACCGCGAAGAAAATGCCGGCGGAAATGCTGGAGCTTTACGAGCGGATTTCGAAGAAGCATCCGGGGACAGTGATGGCGCAGGTGCGGGACGGGCAGTGCCGCGCTTGTGGGGTGCGGGTGCTGCCGCACACCGTTCAACTCCTGGAATCAGACACAGATCAAGAGATGTTTCGCTGCGAATCCTGCGGGCGAATCCTGTATTCCTTCGAACCGATTCCCTACTCTACCCCCAGCGACGCGGCCACCGGAGCGGCGAACGGCTGATGGCCAAGCGTCCACCAGTGCCAAAGGGCGCGGGGCTCTTCGGCGAGCCCGAACCAGAGCGCAAGAGTGTCGCGGCGTATCAGGCGAATATTGATGGCGGCTCGCGCGGTAATCCGGGCCCGGCGGCCTACGGCGTGGTGATTCGCGACCCGCGCGGCGAGATCGCGGCCCGGCTGAAGAAGTACATCGGAAACAACACCAACAATGTGGCGGAGTATTTTGGGCTGATTGCCGCGTTGGATTATGCGCAAACGCACGGGATTCGCGCGCTGCGCGTGGAAAGCGATTCGGAATTGATGGTCAAGCAAATGCAAGGGCGCTATAAGGTAAAGAGCGAGGAACTGCGGCCGCTGTTTGAACGGGCAAAGAAAATGTCGCAGACGTTGGAGTCGTTTCGTATCGGGCATGTCTACCGGGAACACAATAAGGAAGCGGACGCGCTAGTTAACCAGGCGCTGGATGAGACCGCGGGTGCCGGCGCGCCGAGTGGGGTGAACCCGCAGAAGCCGGCAACGAAAGACGGGACGATGCGGCTGGTGGCCCGGTATCAGGATGGTGTACTGCAGCCCTACGATGAGCTGGATTTGCCGGATGGGACGGAAGTGGAACTATTGTTGAGGCTGCGGAAGTAGAATGTGACGTCGTGAAAGTCTAGGCGGCGGTGAGAGCGGGAGCGACAGCGGGCTTCCAGACGTAGGAGCGGTAGAGGGTGTCGCGCTGCTCGGGGCGGAAGCCGGCTTCGGTGATGATGCGGCGGAGTTCGCCTTCGTTGGTGCGGTTGCGGACGCCCGCGGCGTAAACCACGTTTTCCTCGATCAAGATGCTGCCGACGTCGTCGGCGCCGAATTGCAAACCCACCTGGCAGACCTTGATGCCCGGCGTAAGCCAGCTCGACTGGATGTGGTCAATGTTGTCGAGGAAGAGTCGGCTGACGGCAAGCGTTTTCAGATAATCCACCGCCGTGGTCTCCTGCACTTTTTTGCCAAGCGCTGTGTTTTCCGCCGCGAAAATCCACGGGATGAAGGCCGTAAAGCCGCCGGTTTCTTCCTGGAGTTGGCGGATGCGCTCGAGATGATTCACGCGGTGCTGCAGCGTTTCGCCGCAGCCGAACATCATCGTCGCGGTAGTGCGCAAGCCGAGCGAATGCGCGGTACGGTGGACCTCAATCCAGTCGTCACTGGTGCATTTCAGGCGGGCGATTTTGCCGCGAATCTCGTCATCGAGAATTTCCGCGCCACCGCCGGGAATCGATTGCAAGCCCGCGTCCATCAAGCGCTGAATGGTGTCATGGATCGAGAGTTCGCTGACCTCGGCAATGCAGAGAATTTCTGGAGCGGAAAAACAGTGGAGATGCACCTGGGGGTAACGCGCTTTGAGCGAGCGGAGAAGATTTTCGTAATAGCCGATTTGCAGGTCGGGATGCAGGCCTCCCTGGAGCAGCACGCCCGTGCCGCCGAGTTCGAGCATCTCGTCGATTTTCTGATAGATGGTTTCGAAAGGGAGGATGTAGCCGTCCTTGGCGCCGAGCGGTCGGTAGAACGCACAGAAGGAGCAGTATTCGGTGCAAAAATTCGTGTAGTTGATGTTGCGGTCGATCTGGTAGGTAACGACGCGGGGATCGTTCTTCTGGAGGCGCAACTGATGGGCGGCCATGCCGATGCCCACCAGGTCATCGGACTGCAACATCTCGAGAGCCTGTGGTTTGGTGATTGCCACGGTTGCCGTCCTTGCCTCTTTCCTAACGGTCGGCCACTACACGAGCTTGTTCACGCGTACGGGGTTCCTTGGCCAGCTCGAATGCCGACGTCTTTGCCGGAATCAAACGCAGTTCTGCGGCAAAAGAATAATAACGCGTCAGGCCCCGCAAATTCTCCTCGTCGAGATGATAATCAATGTTTTCCGCGAGATACCGGCCCAACTCTCTGGCCGGCAGGCTCATCTGCGCTGCGGCCTCTGCCGCGATGGCATCGAGGTGCTGCAAGCCAAAAGCAAGGGAGTCCTGGAAGTCCTGGACAACTTCGGGCGTGACGACCCTGCTGCGGGCAGCCCAGACGGCGAGGACGGCCGGGAGGTTGGTCATCGCGCGCCATTTTTCGACGATGTCGTAAATAAAAAGCGGACCGATTTCTGCGAGGCCCGCAGCCGCGGCGGTGGTGACGACTTCCCCGGAAACATCACGGCGCGCCTGGGGCGCGGTGGCGATGGCAAGACGCAGAGCGGGATCGCCGATTAGCAGCGCTGCGTCTGCGTGCTGCAACATCGTGGATAGGTCGGGGGCAGCTTCGAAAAATTCCGGAGAGATGTGCCAGCGCTTTGCACAGAGAATGCGGGTAAGCGTCTGAGTGCTGCGCGAACTGCGATCCAGAGCGATGCGTTTCACTTCCTGAATCGGCTTTTTGGAGATCAGCAGCAAGCTGCGCACGGATTTCTTGGAGGCGATCGAGAGATTCGGCAGAATGACCAGATCGGGGATGCGCTGGTATTCGATGGCCGGAATAATGGCCACATCCACGGCGCCGGAACGCAGCGCTTCGGCGCATTGCGACGGCACGGTGAATGAAAGTTCGTATTTGCCGCGCAAGGGGCCGTGCGTAAACCCGCGCACCAGCGGCACGGTGTTGAGGTATTCAACGATGGAGATGCGCAGTGAATTCACAGGTTTGGGCTACCGAAAGACCTCACCCAGTATAGCAAAGGCGTGACGGGATGCTGCGCTGTGGCCGGTTGATCGGCCGCTTCGATCCATTCGAAATGGCTGAAAAAGCCGGAGTTCCCCGCTCTTCATGAGGTTTGGTGATTTCCGCGCATATCTGCTAGAATTAATACTTTGCGTTTCAATACTTTTGGAGTGTAGGAACTGTTATGGCATTGAAGTGTGATATCTGCGGCAAAGGGCCGCACTATGGCAACGTGGTCAGCCACGCCAACAATACGCGGCGCCGCCGGTGGAATCCGAACCTGAAGAAAGTGCGCGCAATCGTTGACGGCGTCAGCAAACAGATTCGCGTCTGCACGGCTTGCATCCGCCTGGGCCGTGTGAAGAAAGCTGCCTGAGCAAACCGTTGCGCCTCTCCCCAAGCATGTCCAGTCCCGCAGCAAGGCTTCGCCGTACTGGGGCGCTACTGCCTCTGGCCGGGCTGGTGTTTTCCGTGCTGGCCGGCTGCAAACCCTCGGAACACCATGCGCCGGACGTGTGGGCGGTAGTGAATGGAGTCGAGATCAAGCGGGATGACGTCGAAAAGTATTACCGCTCGCAGGTCAACCCCGAAAGCCAGGAGCCTTCGCAGGAAGAGGCGCTCTCGCTAAAGCTGAACGTGGTGGACCAACTGATCAACAATGAGATCCTGCTGGAACGCGCCAAGAAGCTCAATCTGGAAGCAAGTGACGGCGAAGTCGAAGACAAATTTACAGAGCTCAAAAGCCCGTTCACCGAGGACGAGTTCCAACGGCAACTGAAAGCGCGCGGCATGACCGTGGATGACCTGAAGCGCGACTTGCGGCGACAGCTTTCCATCCAGAAACTGCTGAACCGCGAAGTGGCGGCAAAGATCACCATCACCGACCAGGACGTGGCGGACTTTTACAACGCCAACCACAACCAGTTCAACGTGGCCGAGCCGCAATATCGCATCTCGCAAATCGTGATTACGCCCCGCAAGGAATTGCAGGTGCGTAACCGCAAAAACGATGATGCGACCAACCCGGCCGAAGCCGAGCGCAAAGCCAAGATGCTGATGGACAAGCTCAATAGCGGCGCGGATTTCGCGCAACTCGCGATGGATTATTCCGAAGACGGGAATACCGCGGGAAATGGCGGCGACCTCGGATACATTCCGGAGTCAGCGCTGAACCAGTCCGACCCGCTGTTGAAGAAAGAGGTCCTGGCGCTGAAGCCCGGACAGGTGAGCCCGCCGATTCAACTGCACGACAGTACCCGCATCCTGAAACTGGTGGCACGCGAAGCCGCCGGGCAGCGCGGCGTGAATGATCCGCAGGTGCAGCAGACGATCCGCGATACCTTGCGCAACCGCAAAGAGCAGCTTCTCCGCTCGGCCTATTTGACCGTCGCGCGCGATGAAGCGAAAGTGACCAACTATCTGGCAGAGCAGTTGGTCGAAACCGCCGGCAAGTTACCGGACGCCGCGAAGTCCACGCTGCCACCGGTGCAGAAGCCTGCGGCTCCCCTTCCGGCGACAAGTTCGCCGGCCAACACGCAGTAATTCCTCTTCAGGCAGACTTTACGGAAGGCCCGTAGTTCCCCGCGGTGGGCACTACTCTACCCAGGCCAGAACTTCTCCGGCGTTGACGTTTTGGCCTTCCCTGGCGAGCAGCCGTTCCACTTTGCCGTTCTTCGGCGAGCGGATTTCATTTTGCATTTTCATGGCTTCCACGACCAGCAGGCCCTGGCCGGCTCCGACCTTATCGCCCGCTGCCACCAGCAAGCGAATCACTTTGCCGGGCATGGGAGCGACGATTTCCTGGCGGCCCTCGACTTCGAGCGCCCCCTGCTTACGGCCGCGCCACGAACGTGGGTCGATGAGTTCCGCGGAAAATTCGTGCGGGCCGCATTGCAGCTTGATCTTGTTGTCGATGGATCGCGAGAGGTGAATTTCGAAGGACTGGCCGCCGAGAATCACAGAAACAGTGTTGGGAGAAACCTGCACACCACTGGCTTCCACCGGCTGGCCGTCGAGAGTTATCGCATACGCCTGACTGTTGCGCGTGAGTTCGACGACATGTTTCTTTTTGCCGCTTGGGCCAGTTAGTTGGATTTCGAATTTCATGGGATGCGATCCACCTGCCGACGGCGGCCTTCCATTTTCCAGCGCGAAGGCGCAGCGGAGGATTCGCCACTGGCAGGCGAGGAGTTGTTTGAGTCGGCGGCGTGCCAGAGGGCCGCGGCGATCAGGGCGGCTTCCTCTGTGCCCGGGCGTGGGGGAACAGCGGGTGGACGGGGCCGTGCGAGGAGTTCATCGAGCCATTTCGTGTGGATTTCGCCGCGGAGAAATTCCGGTTCGGCGAGAATGCGGCGAAAGAGGCTGACATTGGTACGGATGCCGGTGATGGTGTACTCGTCAAGAGCGCGTCGCAGGCGCGAGATGGTTTCTTCGCGGCTATTGCCCCAGGCGATCAGCTTGCTGAGCAAAGGGTCGTAATCCATTGGCACGGTCCAGCCTTCGTAGACGCCTTCGTCGAGGCGGATACCAGGCCCTGTGGGCGCGTGGCGCGAAATGATTTTCCCGGGAGACGGAAAGAAATTGTTGTCGGGATCCTCGGCATAGAGCCGCACCTCCATGGCGTGGCCCCGCGGCGTGATCGATTCCCAAGCAAACGGCAGGCGATGTCCAGCAGCAATGGCGATCTGGAGTTTGACCAGGTCGAGACCGGTGACTTGTTCCGTGACCGGGTGTTCGACCTGCAGGCGGGTGTTGACTTCGAGGAAGTAAAAGTCGAGGTCGGCGTCCACCAGAAACTCCACGGTGCCAGCGTTGACATAGCCGCCGGCGCGGCCGAGACGCACCGCCGCCTCGCCCATCTTGCGGCGAAGATCGGGCGTAACCACCGGCGACGGCGCTTCTTCGACGACTTTCTGGTGGCGGCGCTGAATGGAGCATTCCCGCTCGCCAAGCGAAACGCAGCGGCCGTGCGCGTCGGCAAAAATCTGAATTTCAATGTGGCGCGGGCCAACCAGATATTTTTCGATAAAAACCCGTGGATCGCCGAACGCGTTGAGCGCTTCTGAAGCGGCATCGCGCCAAGCAGAAGCGAACTCCACATCGCTGGGCACCACGCGCATGCCTTTTCCGCCGCCACCGGCGATTGCCTTGAGCAGAATCGGATAGCCCATGCTGCGCGCCAGCGATTGTGCTTCTTCGGGATTCTCGATGGGATCGCTGGTGCCCGGGACGGTCGGGACTTCGGCGCGGCGAGCGAGTTGTTTGCCGGCGGTTTTCGAGCCCATCGCTTCCATGGCCTCGGCGGACGGCCCGATGAAGGTCACGCCGGCGTCGGCGCACGCGCGCGGCAGCGCGGGATTTTCAGCAAGGAAACCGTAGCCGGGATGCAGCGCGTCGCAGCCCGTTTTTCTCGCCACGTCCATCAGTTTATCGATGCGGAGGTAACTCTCCCGAGAGGCGGCCGGACCGATCGAATATGCTTCATTGGCTAGACGCACGTGGAGCGAAGCGCGGTCCACTTCGCTGTAAACGGCAACGGTTTGGATGCCCAGTTCGCGGCAGGCGCGGAGAATGCGAACAGCAATCTCGCCACGATTGGCTATCAGGATTTTCTTAAACATGCGATTTTCGTGACTGGCGGGATTCTACCATGCACCCTTGCCGCTTCGGAGTTTATGCGTCGCTTGCGTGTCGTATCTGGCGAGGATCGGGCGTTCCCGGAAAACGTTCGTGACTAAAGCGGGATGTTGGCGTGTTTCTTCTTGGGGTTGAAGTCGCGCTTGTTTTCGAGGGAACGCAACGAAGTGATGATGTGTGCGCGCGTCGTGGCCGGCTCGATGACGGCGTCAATATAGCCGCGCTCGGCTGCGACAAACGGATTCGCAAATCGGTTACGGAACTCGGCGACCTTTTCCTTGCGTAGGTTTGCGCGCTCGGCTTCGGGCGCATTGCTCAGTTCCCGTTTGTAGACGATATCCACCGCGCCTTCTGGGCCCATCACGGCAATTTCCGCGAACGGCCAAGCAAAGTTCGCGTCAGTGCGGATATGTTTCGAAGCCATAACGCAATACGCGCCACCGTAGGCCTTGCGCGTGATCACTGTGATTTTCGGCACGGTGGCTTCCGCAAAGGCAAACAGCAGCTTCGCGCCGTGGCGGATGATGCCTCCATATTCCTGCTGCGTGCCCGGCAAAAATCCTGGAACATCCTCAAAGGTAACGAGCGGAATGTTGAACGCGTCGCAGAAACGCACGAAACGCGCGCCTTTCACCGAAGCGTTGATATCGAGGGTTCCGGCGAGAAACGCCGGCTGATTGGCCACAATGCCGACAGCCCGGCCATCAAAACGCGCGAAACCGACGACAATGTTTTTCGCGTAGTGCTCGTGCACTTCGAAAAAGTAGCCTTCGTCCACCAGCGCATGAATGACATCTTTGATGTCGTAGGGTTTCAGCGGATCTTCAGGAACGATTGTGTTGAGCGACTCTTCGCGGCGGTCGGCAGGGTCGGAACACGCGCGCCGCGGCGGATCTTCGAGATTGTTGGAAGGCAGAAAACCGACGAGTTCGCGGATCATGGCGAGGCAATCGGCGTCGTCCCTCGAAACAAAATGCGCCACGCCGCTGGTGGCGTTGTGCGTCATCGCGCCGCCGAGCTCCTGCTTGGTTACCTCTTCGTGTGTAACGGTCTTGATGACGTCCGGACCGGTGACAAACATGTATGACGTGTCACGGGTCATCAGCACAAAATCGGTGATGGCGGGCGAATAGACCGCGCCGCCGGCGCATGGACCCATGATGGCGCTGATCTGCGGGATCACGCCGCTCGCCAGCGTGTTCCGCAGAAAAATATCGGCGTAACCAGCAAGCGAAGCGACCCCCTCCTGAATGCGCGCGCCGCCGGAGTCGTTCAGGCCAATCACCGGAGCGCCATTGCGCATGGCCAAATCCATAATCTTGACGATTTTTTGCGCGTTCGCCTCCGAAAGTGAACCGCCGAAGACGGTGAAATCCTGAGCGAAAACATACACCAGCCGTCCTTCGATGCGGCCAAAGCCCGTCACAAAACCGTCCCCGGCGGGCCGATGCTCTTCCGCGCCAAAATCCACACAACGGTGGCGGACAAACTTATCGAGTTCCTCGAATGTGCCCTCATCGAGCAGGAGCTCGATACGTTCGCGGGCGGAGAGTTTCCCGGCTTTGTGCTCGCGTTCGCGGCGCTCCGCCCCGCCTCCGGCTTCCGCTTCAGCGGAGATTCGCCGCAACTGGTCCATGCGGTCCGCGTTTGCAGAAGACTCCCAGGTAATGTGGTTTTTCTCAGCCAAGAGGCCCTCCCTCGGGCGCTTCATTCTTTGGAGCGAAAATCAGGACCGCCATGTGCGTTGCCAGCCACACCGTGCCCAGCAAGAGCACGACACCCAACAAAATCTCGGCGGCAATGGCGCCGGCACGCGGCAGCGGCGATTCAATCGCGGTGACATATAGCGTCGCACGCACCACGATGACCATGGCGCTCAACGTGGTGGCCACGATCAGCAAGACCGTCAGGATGGAGAGGAGCACCTGCTTCATGGGCGGTGAGTTTCCAACCAGCCAAAGGATAACTCATCTAGGGGGAAAGCAGTACGTAATGGGCAGGCCCGCGGGAGTAGCCTTCAGCGCAGGCCGGACCAGTCGTCGGCGACCACAATCGAATCACTGGGATTCGCCGGGTCGTACTTGACGCTGGTGGGGTATCCCGTCACCAGGCGCTCCACGCGCACCTGGCTCTCCAGGCCGGTGATGTCCTGAGCGGTGTGATACGTGACTCCGGAAATCGAATAACTGTAGGAGACCAGGCTGCGCGGACGATTGTCCGGCAACGGGCGCGCGCGAAATCCCAACAGGCCTCGGCGCTGCTCGACCTCCGGCGCGGGATGTTGCGCGAGTTCCACCACCTGGCCTTCGGCGATGCGGCCAATCAAATTGAGGTGCAGCCGGCGCTTGCGTTCCTCGGCTTCCGGATCAGCGGCCGGATGCGCAAAAGCATAGGCAATCAAGGCAATCGCGGCGATCGCTCCACCGCCAATCGCCAGGAGCAACTTCCAATCGGCGAGCAACTCTTTCAATGCTCAATCCCTCAGCAAATTAATTCTGGGAATAATCCAAAGAAGAACCGGCTCCACCTTCGTCTGAGCGCGACTGCGGCGGGACGCTCTTCTTTCCCCACGGGATTTATCTTACCGAATGCGGCGAGAAGAAGCGAAGTCATGAAGCCGGCGGATGCACCGGATTGTGCAACACGCCGATTCCGGAGACGGAGATGTCCACGGAGTCGCCGGCGACGATGGGGCCGACACCCGCGGGCGTCCCGGTGGCGAGCACATCGCCGGGAACCAGCGTCATCATGCGTGAAATCCAACGAATCAGATAGGCAACGGGATAGATCATCAGCGAGGTGCGGCCGGACTGCCGCACCTGGCCGTTCACGCGCGTTTCCACCAGAACGTCACGCGGATCCAGTTGCGATTCGATGTGCGGGCCGATGGGGCAGAACGAGTCAAAGCCCTTAGCCCGGGCGAACTGCACGTCGCTCTTCTGCAAGTCGCGTGCGGACACATCATTCAGGCAGGTATAGCCAAGCACGTAAGCGAACGGATCGTCGTTGTCTCCCAGATGCGCGCAGGTCCTGCCCATCACCACAGCGAGTTCGCCCTCGTGCTCCACCTTGTTCGAATAGCGCGTCAACACAATAGGATCGTCAGGTCCAACAATGGAGGATGGTGGTTTCAGGAAAATCAGCGGCTCTTTGGGTACTTCGTTGCCCATTTCAGCGGCGTGTGCTGCGTAATTGCGCCCGACACACACAATTTTCGACGGCTCCACCGGAGCGAGCAATCTAGCTTCTCGCAAAGGCAGCGTGGTGGATAATCGTGACCACGTCTGCCATGGCACCCCGGAAATTTCGTGAATCGTTTCCCCTTCGATCAGGCCATAGGCGGGAAGGACTCGGGAAGCTTCTCCCCCGGATTTGGGGACAAACCGGCAAAATTTCATGATATGAGGCCCTATTCAGCGGGAAGTATGAGTGTGTTCTTCCGTGCGCGCCCGCCAAATAATGATACCAACCCAGGAAAGCGTTGCAAAAAGCAAATATGCAACCGCCCCCATCACGAAGACGTGAAAGGCGCTGAAATAGTCTTCCAAAAGCGCAAAGAAGAACGTAAGTACACGGTAAGTAAGGGTCAAAAGCCCCCAGGCCAGCAGCCCAGAGAGCAGCAAACCCGCGGGCGAGCGCAAAAAGCGAACCACGGGCATGGCGGCGATCAGAAGGAGCAGCAGCGTCGCCATCATATTGCGTTGCTTGGCCAGAGGTTCCAGGAATGGGATTCGATTTGCTACCAGAATCCAGGAGGTCAGTACCAGGGAGAGCCACACACCGGTGTAAATCCCGATGCGGATGGGAGCATTCCGAAGAAACTGAAACCACCGGTAACCCGGCGGGCTGAAATTCGCTGACATGGCGCTGGGCGGCCTGCCAGACAGGCGCTCACGAGTAGGAACACGAACTCAGCGGGAAGGTTGCGCGACTTCTACGGCCACCGCAGTGCTGGAGGCGCTTTCGTTTCCCGCGCGGTCCACAGCCGTGACGGTGTACCAATAGTGCTGTCCGGACTGCACACTCGTATCACGATACGCGGGGGAGGGCAAGAGTTCGGGCGTGAGCAGCGAGCCACGTTCGCCTTCTTTCTCGCTTCGGTAGATCCGGTATCCAGCCAGATCGGGTTCGACATTGATGGACCAGGAGAGTTCAACGGCAGCGCTTCCCGGCGCGGCTCCAGGCTCGACGGCAGCGACAATGCCCTGCGGAGCGGCCGGCGGGAAGATGTCCTTCGGGGTCAGCTCAACTTGATTGGAATCATTCGATTCCAAAGGTCCTGAGGGCGAATCCACAATGCTGCGTACCACATAGGCGTACTGCTTGCCGTAATCAAAACTCGAATCCAAATAGTCAGGGGACGAGGTAATCCCAAGCTCCATAAGGGGTGATTTCCACATACCCTGCGGCTGCTGGGAAACTTGTTGGCCGCTGGAGGACGGGTTCAACTCGCCGCGGTACACGTGAAATTCCTTCACAGCCGAAAGCGCTTCACCAGAGGAAGCTCGTGTCGGCGGTGTCCACTTTAATGCGATGCCCTGCTCGGCTACCGTGGCGCTCAGTGAAGCAATAGCTTCCGGCACGGGATAGAGGCGAAGAGCAACTTCGTTGGAATTTGGGGAAGGGTGCTTTTCGGAGACGAGCGTGCGGACGCGGTAGACAAAGGGCAGTCCGGTGCGAAGCTGGGGATCCGTAGGGGCGACCGGATCCACAAATACAATTTGACCATGCTGCGAATAGCGCGCGGCGAGCGCGCCGGGAACCGTATCCACGACGCGGAACGACTTGGAATCGTCGCTCCCATCGGCTCGCTGCGCTCCCCGCCATACCTCAAAGGTAGGAGCTTCCGTCAGTCTTTCACCCAAGGTACTTTTTCCGGGCATCGTGAACGTGAGCCGTACGCCGTCGCCAGCCTGCTGTGCGGCCAGATCTGTGATCGCTTGGGGAACGGGCGGGATCGGCGGCGTAGGCTCGCCGGGAGCTCCGCAGCCAACAGCCAATAGGAGAATGGAAAACAGAAAATAGAAAATAGAATCGGATCGAGCGGGGCGTTGGAGAAGGTTGAAAGTCGTCCCTTTTCTATTTTCCATTTTCGAATTTCGATTTTCAAAAGTTAGAGGATGTAACGGCTCAAATCCTGGTTTTTGACGATGTCGGCGAGCTGCTTGTTGACGTACGCCGCATCCACCTTGACGGTTTTCTTTTTCAGGTCCGGCGCCTCGAAGGAAAGTTCATCGAGCACTTTCTCGAGAATGGTGTGCAAGCGGCGGGCGCCTATATTTTCCGTTTGTTCGTTGACATTGGTGGCAAAGCGTGCAATCGCCTGCACGGCGTCATCGGTGATCTGCAGCTTCACGCCCTCGGTCTCGAGCAGCGCGATGTACTGCTTGATGAGCGCGTTCTTCGGCTCAGTCAGAATACGCACGAAATCCTCTTCCTTGAGCGATTGCATTTCCACACGAATCGGCAGGCGGCCCTGCAGCTCCGGAATCAGATCCGAGGGCTTGGTGACGTGGAACGCGCCGGCGGCGATGAACAGAATGTGGTCGGTGCGGATCATGCCGTAGCGCGTGTTGACGGTAGTGCCTTCGATAATTGGCAGAATGTCGCGTTGCACGCCTTCGCGGGAAACATCCGGGCCATGTCCGGACTCGCGGCCGGCAACCTTGTCGATTTCATCCACGAAGATGATGCCCATCTGCTCGGCGCGCTCGACCGCGATCCGCGTTACCTGCTCCATATCAATCAGCTTGTTCTCTTCTTCCTGGATCAGGTACTCGAACGCGTCCGCGACGCTCATCTTGCGCTTCTTCTTCTGCTGACCGAACATGCCGCTGAGCATGTCCTTGATATTGACATCCATCTCCTCAACGCCCTGATTGGAGATGATCTCGAACGAAGGCATGGAACGTTCGCGGACTTCCAGATCCACCATGCGCTGGTCGAGTTTTCCTTCGCGCAATTGCGCGCGTAGCTTCTCGCGTGTGCGCTGCGTCTGCTCCCGTTGCGCCGCACGATCCGCCTCCGGCATTCCCGGCGATTCCACCTGTGGGGGCAGTAGCAGATCCAGAACGCGTTCTTCGGCGGCTTGTTCGGCGCGATCGGCCACTTCATCCAGCTTTTCCTCGCGGACCATGTCAATCGAGGTTTCCACAAGGTCGCGGACCATGGACTCCACATCTCGCCCAACGTAGCCCACTTCGGTGTATTTCGAAGCTTCCACTTTGACGAAGGGGCAGCCGGCCAGGCGCGCCAAGCGACGCGCGATTTCCGTTTTGCCCACGCCAGTGGGCCCGATCATCAGGATGTTCTTCGGCAAAACGTCCTCAGCGATCTCCGGCGGAAGCTTCTGGCGCCGCACACGATTGCGCAGGGCGACCGCGACCGCGCGCTTGGCAGCCGCTTGCCCCACAATATATTTGTCGAGCTCTATGACGATTTCCCGCGGGGTCATGTCGTCGAGCGCGGGAAGGAGCTCGCCTTCCTCCGGCGAAGCGGCGCCGTTGCCGCCCGGAAACAACGTAATCTCTTTATCAGTCTTGATAGCCATGGATGTTTGATTCCTTGCCTGGGCCGGAGGACACGATTCCGGCCGTTCCCCTAGATCTCTTCTACGGTAAAGTTTGCGTTGCTGTAAATGCAAATCTCACTGGCGATGCGCATGGCCTCGAGCGCGAGATCCTTCATCGGCAGCTTGGTGTGCTTCAGCAAAGCGCGAGCCGCCGCCAAAGCATAGATGCCGCCGGAGCCGATGGCGCAAAGGCCGTCATCCGGCTCGATTACATCGCCGTTGCCGGAAAGGACGAACGTGGCCTTGGCATCGGCGACGATCAGCAAAGCCTCCAAATGACGCAGCGCGCGATCTTTGCGCCACTCTTTGGCCAGTTCCACTGAGGCTTTCTGCAGATTCCCGGAATGCTCCTGGAGTTTGCCCTCAAAGCGTTCAAAGAGCGAGATGGCGTCGGCGGTCGAGCCCGCAAATCCGGCCACTACCCTGTCGTTATAGAGTCGCCGCGTTTTCCGTGCCGTGTGCTTTAACACATGGTCGCCCATGGTGACCTGACCGTCGGCGATGAGCACGACTTTATTGTCCTTGCGGACGCACAAAACCGTTGTGCCGTGCATCTGTGAGTCTCGAGAGGAATGAGCCATTTGTGTAGTATACCGCGCCGGCGCGGTCCGGTCATTCTTGCGGGCGAAGCAGACAAAGTAGCCCAGGAAAAAATGTCAGTTCGTTAGAGGAATTTCCTTGAAGGAGATTACTTTGTAGGTGATCGGTCCCTGGGCACTTTGCGCGATGCAGCTATTGAAGTTAATGCCGCTGCCAAGACTTCCTCCCGAGCCCGTCTGGCTGAAGGACGCAGAGCCAAGTGTAGCGAGCAGATTGCCTGAGGAATCGCGCGTTTTGGCGATGAACATTGCGCCATCGATCCCGCCAATGCCCGCTTTCGTGGAAACGAAACTTCCCTGCCCGATGACTAGCACGACGCCCTCCCAACTAGCGTCCGGGTCGTAGGTCAGCGTTCCCGTCACGACCAGCAGCCCGTAGCCGGTGTTATGCCATGAGGTCAGATCGAGATTCCCGTTCACGACGATGGTCATCGGGTGGGTTGGAGACATCCCCGAGGGAAAACTGCCGGGTGTGGTCGGACCCTGAATGACGGAATCCGCGCTCTTGGTGATGTCTTGCACGACAGCGTCGAGTCCGCTGGGAGTCTGCCAATTGGGATTCATCTGGTTGCCGACGTAGCTGATTGTGGTCGGCGCAACGGCCGGTGCGGGCGGAGGTCCGGGAGCAACGGGAGCCCCCTGATAGTTGCCCGCAGGCGTCGCCCCGGTTTTGATGTTATTGAAAGAGCTGTCGCTGTTATTCGTGTACCCAATCGCGGGCATAGCAAGGGAAGAACCTGAGCACTGATCCTGTCCCTTGATGAAGAAACTCGCTGTGCCCGGACCCGTAAAAGCTACGTTGTTTCCCGCGAGCGTAAGAGCAGCGGGAAACTGCGGTGTGTTGAGGCCGGGAAATACAACCGTGGGCTTCACGATATATTGCAGCATTTTCTCGCCGCCAGTCGGCAGGACCGCGTAAGCGGTGATCTCCAGCACCTGTCCGGCGGTGGAAGGCGGTGTTGCATTCTCAATCAAACCCGGGCTCAGCACGTTAAAGCCGTTTAGGTTCACAGGGTTGAAAAAAAGTGGAGTGAACTGATCCACGTTTCCGTCTGAATTGACGTCAACCCCAGTGCCCCCATCGCCCATCGATTGCTCCGTGACCGGATTGATGCGTACCCATTTGTACGCGGGCCCGGGAAGACCAGCCACGGGAGATGCGGACGCATAGGTCGTAACCACTCGCGTGGAAACGTCCACGCCAAATTCCTGTTTGTATTCCGTGTCGGGATATGTGGTGGGACTACCTGTGTTTTGCGGCGCGACGGTTTCCCCGCCCAGAGGGTTGATGATGTAGATGACTTGTGTAAGAGGCATCGGCGAACCAGGCAACGGAATATAGTTCGGATTGCTCGGCAGCAGTCTGCCGCGCGCTTCCTCCATACCAGCAAGCGCCGCGTAGTAGGCATTGGTCGAGGTGCGGTAATTCCGCGCCAAAGCGGAATCCGTGCCCGAAGAAACAATCAGCGCGATGGCCACAACGCTGATCAGCAACAACGCAAAAATGGCGATCAGCAGGGCGGCGCCGGATTCCCTGCGGCTCTTTCCGAATTGACGTGCACGCTTCATTCGTCGCTTCTCAAGTTCCTCTTCAGTTCGGCGGGTTCACCCGGTGTCCTCTTCCCGCCAGCTCGACCAGTTTTGGTAATTGCGTCTGCATGTCGAGCTGCCGAGTCGCTACGATCAAAATGATGTCCACGTCGCGAATATTGGACGGGATGCCATTCGTCCCAGCCGCGGAACATAGTTGAGGGCCAGCCGGGGTGTCACATGTATAAGTGAAAATCGGCTGCGGATTTCCGCCGGGAAACATCGATGGGTAAGTGGCCACAATTTCCGAATAGAAAGCGGGCTGTGCGGACTGCGCGTTGTTCATGACGTTGGTCAAGAACGGAACCATTGTCCCCGCCGCCGATGTTGCTGCCACAGGGTCCGCACCGGCCGTCTTCGGCACGATGGAGCGATAGAGCGTGGTCCCAATCAATTGATAGCGGATCCAGCTGACTCCGTTTCCCAGATCCGTTTCGACGATCAGATCAAAATCCCCGGGAGTCGCGCAGGAAGACCCCACCTGACAAGGGGTCACGGCGTAATTGGGATCCCAGGCCACGGGACTCAACGCGTATTTCGAAGAATCGCCGGGGACGCTCGAAAACAGACTCACCGCGGGGTTCCCAGAGACATTAAAATCGCGCACGATCTGGTCGATCGCCAGACGCGTTTCCTGGAACGCTCCGGTCATTTGCGATTCGCTGCTGTATTTTTGTTGGGAAACTTGCAACAAGCCGAACATTGCCGCGCACAAGACCAGAAAAATGGCCGTGGCGATCAGCAACTCCAGGATGGAAAAGCCGCGGGTACTGCCTTGCGCTGCGGCTTTCATTTGGACACCATCGTTTCGAGCGAGATGGGAAAGCTCAGCGAGTTCATTCCACGCCGGAATGCTCCCACGATGATCCGCCTGCCGGTGACCGTGCCATTCGTTGTAGTGATCACCGCCCAACGCACATCGTTCACCGCACCGGTGGGATCGTTCAGATCGGTATAGGTAAACCCGTAACCAGGAACCAGTGGCTGGGTGTAATCGATAATGGGCGAATTGTTGAGAATCGTTACCGGGCTCCCGACTACCACCCCGGGATTCGCCGGATCTCCGATATTGCACATAGTGGCGAGAGGACAGGTGACTCCCTGGGGATCGGCAAATGTCGTTTGCGTAAGGGGAACCGCCCGAAGCGCTTCCATCTCCTTTTGTGCAAGGACCAGCGCGGTGCCGTCGCTGCGGTTATTGGCGTTCATCATCAACGACGAGGGCACCAGTTGAGCCACAGCCACCAGCCCAATCACCACAATCAGCGTGGCCATCAGCATCTCAATGAGCGTGAAACCCCCTTCACGGCGGCGCCGTGGAGCAGGCAGGACGTTGGCAGATGAAGCTGGTCGGTTCATCGCAGTTGTTGCCAATTTCCGGATGCGTCTCCCGTCCAAATTTGAATGGAACCCGCGGGCATCAGAAGAACCGCGCGGTAGCCGGAATTCACGTCACCGGGCGAGTTCAAATAAAACACATCCACATTGCCAGACGTCAGAGCTCCACGCGCGTCAAATTGCAGAGTTCCTCCAGTGGAAGGCATGCCCACGGGCACCGTCGCGCCGAGGGCCGCGGCCGAGGGCAAGGCGGCTGCTCCGGGGACCGCGCCCGGATCCACAAGACTTCCGGCCGAACCCAACAAGATCACTTTGGCGCTTAGACCCGTCAGCGGGTTGCCGCTGGTGTCCCCCAAAGAACCTTGCATCGTGGTCGGATCGGTGGGGCTGGGTTGAAACACGCAATTGATCGGCTTGTTCAGACGAATCGCTTCGTACCGGCCGAGCCGGAGAAGGTCGGAGACTTGCGTTGCCGCGCCGGTTAAGCGATAGGAATTGTAGGCACGCAGGAATGATGGCAAGGCGACAGCCATCAGGATCAGGCCCACCGCCAGCGCCACGACGAGTTCCGTCAAGCTGAATCCGGAATCTCGCCGGGGACTCCACCATGTTGCGTTCCCACGGCTTTTCATGACACCCGTCCGAAGCTCTGCTCGCGGCTCCGTCGCGCGTCTCCTGGTGGCTGGGACCCGGTACGTTAGCAAGGATTCGGGCTGCCAGATAGGGGATACCCTTCTGGCTAATATCCAGCCGCTAAGCGCGCGCCGCACGGCAAGAATCTTTAGAAAATTATGAGACAAGGAACGTCTTTTGGCGATGGGAATGGGGGTCTACTTACCCTTTTTGCCACCCGTTTCCTTAAAGCGCTGAACCAGCGCTTCGCGGGTGAAATAGTCCCCTGGCAAGGCGGGATTGATTTCACAAGTTTCATAGAAGAGCTGGGAGATACGGCGGCCATCGCGCTCGCGGGTGATCTGCATAGGCAGTTGAACACCGTTCTTCGGCTGGTAGTTTGTATAAATGGAGACGTCTTCGCGAATCTCGCCGGTGTCGAGGTTTTTGATTCGAACGACGCTGCGGACCAGCAGATGCGACATGCGATCCACCGCCAGGCGGTACGTGCGATCCTCCCGATCAGAGATTTCCACCCAGTCCACTTCGTGCAGATCCACGGTGTCCAGGCCGCCCCAGCGGAAACTGTAGTCTGGATTCTTCAAGCCCACGCGGAGTAGATTTTCCGGAAGCCTCTGCACAGCGGCCTGGAACTCGGCAACCGTGTCGTCCGGCGCGTCGGAGACACCACCCTTATCCATCGTCCAGCCCTTGTCGCCGTTAAACGTGGTGATAATCAAGCCACCGTGGGTGATGTCCAGATCCTGCACGCCGATGATGTAGCCGAGCATAGTGTTGCGGCTCTTCGCGAAATAGTCCGTGCGGTTTTTGTCGGGATAATCCCAGGATTCGCGGAATTGGACGTAACCCGCCAGGGCGCCATCATGCCCGATCAGGGCACGGCGTCCATCGCACTGGCGTTCTCGCATGCCGAGGAAAGATTGCCCGCCGAGTCCTTGAATCAATTGATTCAGAACCTTCCTCGCGCGGGCTTCGCTCTCCTCCGGGGCTATGGTATCCGGGTTCTGTGCGTGCACCACCAGCGGAGCCATAATCGCCAGCAACAAACAGAGACACATTTTCCTGCAAACTAGCCGCACAACACCGAACCTCCGTTAACGTTCAGAATTTCTCCAGTCATGAAATTCGCAAAGTCGGAAGCCAGGAACAGAATGGGCCCGGCGATTTCCTCAGCCGTGGCTGCACGCCCAAGTGGGATCACGCTGGCAGCCATTTTCTTGCCGGCTTTGGTGTCCAACACCGGATTCGACATATCCGTCGCCACCCAGCCGGGCGCCACGCTGTTGACCAGAATTCCGTGACGTGCCAGCTCCGTCGAAAGCCCCTTGGTGAGGCTGATAATGCCGCCCTTCGAAGCGCCATAGTGCGTATGGAGCGATTCGCCCCGCTGCCCGGCCGTCGAGCTGATGGGGATGATCTTGCCGCTCTTCTGCTTGATCATCTGCGGCACAGAAAAATGAACGATCGAATAAACGCTCTTCAGATTGATGCGGATCATGTCGTCCCATTGTTTTTCAGTCATTTTCTCGATGGGCAGGTCTTCCAGATTCCAGACTCCGGCATTGGGCACGAGGATGTCCAGCCGCCCCAGCCGTTTGATGGTGTGCTCCACCAGCTTGCGATTGTCTTCGTGCTTACCCGCGTCGGCCTTGAACGCTTCTACGCGCGTGCCGTGCTTTGCCGCTTCTTGTTCGACCTGCTTCGCGGCTTCCTTTGCGGAGTTATAACTGAAGATCACATCGGCACCCGCCTGCGCAAACAGCTTGACCGCCGCCGCACCGATGCCGCGTGAACCTCCAGTGATAAGTGCCGCCTTGCCCGCCAATGAAATCATGATTCCCCCAAGTATGATTCGTAAACTCGGCTCCGTGCTGTACCGCGGGATTCGGGGCATAGCTTGCACCGAGCGCTATCTGCCCGCATTTCCTGACAATTCAGTCGCTTAGGCCTTGCCCGCAGGGACCTTACGCGCTCTTCGCGCGGCAGTGACAAGCTCGCTGAACAGCTTTTCCGCCAGCGGATCGCCTACCATACGCTCCGGATGCCACTGCACTCCGGTCACCCAGTTCGCGTCTCCCGTCCACTCCACGCTCTCCACAATGCCGTCCGGTGAGTAGCCTGTGATTTTCAATTGGCGGCCGGGCCTCTCAATGGATTGGTGGTGCGAGCTGTTGACCACCGCCTCAGAACCCTCTGCGAGCGCTGCCAGACGGCTACCCGATTCGAAGCGCGCCGGGTGTACGGGGTCCTCGGCAGGTTCCGGTGTCAAGTCCTTGCGGCGGTGAGCGATTTCGGTGCCGGTCTCGGATCGCACGTCCTGGATCAGCGTGCCTCCGAGATAGACATTGAGCAGTTGGCAGCCGTAACAGATTGCAAGGACAGGCTTTTGGTGGATGAAGGCAAATTCCAGAATGGAACGGTCCGTTTGGTCCCGGGTCGCGTCCGGTGGATTAGAAAGACCTTTGTTGCTACTCCCATACTCAGCGGGATCGACGTCGGCGGGGCTCCCCGGCAAGACAAAGCCATCTAGAGTCGGAAGGAGCCCCCCCAATACCTGTGGATCCTTCAAGGAAAGCTCAACCGGATCGCCACCGGCGCGCTCCACGGCCTCTGCATAATGGCGGTTCTTTCCCTGCCAGGGCTGCGCGCTGGCGCTGCCCTCCTCGGATGTGCGCCACGGAATGCCGATGCGGGGTCGGTTGGAGTCGGCGGGTGTCATGGAACCCAGCATCGTAGCACTCCGCCGGAGGCGTGGGCAACCCGGGGAAAAGCGGGGATGGGGCATGCCGAGCAGGTTTCCCGAGTTCGGGCAACGAACAAAAAATTAAGGGCGACTCGGTTTATTAAGCCGCGTCGCCCTCTTTTGATTGACTGGCGAAGTTCTCGCTTCCCTTCTCAGTTTCACCGGGCCCGGCTCGGTTTTACCCTCGCCGCTCCCCATGTCTTTAGCCGAAAAGCTCGACTTCCTTGTTGCTCTGCCGATTGCGACTCGGTTTGACCCTTGCCGCCCCCGCGAACAAACTTCGAAAATCTCTCCCTGATTCCTTCCGCAGGAACCGGCTCGGTTTTACCCTCGCCATCCCTTTTTCCAGAACCCTGAAGTTGTACCTCGTACTCCGCACCTCAAAGGCGCGCGGTTTTACCCACACATCCCTTGCGGCTTGAACTGCGAAGTTTCCACTTCTGACTTCAACTCGAAACGCCCTGCTCGGTTTTACCCTCGCCGACGATCCGGAATTGACTCGTGAAGTTTCTCTTCCCGATCAATCTGTACGCATCTTATGAATGCCCGCTAAACTTGGCAAGAGGTCTCCCACAAAAAACACTGTGGAAAAATGTGCATGCCTGTGCAAGAAATCGCGAAACCTTCGTGGCAGAAACTCCAGACAGGGCGCTCCCGCACAACTCCACTCCTGCCCCGTGCGAATCTTTTGCTGTGAAATTCAGCTAAGGCTTCCGAGTTTCGGGAGTGTAGTGGCTCTGCAAATACGCGATAATTTTGCGCGTGGCGTCTTCGGGAATATCTGCTCCGAGCGTTTTCTTCATTTTGTTGACCTCGGCTTCCCACACAGGCGCGGGCAGCGTCGGCTGCATTGTGATGTAGCGCGGGCCGTGGCACGTGCTGCAATAGATCCGGACCTCCGCCTGGCCATCGCCGGGAGCAAGGTCGAGATTCGGCACCGGATACGATGACACTTCATACGCCGCATCGGGAGCAAGCGCCTGGGGCGCCGCCTGCTGGATGGTGCCGAGCTGCACGGGAGAGTAGTAGCCTTTTTTTAAGTCGCCATAGACCACGCCCGAGGAAATTCCTACACCAATAGCAATTAATAGCACCGCCAACAATCTATTGATCATGGCAAATCTCCTCTCAGCTCGCGTGGCCGACTACGAATTCCTGCCGCTCGATACGGTTCCACAGGTAACCCCCGGGATTCCACACGGGCTCGTCAGGCTGCGTATTGTTCTTTTCGTCGGTGGCGCGCACGGCGACAGAATAGCGTCCGGGAGACGCCGGCTTCCAGGCTGCTTGCCAGGTGCGGAATGAGTACGGCCCGTGATCTTCTCCGAGTTTTGCGGCATCCCACGTCTTTCCGCCATCGTCGGAAATTTCCACGCGGCTCACGCGGCCGAAACCGCTGAAAGCAATCCCCCGCAACGTAACCGTCATTCCGGCCGGGATTTTCGTGCTTCCATCCGGAGTAACAAGAAAAGAGCGCACGGGCATGCGCGAGATAGGAACCGTCTTCACCTTCCCAGCCTTGATGTCATCCGGTGTCGTGTTGCCGCGCGGCGTATCTGGCACGCGATAGGCTGTCTTCATCCAGAAATTTTCGTCGGGAGCATCCAACACGCGAATCCAGGACAAACACTTCATCCAGTACGTGGCAAAGTATCCGGGAACAACCAACCGCACCGGAAACCCATTCAACATGGGGAGCGGCTCGCCATTCATCAAATAGGCGACGACACATTCGTCCACCACCGGATTCGACAAATCCAGTGATTTCAGGAACCGGTTGGAGCCAAACCCTTCTGGCCCTTGCCCTGTCTCCAATCCCTGCATCTGGATTTGCAATGAGCCACTTTTCAATCCGGCCATATCCAGGATTTCGCGCAAGGGCGCGCCGGTCCACAGCGCATTGCCCATCGCTCCGTTCCCCCATTGTCCTCCCGGCACGCGCGGCTGCAGCCGGCTGCGGCTGTTGCCGGAACACTGATTCACCGCAGCCACCGACACCGGTTTGAACTTCTCCATCAGATCCGCCAGGCTCAGCGCCAGCGGCTTGTTGACGTTTCCCTCCACTTTCAGTCGCCATTCGTTCAGTTCGATGCGATTCGGAATGCCTTCAAGATGCCAGCGAACGTAAAACGCGTCATTCGGCGTGAATGCACCGGTGAAATACGGCCGCGGCGTTTCCATTTGTACCGGACGGTCGGTGAGAAGGAGCAACGGGACCTTTTGTGGTTCGGTGAGATATGGGCCAACCGAGTTCCAATGGGAATTGGCGCCGGGCCCGGTGAAGGTCTCAAGAGCCGTGGCCCTTTGCGGGTCCTGAGCCAGAGCGCGTTCGCCCATGGGCCAGCGAGCTACGGCAAGTCCGCCTCCAGCCAGGCTCAACATCTTCAGCCATCCACGTCTTGAAACGAAAGCTTCTCTGAGATTCATTTACTGTTCCCCCCGCGGAGGAATATTCACCAACACGGTGAGACGTGTCAACACACCAAAATTGCTTGGCCGGAAAAACCCAGATGAATATGGCGCAGAGGTAAGTTGACCGCTGTCTATTACCGTTTGCGCGGACCACGGCGCAAGCTCCCAATATGCAACTAGACAGCCCCCCACCATAGCTAGGCCACCCGCGGGGGGTGTTTTTTACGGGCTGCCCGGGTATAGTATGAAACCTGCTTTAAAATGGCCAAAATGCGTCACGGACCTAAATGCAGCTTTTTTCTGGCGGCGCTGCTTGCGGGCCTGCTGCTGCCTGGATCTAAACTCGCAATCGATCGATTCCCATTTTTGCCCGGTCTGCTCTGTAGCGGGCACAGCGATCGTCACCACACCTCCCTTGATAGAAATGGTGCCGGCTGTTGACTGGCTGCAGCGATCCGGTGTTGTCATTGCGGTTCCTCTCGTCGTTCCTCAGAGTATCGCGCCCCGCGCGCCCCCTATCTCCCAGTAGTTCCTTCTTCGGCCCACATCTCTCAACACTCATGGAGTCCGCCTCTGTTCCCTGGAGCCGGACAAGGAGTCCGCTCTTGAAGCAAGGAAGTTTATTGGTTTTGGTATTGATGATGTTGCCGGAGATTGTCGCCGGACAGCAGCAGCCCGCGCCTGCGGCAAACGCTTCTGCGCATACGACGGCGGCTGCCTCAGGACCAACCCGGATCACCCTCGACGATGCCATCCGTTTGTCTCTGCTACACAATCACGCGTTGCAAGCGATGCGTACCACGATTCAACAAAGCATGGCAGAAGAGATCACTGCGAACCTTCGTCCCAATCCGGCGCTGGGACTCGACGCGCAGTTTTTGCCGATCTTCCAGCCCGACCAGTTCAGCGGGGACTACATCGACCAGCAAGCGCAGTTCGACGCGGGTGTCAGCTACCTGTTTGAACGCGGCAAAAAACGCCAACATCGATTGCAGGCGGCACGCGACATCACCGCCGTGACGCGCTCCCAGGTTTCCGACACCGAGCGCCAATTAGTCTTCAACGTCGGCCAGCAGTTTGTGGATGTTCTGCTTGCCGAATCGACCCTGGCCTTCGCGGAACAGGACCTGGACAGCTTCCAGAAGACTGTGGGCATCAGCAACGAGCGCCTACGCGTCGGCGATATGAGCGAAGGCGACTTCCTGAAGATCAAGCTGCAGTTGCTGCAGTTCCAGAGCGACGTAGCCGCGGCCACACTCGCGAAAATCCAAAGCCTCGCCGCCCTCCGCCAACTGCTCGGGTTCGAGTCCGTCCCCGACGATTACGACGTCCAGGGAACGCTGGACTACCAGCCCGTGCACGCGGACTTAACCAGCCTGAAGACCCTCGGTGCGATGAACCGCCCGGATCTCCGTGCCGCACAGCAGGGAGTAACCGCGGCGGAAAGCCAGTTGGCCCTGCAGAAAGCCAACGGCAAGATGGACATCACCGGCACGTTCAACTACACGCATACCGCTGGTGTGAATACGGGCGCCTTTTACTACAACATGCCGCTGCCCATCTTTGATCGCAACCAAGGCGAAATTCAGCGCGCCCAATACGCCGTGACGCAAGCGCAGGAACTCGCCAGCGAGACCGTTCAGCAGGTTTCCACCGATGTCATCGCCGCGTATGCAAATCTCCAGACCAATGACCAGATTATCCAGCTATACCGGGGCGGCTACGTCGATCAGGCCAGGCAGTCGCGTGACATCAGCGAGTACGCCTACCAGAAAGGCGCGGCGAGTCTGCTTGACTTTCTCGATGCCGAACGAACCTATCGCGCGAACCAACTGGCTTACCGCCAGGCGCTGGCGAGCTACATGCTCGCGCTCGAACAAATGCGCCAGGCCGTTGGCACAAGGAATCTCCCATGACGCTCTCCATGCCGTACGCGAAAAATACTTCGCTCCTCGTAGCGTGCAGCCTCTCGCTGGCACTCGCGCTTTCGAGTTGCAGCTCCGGTCCCGGCGAGTCGGAGTCGAAGATGACGTCGTTCACATCCAGTGAATCAAAAACGGATACAGCCGAGCTCTTCACCGTGCCCAAAGAGCAGATGGCGCATGTGCAGATTGTTGCCGCGCAAAAAGGGCCTCTGGCGCGCAAGCTTCGCCTCTCGGGAGCTGTGGCGTTCAACGCATTTGAAACCACACCTGTATTTGCGGCGATTGGTGGTCCGGTCCACGAAATCCTGGTGGCCCCAGGACAGTTCGTGCACTCCGGGCAGCCTTTGCTGACGGTCACCAGTCCCGATTACTCCGCGGCGCGCTCCGCTTACATCAAGGCTCTCGATACGTCTGCCCTCGCGGACAAATTGTACGCACGGGCGAACGACCTCTACGCGCACGGCGCGATTGCGGAGGCTGACCTGCAACAAGCCGAGTCAAACCGCACCCAAGCGCACGCGGACGTAGAGTCCACCGCGGACGCGTTGCGCGCCCTGGGTTTGAAGGACCCCGATGCGGTGGTGAAAAATCCTCTGCCCTCCACGGCGGAAATCCCGGTGCCCGCACCCGTGGCGGGTGAAATTGTGGAACGCCTGGTGGGCCCCGGCCAGTTGCTGCAGGGCGGTGCGACGCAGTGCTTTACGATTTCCGACACCAGCACGGTTTGGGTGCTCGTCAACGTCTTTCAGAGCGACCTGCCCTACGTGCGTGTGGGAAATACCGTTGACATCAGCACCGATACGTACCCTGGAGTATTTCACGGCAAAATTTCCTATGTCGCGCCGGCGCTTGATCCCACCACGCGCACGTTGCAGGCGCGCATTGTTACGCAAAATCCGGATCGCAAATTGAAACGAGACATGTACGTGACCGCCACGGTCGATGCAGGGTCCATTCCTGACGCGATCACCGTGCCCAACGCCGCAGTCCTGCGCGACACCGAGAATCAGCCCTTTGTCTACGTCCTGACCAACGGCAACCAGTTTGCCCGCCGGGGTGTAGCCCTCGGCCTCAGTAACGCCGGCCGAACACAAGTCACCAGCGGACTTAAGGAAGGAGAACAGGTCGTGGGCGACGGCAGCCTGTTCCTGCAGTTCAAGAATTCCATTCAACACTAGCAAGCGCGCACCGGAGACTTTTCGATGATTCATCGCATTGTCCAATTCGCTCTGCAGCAGCGCTTCCTGGTGCTGATGCTCACGGCATTGATGTGCGTGATGGGCGCGTGGTCCTTCCGCCAGATGCCCGTGGATGCCTACCCGGACCTCTCTCCGCCGATGGTGGAGCTGATCACTCAATGGCCTGGCCACGCCGCGGAAGAAGTGGAGCGGCTCACCGCCCTGCCGTTAGAACTCGCCATGAACGGCTCGCCACATCTGCAGGTGATGCGGTCAATCTCGCTCTACGGTCTGTCGGACGTACGGCTGACATTTGACGAAAGCGTCGACCCCTATTTTGCGCGCCAAGTCGTGTTCGAACGAATTGGTGATGCCACCCTTCCCCAGGGAGTCACGCCGAGCATGGCTCCCTTGTTCAGTCCGAGCGGACTCGTCTATCGCTACGTCATCGAAAGCCCCGACCGCTCGCCGATGGAATTGCACACGCTGGAAGATTGGGTGATCGAGCGGGCTTACAAAAGCGTGCCGGGTGTGGCGGACGATTCCGGCTTCGGCGGTCCGACCATGGAATACCACGTGCTTCTCGACCCGGTGAAACTCTACAACTATCACTTGCCGGTCGTGCAGGTCCTCAATGCGCTGAACGCCAACAACGCCAACACCGGCGGCGGTTTTTACACGCAGGGAGGCCAGTTTTACTACGTGCGTGGCCTCGGCCTGGTCAAGAACACGGAAGACATCGGCGAAGTGGTCGTCGCCAGCCTGAACGGGGTACCAGTGCGGATCAAAGATATCGGCCGCGTGGAAATCGGCCACGCTCCACGCCTCGGTATCTTCGGCTTCCAGACCAAAGAGAAAAACAACGACGACGCCGTGGAAGGCGTGATCCTGATGCGCCGCGGCGAGCAGACACAGAACGTCCTCGAAGGCGTCGAGAAACGCACGGAAGAGATCAACAGAGGCCTTCTGCCGCCGGATGTGAAAGTGCGGCCTTACTACGACCGCAGTGATCTAGTGCGTGTCACCACGGATACGGTCGAGGGAAATTTGTTGCGCGGCATGATCCTGGTCTTGGTCGTCCTGATCTTTTTCCTGGTGAGTTTCCGCGCCGCGGTTATTACCGCGCTCACCATTCCGCTCGCGCTCCTGTTTGCCTTCATTTTCCTGCACTGGACGGGCGAAGCCGCGAATCTGCTCTCCATTGGCGCCATCGACTTCGGCATCATCATCGACGGCACGATCGTCATGGTCGAGAACATTTATCGCGAACTCGGCCTGCGTCACGGAACGCCCTACCGGCTCTCCGACGTGATACTGGCGGCGGCACGCGATGTCGATCGGCCGATTTTTTACTCGGTTGCCGTCATTATCGCGGGCTATCTCCCGATTTACGCCCTGACGGGTCCCGCCGGAAAGCTTTTCCACCCGATGGCCGACACGATGGGCTTTGCCCTGCTCGGTGCACTCATCCTCACGTTGACCGTGGTTCCCGCCCTGGCCTCTTACTGGTTCACGAAAGGCGTGAAGGAAAAAGAAAATCCCATCTTCGACTGGATCCGCGACCAGTACGCCGGTGCGCTGGACTTGTGCCTGAATCATCCTTTCCTCACCCTGCTCCTTGCCGCTGTAATCTTTGGCGCCACGCTTCTTCTGGTTCCGCTGATTGGCGGAGAATTTCTGCCGCACCTCGACGAGGGCGCTATCTGGGTGCGCGCCACGATGCCCTACACGATTTCTTTCGAAGAGGCCGCCAAGTTTGCTCCCAAGGTGCGCAACCTGCTGATCGCGTATCCGATGGTGACAGTTACGGGTTCCGAGCTCGGCCGCCCCGACGATGGCACCGACCCGACCGGCTTTTTCAACTGCGAGTTTTACGTGGGGCTCAAGCCTTACAACGACAAGGCCTGGTCGCAGACCTCCATCCACACGAAAGAACAGCTTGTCGAAGATCTCCAGAAGAAGCTGGACACCTATCCCGGCGTGATTTTCAATTTCACGCAGCCAGCCGAAGACGCTGTGGACGAAGCGCTCACAGGCCTCAAGTCCGCTCTTGCTGTGAAGATCTTCGGCCCGGACCTGAGTGTGCTCGAAAGCAAGGCCGTGGAGATCAAGCGTATCCTCGAAAAGACGCCGGGCTTCACCGAACTCACAGTGGTAAAAGAACTCGGGCAGCCGAGTCTCTTGGTCGAGGCCGATCGCGCCAAGATCGCTCGCTATGGGATCAACGTGGCCGACGTCGAAGCTGTGGTGCAAGCCGCCGTGGGGGGCCAAGCCGCCACGCAGGTGATTCAAGGGGAAAAGCTCTTCGACCTCGTCGTGCGCATGGAACCGAAATACCGCTCCGACGCCCGCGAAATCGGAAATCTCCTGGTGCCTGCTCCCGCCGGACAGCAGATTCCTGTTTCCGAGCTCGCCACCATCAAGGAAGCGACGGGCGCATCCTTCATCTATCGCGAGAATGATTCGCGCTATATCGGCATCCAGTATTCGATCGAGGGGCGGGACCTGGAAGGAATCGTCAGGGCCGGCCAGCAAAACATCGCGAAAGCCGTGAGGCTGCCTGAGGGCTATCACCTCGATTGGGGCGGAGAATACAGCGAATTACTCGAGGCCAAGGCTCAGTTTTACGTTATTGGCCCTCTAGCGGTGTTCCTGATTTTCCTGATTCTGTTCGCGCTCTACGGCAACTTCAAATTCCCGGTCACCATTGCCATCGGTGTCGTTGCCACGGAACCCGTTGGGGCGCTGATTGCTCTGAAGCTGACACACACGCCCTTCAGCGTTTCCAGCGTGTTGGGCCTGCTTGCGCTACTCGGGGTGTCAGTGGAAACCGCGGTCATTCTGGTGAGCTATATCAACAAGCTACGGCTGGAGGGAAGAAACATCCGCGAAGCGACGCGTGAAGCATCGCTGCTCCGCCTGCGTCCCATCATGATGACGGCCCTGGTGGCGTGCCTGGGCCTGCTCCCGGCTGCCACATCCACCGGAGTGGGCAGCGACACGCAAAAGCCGTTCGCGATCGTCGTCGTCGCCGGCCTATTGTCACGCCTATTGTTGGGCTTCTTCGTCAATCCGGTGCTCTACGAACTTGTCGCGCGCGAAGGCGACGTGTTGCAGGTGTAAGCTTTCGCAAATAGCTCTCGGTTTTCTTCTACATCGGCAGTTCTTCCTTCTGGCTTAGGCGCAAGCCGTGTGATAGAAGAGGTGCGAATAAGAAGGTGCCTCACTCATGGCTAAAGCGGAAGATGCAGGGATCAACCGCCGCGATTTCTTGAAAAACGCAGCCGCCGGAGCGGCCGTACTGGCAACGCCGCATGTGGCCCCGGCACGACCAACGGAGACAAATCTCGCGAAAAATCCGCCGCCCATGTCGCGCGAAGCCGAAGTCGAAACTCCGGCTCCCGTGGAAGTGCTCACCGAGGAGCGTAGCGGCTCCGATTTCATGATCGACGTCCTCAAGTCCCTCAACATTGAGTACGTTTGCTCGAACCCCGGCTCGAGTTTCCGTGGGCTGCAGGAATCTCTCATCAATTACGGCGGAAACAAGAATCCCGAATTCATCACCTGTATGCACGAAGAGTCGTCCGTAGCTATGGCCCACGGCTATTTCAAAATCGAAGGAAGGCCTCTGGGAGTGTTTGCGCACGGCACTGTCGGCTTGCAACATGCGGCAATGGCCATCTACAACGCGTACTGCGACCGCGTTCCTGTCCTTATCATCGGCGGAAATATTCTGGACGCAACCAAGCGCATGCCGCCCGTGGAATGGGCGCACAGCGTGCAAGACGCCGCGGCATTTCTTCGCGACTTCACCAAGTGGGACGACTGTCCGGTGTCGCTGCAGCATTTCGCGGAGTCTGCGGTTCGCGCCTACAAAACGGCCATGACCCCGCCGATGATGCCGGTGTTGCTGATCGCCGACGCGGAACTCCAGGAAAATCCGATCCGTGCCGACTTGAAATTGCGCGTTCCGAGCATGGTGTTGCCCGCGCCTCCCCAGGGAGAGTCCGGCGCGGTGTTGGAAACCGCTCGCCTGCTGGTGGCAGCGGAGAACCCCGTGATCGTCGTCGACCGGACCGCGCACAATGCAGCCGGAATGGCGATGATTGTGGAGCTTGCGGAGACGTTGCAAGCCGCCGTGATTGACCGCGGCGGGCGCATGAATCTTCCCTCGCGCCATCCCCTGAATCAGACGCGGCGCGCGTATCAGGAAATTTCGAACGCAGATGTGATCCTGGGGCTGGAGGTGAACGATTTCTGGGGCACGGTTCATTCCTTCCGCGACCAGATGGAACGCACCTCCCAACTCATCGCCAAGCCGGATGCCAAGCGCATCAGCATCGGCGCCGGGGGACAACTGTACAAGGCAAATTATCAGGATTTCCAGCGCTACCCGGAGCTTGATCTCGATATCGCCGCCGACGCGCAGGCCACATTGCCCTCGCTCATCGAAGCCGTCAAGAAACAACTGGACGCCAACAGCAAGAGCGCCCTGCAGGCTCGCGGCGCAAGATTTGCCTCTGCGCGCTTGCAGTCGCTGCAAAGCGATCGCGAAGCGGCCACCTACGCCTGGGACGCCAGCCCGATCAGCACGGCGCGCCTTTGCGCCGAACTCTGGGCGCAGATCAAAGACGAAGATTGGTCGCTGGTGTCGTCCGTGGTGAATTTTGTCAGCAACTGGCCCCTGAAACTCTGGGACTTCAACAAATATCACCAGTTCATCGGTAATTCGGGCGGCTATGGCATCGGCTACAACGCGCCTGCCTCGGTTGGCGCGGCGCTGGCCAACCGGAAATACGGCCGCCTGTCGGTCAACATCCAGTGCGACGGCGATTTGATGTACGCCCCTGGGGTTTTGTGGACCGCCGCGCATCACCGCATTCCGCTGCTGACCGTCATGCACAACAACCGCGCCTATCATCAGGAAACAATGCAGGTGCAGATCATGGCCGATCGGCATAGCCGGGGAATAGATCGCGCAAAGATAGGCACTGCCATCGACGACCCCGACATCAATTACGCGAAATTGGCGCAAGGGTTGGGCCACTATGCCGAAGGTCCGATCACCGATCCCAAGGATCTGCGTCCGGCCCTGCAACGTGCAATCGCCGTTGTCAAAAAGGGAGAGCAGGCGCTTCTGGATGTGCACACGCAGCCACGCTAGAGGAAAACGATGAACACGCAACCGTACAATCGTAGCGCGGGCTCAAAGGAAGTGGAGCACAAACAACAGAAGCGTTTCGTGAAAGGGTGGAGTGTCTTGGTCGCGTGCCTTATCGCGATCCTCGCGACCTCCTCCCCTGCGTTTCCCCAGCAAACCACCAAGCTTGGCGATTCGCAGAACGGAAAAGCCGTCTACGAGAAATTAGGCTGCACCCAGTGTCACGGAGCACAAGGCGAAGGCGTCTCCGGCGCCGGGTCGAATGCCGGCGTGCCGCGTATCGCTTCCACCAGATTGTCTTTCACGGATTTTCTGCAGCAGGTACGCAAACCCAAAGGCCAGATGCCTCCGTTCAGCACCGAAAAGGTTTCGGATACGGATCTGACCGATGTTTACACCTATCTCCAGTCGCTGAAACCTGCATCCGAACAGCCAGTAAGCACGGCGAGCGCTTCAAAGGGCGAGCGCCTCTACAGAGACTACGGCTGCTACGAATGTCACGGCTTTCAAGGGCAGGGTTCCTCGTCCACTGGTGGCGCCCGCCTTGGCCCGCCCCGTATTCCATTTTCCGCGTTTGTCAGCTACATCCGCCAGCCAACGGGGGAAATGCCTCCCTACACAGCAAAGGTTGTTTCTGACGAAGATGCCACGGAAATTTACAATTTTCTGAGATCCATTCCGCCTCCGCCCCCGCTGAAGAGTATCCCGCTCCTGAATCAGTGATCCAGCAAAACAACTCCCTGCATGTCTGAAAGTGTTTGGGATGCCAGAACTACGCGCGTTTCGCGTAAGGCTCCGGCAGAACCTTTTCCAGGCAGAACTCGGGGCGGCGGAAAAATAGAGGAAGCGCAGCCAGCCGCTGTTGCAATTTTTCGGCTTGATCGGCGCGTACGGTCACATGCCCGAGTTTTCGCCCCTCGCGTGGCTCCTTGCCATATAGATGCAGATGTGCGTTGTGAATTTGTAACACATCAGCGCTCTCGGGAAGCTCTCCGATCAAATTGATCATCGCCGAAACTCCCGCAGTCGCGCTTGAACCCAGCGGGAAACCCAGAATTGCCCGCAGATGATTCTCAAACTGGCTGGTGACCGCCCCCTCTATCGACCAGTGGCCGGAGTTGTGGACGCGCGGCGCCATTTCGTTAGCCAACAGCCGGCCGTCCATTTCGAAAAATTCGATACATAATACGCCCACATAATCAAGCGCCTCCAGCACGGCGCGAGCCGCACGTTCTGCCTCGTTCTGCAGGCTTGCAGTCAGATTCGGTGCAGGAGCCAGCGACAAACGCAGGATTCCTCCGCGGTGGTGATTCTCGATTAGCGGGTAGAACACGATTTCCCCGTTGCGGCTGCGCACGCCCAGGACCGAAAGCTCGCGCTCGAACGGCACAAACTTCTCCAGAATCAGCGGCGCATCCGGCAGCTCCGGCCGCGACCTCTCGACGTCCGCCCCCATACGCAACAGCCACTGGCCTTTCCCGTCATAGCCCATGCGACACGTCTTGAGCACCGCGGGCAATCCCACCTGCTTTACCGCGGCGTCTAGGTCGCCATGCTTCTTCACCTCGGCGAATTCCGTGGTCGGTATGCCCAATTTCCGGAACAGCGTCTTCTCGCGCATGCGATCCTGCGCTTCTTCCAGAGCAATCGCAGGCGGATAGACGGGCACGCGCTCTGCCAGAAATTTCGCGGCGGCCACGGGCACGTTCTCAAATTCGTAGGTGACTACTTCCAACCCGTGCGAAAATCTTTCCAGCGCCTGCTCGTCGCGATAGTCGGAGGTCACACGATTGGCGATGCGGCCCACAGGCGCTTCCGGTGACGGATCCAGAAAGCGAAAATGGAGCCCGAGCGGATAGCCGGCAAGTGCCAGCATATAGCCGAGCTGCCCGCCACCGAGAATGCCGATCGTCGTCACTCTTTTTTTCCGGGGAACTGTTCGTGCACGGCCTGGAGCGCTTGTTGCGCTGCAGCCGCGGGGTCCGGCTGGGAAAGAACTTTCTTCGTCTGTGCCAGCCGGAACGCGCGCAGTGCCTCCCGAATCGCAGCGTGCTTGTTGCCCAGGATGGCTGCCGCCAGTAGCGCCGCATTAATTGCGCCGGCCTTGCCGATCGCCAGCGTGCCCACGGGAATACCGCCAGGCATCTGTGCGATCGAAAGCAGCGAATCCAGGCCCTTGAGCGCTTTCGATTCCACCGGCACACCCAACACCGGCAACACCGTCTTCGACGCGGTCATTCCCGGCAAGTGCGCCGCGCCGCCCGCGCCCGCAATAATCACTTCGATGCCGCGCTTTTCGGCGCTCGCCGCATATTCAAAAAGCAGGTCTGGCGTGCGATGTGCCGAAACCACGCGTGTCTCAAACGGGACGCCGAGGTCCCGCAAAGTATTTGCGCCGTGCTCCATTGTTTCCCAATCCGAAGCCGAGCCCATGATGATGCCGACAAACGGCGCTTCCGGCTTTTTCCTCGCAGTCTTCGCTTTTTTCTTCATGCGCTTGATCTTCGGCCTGAGATTCCCTTATTCCCCAAAACAGAATGCCGGCGGGCTATTCAAAGAAGCTCCATTTTACGGACTTTTCTACTGTGGCGCGACCTTTCTGCGCAATTTCCAGGCATGCCGCAGCTCGCCGACAAGGTAGAGCGAACCAGTAATGAAAATCGCGTCTTCCGGCCGCGCCTGGGCCAGAACCGTTTCCATTGCTTCTTCGGCGTTCCTGATAATCGAAAACCTCGACGCATGATCTCCGGCCATCTCTGCAAGCTGCGCGGCACTCACAGCTCGCGGCGTGCTTGGTTGGGTGAAGATCACTTCATGGACATGGGGGAACAGCAAGCCGGTGACTTCGTCCACCGCCTTATCACGCATGGCTCCATAAATCAGATAGATCTTGCGACCTGCAAAAGTTTCTTCCAGGAACTTTGCCAGTTCCCTCGCCGCGCCAGGATTGTGCGCGCCATCGAGATACACATCCGGCCGTATCTGTAGGCGTTCCAGGCGCCCGGGCCATTCCGCGGCAGCGATGCCGTTGACGATATTCTCATCGCTGACTCGGTAGCCGCGGTCCTGCAGGATTCGTGCGGCCGCCAGCGCATTCAGAGCGTTCTGCAATTGAAACCTTCCGGGCAGGTGTGGCCTGAGGACAAAGCTCTTGTTCTCGCCTGTGCTCGAAACAGTTGCGCGCACAAAGCCTTTTTCCATTACCTCATCTTTCACGCTGTAAGCAGCAAAGGTTTCCACAACGGGGCAGTGCAATTCTTTCGCCCGCGCAAGAATCACTTCCCGCGCCTCGGCGAACTGCTCGGCAATCACCACGGGCACTTGCGGCTTAAGGATTCCGGCTTTTTCCCCGGCGATTTCTTTCAGTGAGTGGCCCAGATAGTTTTCGTGATCAAAATCAATGCGCGTGATGATGGAAACCACCGGCATCACCACGTTGGTCGCATCCAGTCTGCCTCCCAGGCCCACTTCGATCACCGCAAACTCCACGCGTTCCTGCGCGAAGGCTTCGAAAGCCAGCGCTGTCACACATTCGAAATAAGTCGGATGCGCCCTCAGTTTGCCTTCGGCAAGTAGTTCTTCGATCACTCTATGAATGCGGGTGAACACCTCCGCGAAGCGCTCGTCGGAAATCTCTTCGCCCGAAATGCGGATGCGCTCGTTAATACGCTCCAGATGCGGCGAGGTGTTCAGGCCGGTGCGGAAGCCCGCCTCTCGCAGGATCCTCTCCATGAATGCAGCCGTCGAGCCTTTGCCATTCGTCCCGGCAGTGTGCACCAGGGGATAAGCGCGGTCAGGCCGCCCGAGGCGCTCCAGTAATATGGTGATGTTCTCAAGATTGAATTTTGCTGCTGCCGCCTGGGTTGGCGCGGCAAGTTCGCGGCCCAACGAGAGAAGATAGCGAACCGCGCCCTGATAATCCATTTCAGGATGTCAACAGGTCGAGCGAGTTAGAGATGAAGCCTTTGAGGTCCTTGCGGTGAACAACGGCGTCTAGGAATCCATGTTCCAGCAAAAACTCCGAGCGCTGGAAGCCGTCCGGCAGTTTCTGCCGGATGGTCTGCTCGATCACGCGGGGGCCGGCAAACCCGATCAGCGCTCCGGGCTCGGCAATATTCAAATCGCCCAGCATCGCAAAGCTCGCGGTGACGCCGCCGGTGGTCGGATCGGTCAGCACGGAAATATACGGCAATTTCTCTTCATCCAGCCGAGCCAGCGCCGCGGAAACTTTGGCGAGTTGCATCAAGCTGATCGTGCCCTCCATCATGCGCGCGCCACCCGAGCAGGAAACCACGATCAGCGGTTGCCGCGTCTCCATCGCCATTTCAATCGCGCGCGTCACTTTTTCGCCGACCACCGCGCCCATCGAACCACCTATAAAACCAAACTCCATGGCGCAACAAATCACCGGTTTGCCGTTTAATTGCCCTTCGGCGGTGATGATCGCATCATTCATCCCCAACTTTTTCTGGGCTTCTTTGATGCGCTTGGAGTAGGGCTTGGTATCCACAAATTTCAGCGGGTCGGTGGAGACCATCCCCGCGTCATGCTCGGTCCATTTTCCATCGAACAACAGTCCCAGCCGCTGCTTCGCGTTCATGCGGAAGTGGAATTGGCACTTCGGGCAGACGAAAAGGTTCTCCTCAAGGTCCTTGCGGAACACGATTGCACGACAGGACTCACATTTCGTCCACAACCCTTCGGTGCGCACGCGCCGTTCTTCGGGCGGCGTCGCCT
>Ga0335069_10001197_pt1 | contig 41998 bp, 37 predicted proteins | sample Lox_Sample_11_FD_206714 | JGI IMG/M metagenome (GOLD analysis project Ga0335069, IMG submission 206714) | Soil microbial communities from Loxahatchee National Wildlife Refuge, Florida, United States - Lox_Sample_1.1 | ecosystem: Environmental > Terrestrial > Soil > Wetlands | place: USA...
CCGCTTCGTGCTCCCGCAGCACCCCGATGATCTGCTCCTCGCTGAATCGACTCCCTCTCATTGCCCGTCTCCTTATCTGGCGACGGACTCTACCTCATCCTGGTGGAGTTTTCGGGGTGCAGGCCAGGTCCTGTACTGCCATTTCGAGGGTGTGGCGGATGAATCGCTGGCAGAGCATCCCGGCGGTTGCCGGGACTGGATAATCGATCTAGTTCAGGACATTCACGGGGGGCCCGTCGAGGAACGCCTTGCGGTTGGCTGTCGCCGTGTCGATAATCTGGGATTCCACGCGCCCTCTGCGAGGGCAGGCGGCGGCCACGCGCGGGAATGGCACGTGGAGGGGGACGGTGGCATGACAAAAGTCCGGAACCCTCACCGCCGCCGATTGAATCGCGCTTCGCTTGTAGGGTCGGCCGCCTCCCCCGTGAAGTAACGGGGGAGGAAATTAAAGACATACTCACCCGCCATCGGTCTAATCGCTTCGCGAGTGGTCGGCGTCCCTACGCATTCGGTTAGGGCAGGCTTCAGAATGAAGGTCATCGGAACCGGGCGAGAAGAAAGACCGGGGTCCCTCGACTCCGCTCGGGATGACAGAAGAAAAGATCGGAGCCGGGGTGCCTCGCGCCCTCTGCGAGAGCAGGCTCCGGCCCCGCGCGGGCATGACACAAGAAGGGGGGGGCGCAGGGAGGATCCAAATCACGGGCTAAAGCCCGTGCCACGGGGGACCATCTGCGAAAATCCGCCTTCGGACTCCCTCACCCGCGCAACTGTTTGCGGGGTTAACGTCGTCAACTTGATGCCGTCATTCGTGGCACTCACACACACGGTTGCCCTCTCCCGCGAAAAAAGGCGGGAGAGGGAAACAAGGACGGCGGAGCGCGTCACACGAATTAGGTTTCGCAGTGGCTATTCGAGGCTGAACCGGTTCAGCCTTAGGGATGGGGCGCGGGGGGAGTAAAATCAAACCGGTCGCCCGGTGCGTATCGCGGGATCGAATCGTCGGTAAATTTCACGCCACAATTGAAAAAGAATCTTGCGAAAAGCTGGAATCAACTATCAAGGTTTCACCGGCACCGGACCAGCTCGGTCATGTGAACAGAACCAAGTTTGATCGACATCGGCGGGAAAAAAATAAAAAATTACGAAACGAACCCAATTTCCTCAATGATTTTAGGAGTCTTCTTGGAGCGCCTGTCCGCAAAATCCTGGATTTCGGGCGCGGCTCGATTCGGCAATTTTTGGAACCACCGCTGCCCAAACGTTTTTATGATTTCGCTTCGTGGAGCGGTTGAAAAATTCATCCAGCCGGAAAAGCCGCCAACGCCGCGGTACCGCCGGTTGCGGGTGGCGAATTGCATCGCGCTTGATATGATTCGCAAATAATCTTTGGACAAGTTCAGGGATTGAGGGAGAGATTATGGGATCGATTTGTAGTAATAGAGCGTTTGGTAGCATCACCGCTGCCGGCCGGATCTGGCCGGCCGGAATCGTATCCATAGCGCTCGCGATGGCGGCGGTCGCGGTGCCCTCGGCCGCATGGTGCGCCGGGGGCACTAATCTATGGGTGGCGAGTTACAGCACTGCGGAAATTCAGCAATACTCGGCGAGCCAGCTCAAGAAAAGCGGCAACCCAGTGCCGTTGAAACTCACGGTTCCCGACTTCACCACCGGGATCGCTTTTGACAAGAAGAGCAACCTGTGGGCGCTCATTTACGACGACGTCTCCAAAAAGTACGAACTGGTTGAATTTTCCAAGGCGCAATTGAAGGCGCTCAAATCGATGCCTGATCCGATTCCCGTCGTTGTCATCACCAGCGACGCCTTCGGCGAGCCCGGCGGCATCAATTTCGATAAGCAGGGAAACCTGTGGATCGTCGACGAGGGAAACTTTCTCTTCAAATTCAGCGTCGCTCAACTAAGCGGCGGTTCGGGCAACGATACTCCCGCAGTAACCATCAGCTCACCTGACTTCGACGATCCGTATTTCGTCGTCTTCGACAAATCCGGCAGCGCATGGGTCGACAACTACGACAGCGATACCGTTGTCAAATTCACTCTGGGCCAGCTCACCAGCAGCGGGAGTCCCGGAGCGGCCGTGGTGATCGGCAGCAGCGATTTCGACGGGCCCGGGGAAATTGCGTTCGACCAGAAAGGCAATCTCTGGGTACCCAACTATCAAGGCGATACCGTCCTCATGTTCACAAAGATGCAAATCGCGTCAAGCGGCTCCCCGGCGCCAACGGTGATTTTGACCAAGGACATCAATGACAGCCTCGATCATCCGTGGGGGATAGCTTTTCTGGGCGCCAATCTGGCCGTCGTCAATTATGATACCGGCACGATTTCCAAGTACGCATCGAGCCAGTTGAAGACGAGCGGCTCGCCAACGCCCAAGGTCTTTCTCAATCAGAGTACCGGGGCGGCGAGCGATAACAGCCAGGTCACGGCGGGGCCGAGCTCGTAGGTCGGCGGTGGCTGAAGGCGATGAGCTTGATATGATTTGTGGATAGTCCTTGTCGGGAGAACCACGCGATGCCGAAAGTTAAGGCCGGGAAGATCAACATCAACTACGAAAAGCAAGGGAAGGGCGAACCGCTCCTGCTCATCATGGGATTCGGAGCGCCGGGCGCGGCGTGGATTCCATGGCTGCCGTTCCTGTCGGCCAAATACGAATGCATCTACTTCGATAATCGCGGCACCGGCCACAGCGACAAGCCCGACATGCACTACACGGTTCCCGACATGGCCGAGGATGCCAGCGGGCTCCTGCGTGCGCTCGGCATTCCCAAGGCGAAGGTGTTCGGCGTCTCGATGGGCGGGATGATCGCGCAGGAGCTGACGCTGACTCATCCGGAGCAGGTCGAGAAGGTCGTTCTTGGGTGCACGACGCCCGGCGGCCCCAACGCGGCGATGGCCTCGATGGACGTGCTGCAAACCCTAATCGAGGGCAGCAAGTTGATGGGGACCGATCCGGAAAAGGCCTACGACAAGATTATGCCGATCCTGACTCCGCCCGGCTTCGCGGAGGCGCATCCGGAATTCAAGGCGATGATGCTTGCGATGCGGAACATGATTCCGCCGACGCCGCCGGAGACCGCGGACCGCGCGATGGCGGGAATTGTCGGATTCAACGCCTACGATCGGCTGCCGCAGATCAAATGTCCGGTGCTTATCGTGCATGGCGACAGCGACATTCTGGTGCCGACCGCAAACGCGAAAATCATCAAGAGCCGGATTCCGCATGCGGACGTGTTCATGATTCCCGGCGCGGGCCATCTGATGGAAGTGCTCGACCCGGTGGGCGTCACGGGCAGGATCGTGGAGTGGTTAAGTGCCTGAGCGCGCTGATTTCAGGTGGCAAGCCGGAATTATTTTTTCGCGGATGAAGGTGATTCTGGATAAAAGCATGTTTGCGTGTTCGGCAGTTGGCTCCGCAGTAATAGGGAAGACCACGTCCAATGGTGTGCGATTGAGGACGGCGGTCGCCCACGCTTCCATCATGTCGCAATAGAGCGATAAGGCGGCCGCGGGATTCAGCGCGTTATCGGTCACCAAGTATGCTGAGGGCACATCGCCGACGACAACCCACAGACGATCATCGGTTCCGTTGATCTTCGTCGCGAACTTAAAGAAGAAAACGGCAATAATGCCTCCAATACCATAACCGAAAAATCGCTCCGTGATTGGAGTACACCACTCAAGTGACTTCACATACGATTCCGCGCGCTCGAACATTTCCCGCAGCAGTCTTGTATCTGCCTCGTCCTGTCCCGTCATTTCGTCGATTGGTATGATTGGATTAGTTTCCATTGTTGAACCAAAAGCGGATCGTGGGCTGGTTCGGGGCCTGAGCGCGCTGATTCAATCCGCCGAGTTCGTCATCGCAAGTGTAATAATCGGCCGCGCTCCTTTCTCGTATGGTATCAACTTCCCGATTGGTCGGAGGGGTCATTCAGGCGTGCGTATTAGCCTTCAAGGTAAACGGCTCTTGCGTACTCTTCATCCGCTGAGTACCGATTCTCTGAATAGTAGCATTTCTTTACCGGCACCGGCGTTTCAAATAAATCTGGGTTCAATTCTTTACGAATCGCAGTGCCACGCGCGAGATCCTCACGTACCTGCGATGGCAATCTAGCCCAAGAATTCTCGACTGCATCAATGAGATATAGAGATGGCGGGGTCCGGTTCAATTGCGCAGCGAGTTCATCGCGTGAATGAAAATCAATGCCTCGTATCTTTTCGCCTGATCGAAGCGAGAATTTGAGCAGCACTGCGTACGAAAGCCCATGCTCCTGACGCAATTCGAGGGCAATGCGAAACGCTTTGAGTCCACCGTCAATCCAAATTGATTTGGATTTCAATGCTTTGAATTTCCAATTGGTATCAATTTTGTCGATGTGGAGATCGTCGAATCGCTCAATGCCCCCATTTCTCGTGACTGTGAGCAGCCATTTCTCGATAGCCTGCCTAGGCGTTTGCTTCTGCAGTCCTTCCGCGTCAGGGGGATGTCTCCACGTACCGTCCTTGTTCAAAGCTGATCCATCGCTGAAGTGAACATGAGGTTGTTCATGGTGTTCAGGATCTGCGCCGTCAACGCGCTCTACACTCTCGGGAGCTTGTCCAAGTTCAACTTGCCGGTCCATTTGATTCGCAGATGTTGGCTTTTTCGCTTGGGAATCCGAGGCGGCGCCTTCGGCCGAGCTATCCTTTCGAATAGTCTGATTTTCTTTCGATTTCATGTTCTGAGCCAATCCAGTGAGATCGCCACTTCTCGATAATCTGGCGATGCGTTTGTCCTTCTTGTTACAGGCTCGAATATCTAAATGAGTCGTTCGGTTAGTTCAGGCTCGCTCCGGGTTGCGCGCGGAAGTTGCGCCGATAGACCATGTAATTCGCGCAGATCGTGGCGCCGAGTTTTTCGGCGGTGCGCCGCGACGGCCAGTTATCGTCGAGCACCAGCGTGTAGCTCAGGAATTTCTGGCCCCGCTTGATGAGCTGCAGGAACGAATATCCCGCCATCGCTATGTTCACGCCGCGGCCGCGCGCGCTATCCCGCACGCCGATGCCGAGAAAATTGAGCTTCTCATGTTCGCCGAGTTTGCGCCCGGGCGCGAGAATCGCGGCCGACGGAGAAGGCGGCGTGACCATCAATGCGCCAACCGGCTCATCCCCGCGATACGCGAGTACGGAGGTTTCCAGTCCGCCGGTCATCGAGAAGTACTCGAACAGGAATTTCAGCTCGTCACGGCTGAATGGCCCCGCACCCCAATGGCGCGAGAACGCATCGTTCCACGTCAACTCGAAATCGATCACCCGGCGTTCGGGATCCAATTCCGACAGCGGCGCAATTTTGAAGCCGCCGCGGATGCATCCCTCCAGCGCGCTTTCATACCGCTTGGTAAGTTCCGGTGTCACTTCGATCTTGTAGTCGACCCAGCCGCGCTCCGACTCAAAGCCGGCTTCCTTCAGGAGCGAGTGATAGTAGGCGGGGTTCTGCCGCGCGATGTCCGGCGGCAGGGTTTCGTATTCGTCGATTACGAATGGAAATTCCATCAACCCGAAGCCGGCGCGTGCCGCGATTGCCCCTTGCCCGGCCAGCCATCGGCACGCCTCGTCCATTACGAGTTTGACCGCCTCGCGCGTGCCGGGCAGCGCCTCGAACATGACGATGTGGCCGAGCTGCTCCTTCCAATGGCGCTGGTAGCGGCGATCGATCATCGCCACCGCACGCGCGACAATATTGCCATCCACGCGCGCCGCAAACGGCCGCATCGTGCGATCGACCGCGAACGGCCCTTCGCCCATCAGGATTGGCAATTGCAGCGAAAGCATCGCGGGCCATCGCGCGCTGCGATACTCATAGACGCGATCATGGAACAGGACGAATTCGGTCAGGTCCGCTTCGCTCTCAGGATTTTCGATCCGCAGTGTCACTCAGAATCTCCGTTGCGACTTGCCTTGTCTCGCGCCGCGGTCTGCTATAATCACGACGCAGGGACAGAGCGTAGCGCCGCGCGCAAGGAAGCGTCAAATCGGCGCGCGGCCGGCAAGTTCAGGGAGCCGCGGATGGTTGAAAAGACGATCGACATTACGGGTATCTCAGCCAACTCAATCGAGGATGCGGTTCAACTCGCAATCTCACGCGCGGGCGTGACGATTAACGGCATTCATACCGCGCATGTCGTGGACATCTCGGCGATGGTCGAGGGTAGCAAGGTTACGCGATGGAAGGTCAGGGTTAAAGCGACCTTTCAGGTGAAAGACGAGCTTCACGAGTGATTCATCCAGCCGTACACGGCGGCGGAAGCATCAGCTCGAACCGGCGGAGCGCGATGGCGGCCAGCCACGGGCATCCGGCCACTGAGAGCATTCGATGTCAACGAAAGTAGTTGAAGTACATCCGGGAATTTACGAAATCTTCCTGCCGCTGCCGATGCGGCCGACGATCATCAACGTCTATTTGATCGATTGTCATGGCGCGTGGGTGCTGGTCGACACCGGGATGAATTCGCCTGAAAGCATCGCGGTGCTGGAGGAGGCGTTCAATCAGGTCGGAATCAAGCTTGAAGATCTTGATTTTCTGGTTGCGACCCATCACCACATCGACCATTTCGGCGCTTCCGGAGAAATCCGCCGCCGCAGTCATGCTGTGACCCACCTGCATCGCTTCGAAGCCGAGCGCGCCGCGCGCATGGTCGAATTCGGCACGATGGGTCCGGGCGAGCGCCCGGACTCATTGGCATTTTTCCGCAAGCATGGATTCCCAATCGAGCGTCACTCGCCGTCGGGGATGCGGCCCACCTGGATGGGCACCAATATGTATTCGCCGGTTATTCAACCGGATCGGTTCATCGACGACCATGACATCATCAAGATGGGCGACCGCGAACTGGAAGTGATTTGGACCCCCGGCCATTCGCCGGGTCACAACGTCATCTACCTGCGGCGCGAAAAAGTCATGATCGTGGGGGATCATCTGCTACCCAAGATTACGCCGCATGTCGGAATCTATCCGGACAGTGACGGGACGAATCCGCTTGGCGATTTCATCGCCTCCCAGAAGAAGGTGCAGAAGTTCGAGGTAGAATTGGTGCTACCTGCTCATGGCGGCGTCTATCAGGACCATCGCCATCGGGCGAACCAGCTTATCGAGCACCACCGATATCGCGAGGCCGAGATGCTCGATTTGACCAGGAAATCTCCCCAGACCGCCTTTGAAATCGCGCAGCAAATCTTCGGAGGCGAAGAAAGGCCGATCTTCCACGTGATGGCCGCGACGTTCGAGACGCTGGCGCACCTGGATTTGGCCTGTATCGAAGGGCGGGCGCGCAAATTCGAGCGCGGTGAGCGGGTTGTTTACCAGGCGTTATGATCCTGTTACCGGGGGCTTTGATAATTTTCCAAAGAGGTGTATTTTGGCGCTGCCCTGAAAACGGGCGGCAATTGACCTTGTCAATTCGGCACGGGGAGGAGTTCCAAGATTGAAGAAGGAGAATGCCATGAAACGCTTGATCGGGCTTACGTTGGCAGCCGGGCTGGTAATTTGTCTGGCCGGCTGTGCCGCTGAAGAAGGCGGAGCGGGTGGAGCTGCCGCTGGGGGCGAGGCTGTTCCGGATACGGCAAGGAACTTCAACCTTGCGGTGAAGTGCCCTGGAATTCACTGGCAGAAGAGCCACGGTTGGTCCAACGAAAAGATTATGGAGCACGAATCAGTCGATGAGGGTGACATCGATGCGTGCGAGAAGTGGGAGAAGGCGCAGGAGAAGGGTTATGTGCCTGCGGCCGCAGGCGGTGGAGCCGCACCGGCTGCGGGAGCACCGGCTCCTGCGGCAGCAGCTCCGGCTGGCGGCGCGGCGCCTAGCGCGGCGAAATAGCGATCAGAACGAAGCGGTTTGGCGACGCCACCGCACGAGTAACGAGCCAGCGGCGTTCGCCTGAAAATTCGGCGGCGCGGGAATTTCAAACTCCCGCGCCGCCGTTCGTTTTTTGAAAAATATTATTCGGTACTGGCGACCGAGTCTGTGTGCCAGCTAACCGCGGGCGGCGTGCCGCGATTCGCGCCGCGCGGGCGCGCTGATGCGTCCGCTGCGCACGACCGGCGAGCGCCGCGCAAGGCGACGCGTGGAAATACCGGCGATCTGCTGGCGGCGCCATTCACGCAGACCACCGCGCAAAAACTGCGGTTCGATTCCAAGCGTCTCGCATACTGTTTCGAACGAGAACGGCCCCTCGCCGCCTTCGCCGCACAGCCACTGCTCGGCTTCGCTGAACAGGCGCTTGCGCGCGCCGCCGCGTGCGTCGGCATTGTTCTGGAAGCAGCGGAGAGCATCCTCAAGGATCGCCATCATGAGCTTCTTGACGGGACGGATGGAACTGTCGTCCTTGCGGCTATCGTAGAACTGTTCGGGTGTAAGAACGTCCGGTACGAAGATTGATCCCAACGAGCTGTTTTCCCATTCCATTGTCGTATGCCTTCCCACGCTCCGCGCTCACGTCGCCATAATTCTTGACGTTGGGTGACCGGAGCCACGCCCATTCTGTTAAGGCAGTTAACCGAAGCAAAAATGATGCCGCGCGATGCAATTAGAAATGCCTCCAATTTCAATCAGCACCAATTGGCGAAATTGACGCCTTTAACGTCTCATGGTTGAGAATATTGCGACTCCGGCGACATTTTTCGCATAGTGTTATGCAAATTGCGAAGATTCCACCGTGAAACCTCAGCGGGCGTTTCTGCGACAAATGTTCCGAATTCGCCACGCATGCAGTAGTTTTGTGCTACTGCGGCATTGCGGTCAGGTTGCGCCTATTGGCACGTGACCGGGCCGCCGACCGGACCCGCCGGGCCACGCTTGCGCTCTTCGACCTTGAACGTAAGGACATCCAGCAGGCAATCGGCGCGCTCCGCCATCGCCTCAAGCAGGGTCTGTTTTTCGATTGGCGCGACGTCGAGATGGAAGCACAGGAAGTTGATCAACGATGCGCCGTGCAGGCCGTGGCGCTCAACGACTGTGCGCCATACCTCCCGCGCCGGCTCGCCCAGGTATTCGAACAGGACCTCGCGCAGCGCATCCATCGTCTCGCCGTCGCAATCCAGCGCGGCGGACGGCACCGGACGCCAATCGACCTCCGCCTGCCGGTATGCGCGATCCCGGATTTCACGGACGATCCGAAACTCGCACAGTCCTTCCAGCGCAAGGTTGTAGCGGCCGTCATCCAGTTCGGTAAGCTCGCGAATCCGTCCGGCGCATCCGATTTCGAAGACATCGGGAGTGCCGTAGTAGTCGGTCTGCCATTGGCCCCGAAGCAGCGTCATTCCGATGAGCCCGTGCGATGCCGACACGTCGGCGACCATGCTCCGGTAGCGCGGCTCGAAGATATGGAGCGGCACGCTGACACCCGGAAAGAGCACCAGATTCGGCAGCGGAAAGATCGGAATGATGGCGGGCAATTGAGCCACGGTTGAAACCTATCCCCTTTAATCTCAGGGTAGGAACGATTCCGATCGCCGTCAAGCAACCCGAAGGAGTGCGCGCGGTCTCTGGAGATGACCCGCCCGGAGGGTTATCGTCGCTGCACGATGGCGCGACTCAGGAAGATCTCCCGCATCCTTGGAAATCCAGCGGCGCGGGAGAATGCCGCCCGCGTATGGCTGGAAACGAGCCCGACTCTATTCTCGATCGATCCGCCGGCGATTTTCGGACGGCGCGCGCCGATCGAGATTGAAATCGGCGCCGGCAAGGGCGAGTTCATCATCCAGCGGGCGCGGGAATTTCCCGGCCGCGACTTTCTTGCCGTCGAGCTGTCGTCCACCATCGCGCGCGTGATGGCCGTGCGATGCGGCCGCGCGAACCCGGGAAATCTGCGCGTGGTCCGGATGGATGCGCGGACGCTGGTCAACCTGATGCTGGATTCCGGCAGCGTCGATGCTTTCCACATCTATTTTCCCGATCCGTGGCCCAAGGAGCGGCACATCAAGCATCGCCTGTTCACGCCGGTGTTCGCGGCGGGAATCTACCGCACGCTCATTCCCGGCGGCGCCGCGTACATCGCAACCGACGTGGGCGCGTATGCCGAAGAGATTTTCCCGATGATGGAAGCGGCGGGCTTCGTCCGCGCCGCGGAGAATCCGCCGGGCGCGGCGCATACCGGATTCGCGCTCAAGTTTGCCGCCGCCCGCCGCCCGATTTTTCCCGCCTCGTTCCGCAAACCGGGATGAATCTTGCGCTCCAAAGTCCAAGCGGGCATTCAACCGCTATTTTCCAGTACCGTTCAACTTCACAGTCTGCGGATTTCCATTCGCGTTGTCGGTAATCGTCAGGGTTCCGGCCTGCGCCGCAGGCGCGTTTGGGGTAAACGTCACCGAAATCGTGCAGGCGGCGCCGGCCTCCAGACTTTGAAAACAATTGTTGGTTTCGGCGAAGACACCCGGATTGGCGGAGATCAAATCGATCGACACCAAATTCCCCGGACTTTTCCTGGTGCCCTTCGGATTGGATACCTTGACCGTCTTTGGTTTGCTCGTCATATGGACCTTGGTCGCCGGAAATTTGATCGATGCGGGCGTGATTTTGAGCGTTACCGGCACCGGCGTGATGGTCGCGGTCGGCGTCGCGGTCCGGGTTGGAGGGGGGCCGGAACCCGCGCCGACGGCATAGACATTTCCGTCCCATGAGCCGAAATAAGCGGTACCGTCGGGCCCGATTGCCGGGGACGAATAGACCGCGTCGGCGGTCGGGAAAATCCATTTGGTGGAGCCATCGGAGTTGATCGCATAGAGATTGCCGTCGAATGAACCGGCGTAGATGGCGCCGTCGGCGCCGATCGCCGGTGAGGAGATTACCTGCCCGCCGGTTGCGTATCTCCACTTTCGCGTGCCGTCGGGATTTATCGCGTAGAGGTGGAAGTCGCCAGAGCCGACATAGATGGTGCCGTCGGCGCCGATTGCGGGCGAGGATTCCACAACAAAATTCGCCAGGTACGCCCACTTCAACGAACCATCGCCATTGAATGCGTACAGATCGAAGTCATCCGAGCCGCAATAGACCGTGCCGTCGGCACCGATTGCGGGCGAGGAATCGATGCTATTGCCGGTGCGATATTTCCACTTCACCGAGCCGTCCGGATTAATCGCGTACACGTTTTGATCGTCTTCGCCGGAGCCAAAATAGATCGTCCCGTCGGGGCCAACCGCGGGCGAGGACGTCACGCTGCTGCCGGTGTGGAAGTTCCATTTAAGGGAACCGTCGGGATTTATCGCGTACAAGTTATCGTCGAGCGACGTAATGTATATCGTTCCATCGGGACCGATCGCGGGCGAGGAGCCGAGGATCAGGTAACCGGTTGCGAATTTCCACTTCAGGGTTCCATTGGGATCGATCGCATACAGGTTGAAATCTTCCGACCCGATGTAGATGGTGCCGTCGGCGCCGATTGCCGGTGACGATTCCGTGATGCCGCCCAACGGAAAGCTCCATTTCTCGGAGCCGCCGGGGTCGATCGCGTAAAGATTGCCGTCGGCGGAGCCGGCGTAAATGACACCGTCAGCGCCGATCGCGGGCGACGAATACACGCTGGCTCCGGTCGTGAATACCCACTTAAGCGTGCCGGTGTTGGAACCGCTGTCATACGGGCTGAGCCCGGTATGATTCAAATTGAGATGAAACATCGGCCACGGCGAAACGGCAAGCTGCGCATGCGATCCGCTTGGCGCCGCGGCGGCCGCGATCAAAAATGCGGCGGCGCCTGAGATGCCTGCGATTAGGTACCTCCGGATCGCCGTGGCGGCCGGCGTGCGATTGCTCATCAGGTGCCCAACTAATTCCGGGCGCGCTAATTGCGGATCGCTTTCAAGCCGGCGGCAATCCGGGCGGCGGCACGCGGGACAATCAGAAAGCCGGCAAAAAGCAGGAGCATCAAGCCGCCGATAAGCAGCATCTGAGCCGCCGCCGCGCCTCGCAATCTGTCGCCCCTGTCCAAGGTTCGGCCATTCACGCACCATGCTGAAATTTCCGGCGCGTAAGGCCATCCAATCGACGCGAACATCGTGCGGAATTTTCCGTTGGGGCCAAGCCATCCGGCTTCGCGCGGCAGCACCCGAATGATCGCCATCATTCCGCCATCTTCATGCGCGAGAATATGGCAGTGATAGACGAAATCGCCGATGTCGGGGCCGCGAAAATCCATGCGGACGGTTACGCTGGGGTAGGGACCGGAGCCGCTCCAGTAGGGAACCTGGATCATATCGTAAAACTGTTGCTGCTCTTTGGGCACTGGGACGCCGTTTTTCGCGAGCAACAGGAAATGAATTTGGTGCATGTGGAATTCGTGCACTTCGTTGTTGCGATTCTCGATGGTCCAGTCTTCCACCGAGCCCTGCGTGGTCGTGATCGCCGGCGGATTGTAGGGCTCGAATATCGCCGGGGTCTGCCCATCGACGGTTATGAAAAATTGCGTGTTGAGCCAGTCTTCGGGATTGATGGCGCCGGAAGCCGCTCTCGGGCTGCGAGCATCGGAAATCACTTCGGAAAAATACAGCGTGCGCGTCGCGGTCACCTTTGCATCGGCCAGCCCCTCGAATCGCTGCGGTCCGGGCGCAGCCGGGACTGTGGGCAGCTTCACTTCCGCCGCGGCGGCAGTGGCAGCCGCGTCCGGTTTCACGAGAGTGGCCAGCGGCCGGGTCGGATCGACGTCTCCGATCGGGCCGGTATCTATGTTGAGGGTCAGAAAGGTGGCATTTTGCACGGACTTGGAGGGGCCGGTAACAATGAATTCCGCACGTCCGGCGACCGGGATGAAGACATCGGTCATCTTCACGATCTTTCCCCGGCGCGTTCCGTCCTGAGAGCCGGTAGGTACTCCATCGAGGCCGACCACCTGCAGGGTCTGCGCCTGTCCGTCGTATAGGAGTTGAAGATCCAGTTGCGTATCGGCACATGCATTCACCACCCGCCAGAGCTGCTTTTCTCCGGGCTTGATGTTGATGATCGCCGGTGTGTAATCGGGATAGGCAATCGGGACGTAATTCAGCGTCAGGTCCCATGAGGGCACATTATCCGGGCCGCCCGGAACCGGTTTGCCGGCGACATTCTGGTCCCGAATCACAAACACCCGCTCGGCAAGCCCCGCCACCGCCGGCTGCACCCTTTCAAGCCCGTCCACCACGATTGCGCCGGACGCGCCGCCCATCACCGCCTGGTCCGCGATCCCGTGAACGTGCGGATGGTACCAATAGAGTCCCGGCGGTTCGTCAGCCGGGAACTTGACGTTGTAGGTAAACGATTCTCCCGAGTTGATCAGCGTATGGATCACCTCGTCCTGATGGCATACCGGCGAAGTGTTCGTGCCGTGGAAATGAACATTGACCGAATCGGGACCCATCGACGATGCGCCGCACACATCGGCCGCGGGCGTCTCCATCCGCATCGCACCGGAAGAGACCGGAGCGGGAAGATTGTTCGTGACCTTCACGATTAGACGATCGCCGGGTCTCACGTGCAGGGTCGGGGATTCCTTGCCGTCGGGAGTCGTGAAGCAATACAGAGTTCGTCCGTCCGCATCCACCGCCGTGTTGTAAGCCAGGCTCACCTTCAGGACTCCGTTCCTGCTGAACAGGCTGGGCGGGTTGCCGGCGATACTGCCTTCGGCGAAGCGCGCGCATGGCCCGGTGGAATCGGCTGTAGGGAGCGGGTTCAATTCAGCGGCATGGCCGGCGGGTACAATCGCGATACCTAGAACCACGATTAAAGACGAGAAAGAGAAGCCGATTCTCCGAATCATTTCAGATCTCCACTGTCGCGCGATGGCGAGGATAAATGCCGACCATAGCCAAGGCTATTGAGAACGATTCTCATTGTCAAGGTTTGCCGGAATTACACGCGAAAAAGAGTAGGATGGCGCGGCGAACGCATCTGGGCCTGTTTGCTATACCGGTCAGAGGTTTCGCAGGTCGCGCCCGCATGGAGAAACCACAGCGGAAGCATCGCCCGCCGACGTTGCTCAGGGCAGGCTTTGCGCCCCCGCGGAGGCGGGAGGGATGCGCGCAGGACGGTGAAAATAGAGAGCGGAGCCGCCGATCCGCAACCTGCGCGGCACGGAACCGACGCGCTTCGGATCAGCCCCCGTACAGCGAATCGATCAAGTCCTTGTAATGCGCCTGGACCATCTTGCGGCGCACCTTGAGCGACGGCGTCAATTCGCCGTTCTCCTGCGTGAATTGCGGCACGATCGCGAATGCGACAATCGCCTCGACGTCGGACAGGTTGCGATTGATCTCGCGAATCCGCTCCTGAATCAACTGGCGCAGGGCAGGGGCCTTGGCGGTCTCGGGATTTTTCGCGTCGAGGTTGTTGGTCTTCAGGAAGTCGGCCAGATTTTCGAAATCCGGCACGAGCAGCGCGGCCAGGTGCTTGCGGCGATCGCCGACCACGCAGGCCTGCGAAATATGCTTGTCCGCCAACAGCTTGCTCTCGACGTATGCGGGCGACACGTTCTTGCCCCCCGACAGCACGATGATTTCCTTCTTGCGGTCGGTGATTGAGATGTAGCCCTCGGCGTCGATGGACGCGATGTCTCCGGTATGGAGCCATCCCTTGTCGTCGATCACCTCTTTGGTTTCCGCTTCGCGATTGTAATAGCCCTTCATGATGCTTGGGCCGCGCACCAGCAGTTCGCCGTCGGGGGCGATTTCGGTTTGCACATGCGGCAGCGCCATCCCAACGGTGCCGAAGCGGGTTTTTCCTTCGTGCAGATTGCAGGAGACAATCGGGCCCGCCTCGGTCAGGCCGTAGCCTTCGACGATTGGAACTTCCGCGGCGGCAAGGAATTCGTTGATTTCGCGCGGCAGCGGCGCTCCGCCGGAAATCAAATAACGCAACCGCTTGCCGAATACGGACTTGATCTTGGAAAAGACCAGGCGGCGAAAGACCGCCATCGACAGTGACAACTCAACCGGGATCGGCTGGCGAAGGTTGCGATGCTCGGCGGCGCGCTTGCCCGCGGACAGCGCGTCGTTGAACAAGCGCCGCTTGACGCCGGACGACGCCTCAACCGAGCGCATCGCGCGCGCATAGACGACTTCCAGCAGGCGCGGCACGGTGAGCATCACGGTGGGCTCGACTTCGAGCAGATTGGAGGCGATTTGCGTCAACCCCTCGGCGAATGCGATCACCGCGCCGCCGCATACCACCGTGTAGTAACCGGCGGTGCGCTCGAAGGAGTGCGCGATGGGCAGAAACGAAAGCGTCATGTCGGTCTCGTTCAACGACAGGATCGTCATCGCGTCTTCGCAGTTGGCCAGGATGTTTCCATGCGTGAGCATCACGCCCTTGGAAACGCCGGTGGTGCCGGAGGTGTAGATAATCGTTGCGACATCGCCGCGGCCGCCGGCGATAGGCGCCGCCTGCGTCTCGGCGCATACCGAACCGATGGTCATGATCGCGGGGCTGGTCTCGGAGGCCGGCTGCGACTCCGCCCCGGAATGCATCGCGATTAAGGTGGTAACGCCCGGGATCGAACTCTTAAGCGCCACCAGTTTCTTGATCATCTCGGGGCCGTTGACGGCGACGATCTTCGCGCCGCAATCATTGATCACGTGGGCGGTCTCTTCGGTCCCGCTGGTGGTGTAAAGCGGCACGACGATTCCACCCAGGCCGAGCACGGCCTGATCGACGGCTATCCATTCGGGGCAATTCTCGGAGAGGATTGCGATGCGATCGCCGGGCTTGACGCCGATATTAGCCAGTCCGGCGCGCAGCTTGCCGGCGGCCTCCGCGACTTCGGTCCACGAGTGATTGACCCAGGCCTTGTTGCGCTTGTCCTTAAGGAATGTGAGGTCGCGGTATTTCTTGGCCTGCGATTCGAATACCAGCGACAATGTGGGCGTCTGCTCGAACATAACCGGTGCGGGACTCCTTCATTCCCGATAATATGCGATTTGTACCCGAAAGCTGCCCGCCCGCCAATCGCGCGCGGCTTGCATAATTGGGGGCGGCAATATGCAATGCCACCCAATCCGGGCCCTCGCGGATTAATCATGCCCAAAATCGCTGTGGATCGCCCGATCCTGAATGGCTTGAAATTGTTGCGAAAATATGAGCGTGATAGTGGCCGTGATTAAGTTGCGCTTGCGGCATCGCCGCAGCCATTTTCAATTCGCTAATGATCGCGAAGGACTCAGCAATCGCCCGGATCCGCGGAACATGCCCGCCGATATTGGCGGAATTGTGCCCTCCGGCACAAATCGCCGCGATCTGCTGACCCGCAACGCGCCGCTATAGAGGTAATCCCCACGATGCTCGAGCGTTATCTTTGGTTTCCGCACGACGTTTCAACTTTCGGTCCCAAGATCGACAACCTATTTCTGGTCATATTCTGGCTGGTGATGGTCGTTTGGATCGGGACGATGGTCACCTTTGTGGTCTTTCTGTTCAAATATCGCACCCGTCCGGGCCGCAAGGCGGAGTACTTGGAGGGCAGCAATACGCTGGAAGTTATCTGGACTTCCGCCACGGTTGTGATTTTCCTGGTTCTCGCGATCGCATCGCGGTCAACCTGGGCTGAAATTAAGGAAGGGGGACCTCCGGGCGACGTTTTCAATATCGTCACCGCCAAGCAGTTCAACTGGGAAATGACCTATCCCGGTCCCGACGGAAAGCTCGGCACCAAGGACGATGTGACTATCGAAAACGAGCTGCACGTGCCGGTTAACAAGGTTGTCCGGATTGACCTCACCTCGAAGGATGTCATCCACAGCTTTTACCTGCCCAATCTGCGTCTGCGGCAGGATGCGGTGCCCGGCAGAACCATCCATATTTGGTTCGAGGCGACGGAGACCGGCCAATACGAGATTCCATGCTCGCAGTTGTGCGGATTCGGCCATTCCGGGATGCAGGGGAACATGACCGTGGAGTCCGAAGCCGACTATGCGAAATGGCTCAAGGATCAATACGCGCAAAGTCATTGAGAATGCGCGCGATATACAGGATTAAGTTCGCCGGGAATTCCGGCGAGGGAGACACCAGACGATGAGCAGTTCAGCGGCCGCCGCGGCGCACGGCGCGCATACCGAGCATCATGAGATCGGCTTTGTGCGCACCTACATTTTTTCGACCGATCACAAGATGATCGCCCGCCAGTTCCTGTTCATGGCGCTTTTCATGATGTCGATCGGCGGCCTGATGGCGATGCTGATGCGGTTGGATCTGGCGTGGCCGGACACCCAGTTCAGCTTCCTTTCCATCTTCCCGTCGTTCATTCAGAGCGACAACGCGATCGTACCGAACACCTACAATTCGATGTTCACGATGCACGCCACGATCATGATTTTCTTCGTGGTGATGCCGATCCTGGCCGGTTCGTTCGGCAACTTCCTGATTCCATTGATGATCGGCGCGCGTGACATGGCCTTCCCGCTCCTCAATATGCTGTCGTTCTGGGTCGGTGGCGTCGCGGCCGTGATCATGATCGCGTCGTTCTTCGTTCCCGGCGGCCCGGCTGCGGCGGGATGGACCTCCTACGCTCCTCTTTCCGCCGTGCCGGTTTACAGCGGCGTCGATTGGGGACAGAACCTGTGGTGCATCAGCTTGATCGTGCTGGGCGTCTCCTCGCTGATGGGCTCGATCAACTACATCACGACGATCATCAACATGCGCACCAAGGGCATGACCTATTTCCGCATGCCGCTGGTGATTTGGTCGCTCTTCATCACCGCGATTCTCCTGCTGCTCGCGCTCCCGGTGCTGACGGCGGCGCTTTCGCTGTTGCTGTTCGATCGCATGGCCGGAACGCATTTCTTCCTGCCCGGCGGCGGCGGCGAGCCGCTCCTGTGGCAGCATCTGTTCTGGTTCTTCGGCCATCCCGAGGTTTACATCATGATTCTTCCCGGGATGGGCGTGACCTCGGAGTTGATCGCGACCTTCTCGCGCAAGCCGATTTTCGGCTATCGCTCGATGGCGTACGCGATGATCTCGATCGCGTTCCTGTCCTGGATCGTATGGGGACATCACATGTTCGTGTCCGGGATGGACCCGCGCCTGGGCGCCAGCTTCATGATCACCACGATGATGATCGGCGTGCCGTCGGCGATTAAGACCTTCAACTGGCTGGGCACCCTGTACAAGGGCAACATCCACTACACCTCCCCGATGCTCCATGCGTTGTCGTTCGTTTCGATGTTCGTGATCGGCGGCCTGTCGGGCGTATGGATGGCCTGCACGCCGGTGGATATGTACATCCACGACACCTACTTCATCGTCGCGCACATCCATTACGTGCTCTTCGGCGGCAGCTTGTTCGCGGTGTTTGGCGGGGTCATCTACTGGTACCCGAAGATGTTCGGCCGCATGATGAACGAGACGCTGGGCAAGGTTCATTTCTGGCTCACCTTCGTCGCGTTCAACTGCACCTTCTTCCCGATGCACATTCTCGGGATGGGTGGCCATATGCGCCGGATTTACAACCCCGATCAATACGATTTCTTAAAGCCACTGCATGGGATCAACGTGTTCATTTCGATCAGCGCGTTTGTCTTGGGCGCGGTGCAGTTCCTGTTCCTGATCAATTTGATCTACAGCTATTTCTACGGCGAGAAGGCCTCCGACAATCCATGGCATGCCAACACGCTGGAATGGACCACGCCCAGCCCGCCGCCGCATGGCAACTGGCCGGGACCGGTGCCGGAAGTTTATCGCGGACCGTATGAATACAGCTCGCCGGAAGTGGAGGAAGATTATCTTCCGCAGTCGCGCCGCCTCGACCATGCGGCGGTTGCCGCGGATTAATTGTCCGATTCGGGTGCCGGTGCCCTCGTGAGCATCGGCGCCGTTTTTCCTTCATCGGAAGGAGACGGACATTGAGACAAATGAACCAGCCCGCTCCAGGCACCAAGGACGCGATCGCGCTGCATCGCTTTGCGATGCTCACGGCCGGTGCAACTTTCTTTTTGATCTTCGTCGGCGGCCTGGTCACCTCGACCGGCTCGGCGCTGGCCGTACCCGATTGGCCGCTCGCATTCGGGAAGCTGATTCCGCAATGGGAAGGCGGCATTCGCTTCGAGTTCGGCCATCGCGTGGCAGCCGCAACCGTCGTAACTCTGACGCTGATCCTGATGGCGTGGGCGTGGCGCAAGGAGCCGCGCTCATGGGTCCGCAAGCTCACGCTCGTCGCGTTCGGTTTGATTATCGTGCAGGCGATCCTGGGCGGCATCACGGTTTTGTTCGAATTGCCGTTGGCGATTGCGGTGACTCACGCGGCGACAGCGCAGGCGCTGTTCTGCATCATGGTGTCGATTGCGACGTTTACGAATCCGGGCTGGGAATCCACGCCGCGCGCGTCGGAGCCCGCCGCGCGTATCCCGATGGTGCGCATCGCGGGGATGACGACCGCGGTGGTTTATGTGCAAATTTTAATTGGCGCCGTGATGCGCCATCTCGGTGCGGCGCTCGCGATTCCTGATTTTCCGCTGTCGTTCGGCCGGATCGTTCCGCCGTACTTCGACGAGTTCATCGCGGTCAATTTCGCCCATCGATGCGGCGCCGTCGCCGTGACCATCATGGTCGCATGGACCGTCGCCCGTGCGCTCGGCACCAAGGCGCCCGAACTGCGCCGCCCGGCGCTCGGACTGGCAATCCTGCTGGTTCTGCAAATCACGCTCGGCGCACTGACCGTATGGACCGAACGCGCCGTGATTCCGGCCACCAGCCACGTCGCGATTGGCGCGGCGGTGCTGGCGACCAGTTTGGTTATTACCTTGCGATCGTGGCGCATTTTTGGAGTGCCGGACCGGGCGGATGCGTCGATTCGCACTACCGCCGGGCATCAGGTGACCGCATGAGCGCGCCATCCGCGATTGCATCGCCCACTGCCGCGATCCCGCATGGCCGCGCCGGCGATTATCTTGCGCTGACCAAGCCGCGCATAGTCCTGATGGTGCTGGTGACGACGCTGGCGGGCTTCTACCTTGGTACGACTGGCGGCGGGTTTGATGCGGCGCTGGCGATTAATCTGATGATCGGAACCGCGCTCTCCGCGGGCGGAACGCTGGCGCTCAATCAATATTTCGAACGCGATACCGACGCGATGATGGATCGCACGCGTAATCGGCCGTTGCCGGCGATGAAGATGCGCCCAACCGAGGCGCTGGTGTTCGGTGCCGTGGCGACGGCGGCGGGGCTGTGCTGGCTGCTGATTTCGGCCAACTGGCTGTGCGCGGCGGTGACGGCGGCAATTACCATCGTCTATTTGGCAATTTACACGCCGCTTAAGCGTTACACCTGGATGTGCAATATCGCCGGAGCGATCCCGGGTGCGCTGCCTCCGGTTGCCGGATGGGCCGCGGCTCGCGGCGCGGCGGCAACCGAGCCGTTTATCCTGTTCGCGATAATGTTCCTGTGGCAATTGCCGCATACGTTTGCGGTCGCGCGGATGTTCCGCGCCGACTTCGAGCGGGCGGGAATCCATATTCTGCCGAAAGATGCTGAAGGCGGCGGCAATCCCTCGAATCTGGTTGTAATCGGCGCGTGCATCGGCCTTATCGCGGCCGGTGCGATGCCGGCGCTGTTGGGCTACGGGGGGCTGCCATACCTGCTGACCGCGATCGTGCTGGGCGCCGCGATGCTTTCGTATGGCGTTGCGATGGTGCGGGCGCCCGGGAATCAACCGGCCGCGCGGCGGCTGTTGCTCGCCTCCCTGGTTTATCTGCCGGCGGTGTTGCTGGCGTTGGTGCTGAGCAGAAGCTGAGAGAATCGCGATGCTGGTCACCCGGGAAGAACGGCGGCACGAAAACCGCAAAACGCTTTTGATTTTGATTGGCGTGATCGCCATGTTGGTGGCGGTGTCCGTCGCAACGATTATTGGAAAGCATTGAGATGGCTCCCGGAGTAAAAGTATCGAGCGCAAAAGTCCGCCCGTTCGTGGCTCCGGCCCGGCGTCATCGGACCACGGGGGATTCCGGTTCCGGCGGCGACCATCACGAGCGCCCGTTCATCAGCAACGGGATGCTCGCGATTCTCGCTCTGATCGGCACCGAGGCGATGTTCTTTGCGGGGCTGCTGGGCTCATTTTTGGTGTTTCGCCTGTCCGCGCCGTTCTGGCCGCCCCCCGCACTGCCGCGGCTTCCGATTACCGTCACGTGGGTTAATACGTTCGTCCTGATGTCGAGCGCCGTTACGATGGGGCTCGCCGTCCGTGCGGTGCATCAGAATCGCCAGCGCCGGATGCGCCGATTTTTGCTGGCGACCGGGGGGCTGGGCGTGACCTTTTTGGCGGTGCAGGGAGTCGAGTGGATTCGCCTGATCGCGCACGGGCTTAAGCTGTCCAGCGGCGCATACGGCGGAACCTTTTACACGCTAATCGGATGCCATGCCGCGCACGTGACGGCGGCCGTCATTTGGCTGGCGTGCGTAATCGTCGCGGCGATGCGCGGGCGGTACAACGCTCGCAATCCGGGCGGGGTTGAGCTTTGCGCGGCGTATTGGTATTTCGTCTGCGCGATATGGCCGGTGCTGTTTGTGATGGTTTATTTGATGTAGTCTCGGGCGCTGGAAGATTAAGAAAGTGAAGCAATCGAAGATTTCGACCCTGGCGGCTGCGACAACTGGAGCGGCAATTTGCGCCGCGCCGGGAATCGCCGCGGCGTGCGCGACGTGCGGGATTGGCGACGGCCCCGAGGCGGGGGCCTATAATGCAAGCGCGATTTTCCTGCTGGCCGGGCCGTACGTCACTTTCGGGACGATTGCGGGAATAATTTATTTCGCCTATCGGCGGGCTGCGCGGCGCGAAAAGATCGCGCGGGCCGCATTGACGGTAAAACAGTAGAGAGGAAGGAAGCGATGAGCGAGGCGGTTGCATTAAACTCCCACGGCCACGGTCCGGCGGAAATCGATCAGACCGAACCGTCATTGACGCCGGGAAACTCCGGCAAACTGGGGATGTGGATATTCCTGGCCGGCGACGCGATGACGTTCGGCTGCGGCATCGCCGCTTACGGCGCTCTGCGATTTCGCAACGTCAACTGGCCCGATCCGGCCCATTGGCTCGGCATCAACACGACCGCGATCATGACCTTCATCCTGATCTGCTCCTCGGTCACGATGGTGGAGGCGCTTTCGGGCATCCAGCATGGCAACCAGAGCAAGTTCAGAAACTTCATGGGGCTCACGGTCCTGGGCGGCATCGCATTCCTCGGGATGCAGGCGATGGAATGGCATCACCTGATCGGCGAGGAGGGGCTCTCGATCCGGACCAGCCTGTTCAGCGCGACATTCTTCATCCTGACGGGATTCCACGGGCTTCACGTCACGGGCGGCGTCATCTACAACGGCGTGCTGTGGATTCGCGGCCTGATGGGCAAGCTGCCGCAATCGAAGGCCAACTTGGTGGAAATCGCCGGGCTGTACTGGCACTTCGTCGATCTGGTGTGGATTCTAATCTTCACCTTCGTTTATTTGATTTAGGGATATCGGGAGGCGGACGAACTACGATGAGCACCCAAGCGGATGCCGCACAGCATATGGATGCGGGCGCGGCGCACGAAGAACCCAATTACATCGCGGTTTTTATTTACCTTGCGATTCTGACCGGCGCCGAACTGGGCGTGTACGCGCTGGGCTTTCCCACGCCGATTAAAATCGGATTGCTGGTCGCGCTTGCGATGGCCAAGGCGGTATTGGTCGCGTTGTACTTCATGCATCTGGCGGTCGAGAACAAGACCCTGTGGGTGATTGCCGGCACGCCGCTGGTAATCGTCACCTTCGCCTATTTCATGCTGTGCCCGGACCTTAGCCATCGCGCGTGGGCCCATACGCCGGAAAATCAGACAGTCGGAATCCGCCCGGCCGGCGAATGACGCTCCGGCCGGCGCTATAGGTCCGGCTGGGGATCGCTTGAGCTTTTACGAATCGCTTGCGCCGCTAAACGCGATCCTGAACGGATGCGCGGCGATCCTGCTCGCGGCGGGCTTCTACTTCATCAAGCACAAGCAAGTGAAGGCGCATCGCGCGTGCATGCTGGGCGCGCTCGGGTTTTCGGCGGTCTTCCTGACCTCGTACCTGACCTATCACTACCATGTCGGAAATGTCAGGTTCGGCGGCGAAGGATGGATTCGTCCGGTCTATTTCGCGATTCTAATCCCGCACGTCATCCTGGCGGGCGTTATCGTGCCGCTGGCGCTCACGACAATCTGGTTTGCACTGCGCGGCCGCTTTCCCAGCCATCGCCGAATCGCGCGATGGACCTGGCCGCTGTGGATGTACGTATCGGTAACCGGCGTGGTGATTTACTTCATGCTGTATCGCATCTACCCGCCGATTTATCCGCGCTAGCGGCGCCGCTTATCTGACCGCGAATATTCTGCCGTCCGAGTTTGCGATATACAGCGTTCCGACCGGCGATACCGCCGCCTGCGCGATCATGCCGAAGCTGTGCGAGGTCCAAATGAATCCGCCGTCGCCCGCAAGCATCGCGCCCAAGCCGTCGGTCCCGGTGAAGAAGGCCTGATTCCCGCCCGCGGCGACGACCGGGCCATTGCCGGTGGTTATTCCCGCCTGGACCCATTTGACCTGCCCGTCCGCGGATACCGCGCGCGCCGCCCCCGCTCCGAAGAATATCGTGCCGGAACCGGCAGCCGGCCCCGAGATGGCGGTCAGCTTCGTCGATGCGCCGCTGGGATCGATATGCCAAAGCTCGCCGCCGCTGCGCAGGTCGATTGCGTACAGCGTGCCGATTGCGGAGCCAGCGTAGACGACGTTGTCGGCCACAGCGATCGATCCGGAGAAACCGCCGGTTGGCGTGAAGGTCCATTGAATCGCGCCATCATCGTCGATCGCGGTTACCGCGCCGCCCGCATTCGCGATCACGACGCCGTTGGCCGTGGCCGCGGCGACCGTCGCTGCACCGGCCTCGATGCGCCAGTTGAGCCGCCCATTCAAACTGACGGAGACGACCTCGCTGCCCGCCGAGGCATAGATAGCGCCGGCGGAGGCGGTAAGCGCTCCGGCGCTACCGATATCAACCTGCCACTTGATTCCGCCGCCTGGAGCATACGCCGCCAGCGTCGAGGCGCCGGCCATCGCGGCAACGGAACCATCGGGCAATACCGCGGGGGCGGTTCCCGTGGAGAGCTGATTCAGAATCGTCTTGCCGGCCGCGTCGAGCCCGTGGAGGACGCCGTCGGTGGTAATGAAATAAATAGATCCGTTTGGACCCGTGGCAATTGGGCCGCGCAGCGGCGCGCCGGCCGCTTCAGTCCATCGCAGCACTCCGGCACTCTTGCCGGCAGGTGCTGACTCGCTAATCGGCGTCGAATCCTGATGCGGGGTTGCGATCGCGCTGGCAAGCGGCGTCGGACACTCGGGGCAGATCGGGGGCGGATTGTCCACCGCAAAAACCCCCACGGAAACCTCGTTGCCGGTAATATCGCTGGCGCTCGCGGAGATACACGCGCACCCGGGAGTGCCGCCGGTAAAGACGCCCGCCTCGCCAGCGACCGGCGGAACCACCACGTTTGGATCTGAGGAGTTCCAAAGCACGAAATCGGTCACATCGCGATACCGTGTGTGGCCATCGAGCACTTCGGCGGCTTGCGCGCCGAATGCGACCGTTCCGCTCTGCACCACGCTGGTTGGAGCGGCGGTCGGCATCGCGGTGGGCGTGGGCGATCTGGTAACGGTTGGGGAAGGGCCGTGCGGCGATTGCGTGGGCGAGGCGGTGGGCGTTTGCGACGGTGGTCCGCCCGCGTAAACGATGATCGATTGAATCGCAAAACCGGGCGCCGGAGTCGGACTTGGCCCGCCGGAACTACCGCTGCTGCAACTGTTTGTTCCAACCATGAACGCGCTGGCAATCATCAGCACGACCGGGGAAATCAATAGCCATCTAACTCGCCAAGACATCGCGACAGAAGCTATGACCGCGCCGCCGCGAGATGTCAAGGCGCTCGCGAATGGCTCATCGGCCAGTGTCATGTGCGGAGCGAAGGACTTCGTGCAGCGCAAGGCAACCGCGTATTGCGGCGTCAAGCCGGGGTCGTGATTTGTCGGCCAACCGTCGCAGAAAAAAAGAGGCGGGCCCATGGAGAGGGGGGGAGACCCTCCACGGCCCGCCGTCATATGCCGCCCGACGTTGCGCCGGACGGCTTGCCGGTTGGTGGTGGGAGGAGCATCCAACCGGCTGGGTGCGAGAGCCTTGCACCCGATCTAACAGACGACGCATTCCGAGGATTATTCAAACCAAAAAAAGCGTCGCCAATACGGCAATATTTCCTTTCGTCGAGCGGGGCGATCGGCGGGTCCATCGCCGATCTTGGCGGGAAATTATGGCAATCGCAGCTATTTACACTTGGCGAAATCAGGCGGAGAGAAAAAGTATTGCGCGATAGGCGGCAATTGCGCGGATGGCAGACCGGGTGGCGATGCGATGAATATCCCCCAGAGTGCCGCTGTCACGATAGCACCAACATTAGCGATTGCGGCTAGCGTCGCGGCCGAATCGTGCGGTCCAAGGCGCGCTTGGCCTTCCAACGCCATCCGGGCATAGATGAGGTTGAAGAGCAGCGTGGCTGTTAGGACGGCATAAAGCGCAGGCGAAGCCCGCGATTCAAACAGCAGGGGAACGATAAGCGCGGCGGCGAAATACAGATACCGTTCATGGATCCTGGTTCCGAGCACGAACATCGCAAGATAAGCGAAAAATACTGAAAACATCAGCGTGGATGGCTCCGGCCTGCGCCAAACGACATAGCCCGCGAACAGTATTGCCGCTGACATCAGGATGGCGCCCAACGCAAAATACGATATTCCTGCCATCGTCGCTGAATCCGCCGACCACAGGCCGCCCAGGAGATACATCAAGTTGAAAGCATTCGCGGTCGCGCGCGGAAACCATCCGAATGAAGCCGCATACAAATCGAACATCCACGTCCACGAGTGGCCGAATTGAAACGGCGCAATCACAATGATCGCGGCAATTAGAGCGGCGCCGGCACTTCGCAGCCAATCTTCGCGCCGTCCGCAAGCCAGCGTCCATATACCGAGCAAAGGCAGCATCAGGAGGCCTTGGCCTTTGGTCAATGCCGCGATTACAGCGACCGCCCAGCCCATCGCGAACCGCGATTCGGCAACCAGCATCACGCTCAGTAAAATGAGCGTCGTCAGGACGGCATCGTTTTGTCCCCAACTCAGGCTCGTGTAAATGAATGCCGGATTGATTGCCAGCAGTATCGTGCCGATTAGCGCGAGATGTGCCGATACGCTTCGCCGCAGAACCGCATACGCCAATATTGCAAGGATGAAGTCCGCCAACACGAGCGGAATTTCGACGCCGATGTGGAGCGCTTCTTCAGGATGCTGCGTGCCAAAGGCGGAAGCGAGTACGCCGGCCGGCCATAGCGCATAGAGATAGGCGGGCGTGTATTTGCAGGCGTACTCAGGATCGTAAATCTTTCCCGGTCCCAGCGATGCCAATACCGAAGCCCACAGCTTGAACTGCTTGATATCCTCCAAGTAGCCGGGGAACGACGGTATGAGCGCAATCTTGATGATCGCAATGACGAACAGCAGCACGATCGCCGTCAGAAACGTCCGGTCCCGCTCCTTGATTAGCGGCCGGATTGTTATCGCAATTGCGGAGGCAACGAGCGCGAAAATCGCGAGGCCGCAGATCGAGCCAAGTATGTAAATCGCGTTCTGGCTATCCCCGGTCACGAGGCAAAACTAACTCACGAACGCTTTTCGAGTGCAACTACCCCGGCCCGCCAAATAAATTTCATATGGCGCTGCCTCATGCATCGAGGCGCACGTGGCTCAAGTCGATTGGTCATCGAACTTCGGAAAGAACCCGGTCCTCATTGCTAAAAATTTAATTATGATTCGCGGCCGAGAATTTCTTCAGCGGCACGCTGTCCGGACTCGATCGCGCCGTCCATGTAGCCATGGTTGACGCGGCCCAACTCCGAGCTCGTCCAATGCAGCCGCCCGATCGGCGCCGACGGCAGGCCGCCGAACGCCGTGAGCGCGCCCGGTTCCGGGGTGCTCATATGCCCGCCCCTCAACCATGGATGATTGGTCCAGCAGAAATCGAGATAGTCCACAGGATGAGCGGCTTCCGGACCAATCAGCCGGGTAAACTCGCCGAGCGCGGCCTGCCTGCGCGCGTCCGCATTCAAAGCTGCAAACGCTGTTCCCGGAGGTCCGGTCAAGAATCCCACCAGCATTCCGCGGCCTGACTCGGCCAATCCGTCAACGACCATCTGTACAGGTCCATCGGCTGCCAGTCCGATCCCGTTAAGTCCCTTGTCTCGCCACCAAGGCCGGTCGTAGAACGCGATTGCCTTGGAGTACCCGCCAAGCCGGGTCCGCCGCAAAGCCTCGACTCGGCCGGCAGGCAGGCTAGGCGAGAATTCGATATCGAGCACGCGACCCGGGCAGAAGGCAATCAGGCAAAGGCGCGCCGTACGACTACCCGTGTGTGTATGCGCGGTAACTCCGTGATCGTTCTGCTCGACTACTTTTACCGGATTTTCGAGCTCCACGGGCCGCGAAAGTTGCCCGGCCAAACGGTCACAGATCTGCTGCGTTCCTCCGACCAACGTGTCCTGCTGTGCGCCGCCCTTGAAATCGCTTATTCGCTTCAGGCCGCCGCCGGCCTCAAGCATGGCGAGCAGATGAAGCGCCGATAATTCCGCCGGCAGAGCACCAGTGGTGAGCGCGACAATCATGTCAAACAGGGCGCATCCCGACGGCGTGCGATAGACGCGGTCGCGCAAATCGGCGCCCGTCATGTTATCGAGCGACGCCCGCCGTTGGTCCCCGGCAGGACCGTCGAAACCAAGTCCACGGTATTGCCACCACAGCCGGATCGTCCCGATCGCGGCATCGGCCATAACCGCGGGAGCGAGAATCGGGACCGAGCCGCGGTATAGCTGGCGCTGGCCTGCGACCCTGATTACGGTTCGCCCGCCAACCGGCTGTGGACGGGTGGCAATTCCCAGCTCACGGACCAAACTGGCAATGTGGTTCTGGCCGGGGCCGATCCAATGGGCTCCCAAATCGACGTGATCATCGCCCACCTGGACGGTGCGCATCCGGCCGCCGACGCGATCGGAAGCCTCCAGCACGATGACGCTGCGGCCCGCACGTTCCAGCGCGCGTGCCGCGAAAAGCCCGCTTATTCCGGCGCCAATCACCAGGACATCAGCGTCTCTCGGGGCTGATTTAACCGTCATGATGTTTCCGTATCGGGGTTCGACACGCTATCTCAGCCCATCGAAGCTCTGGTGCGTAATTCCCCGGGCAGGGCTACTGCCGACTGTCAATCAGCAAATCCACTCTGGACGAACACGCTGCCCTTGGGTCCGATTCGGATGCATTCGGCCTGGCCATTGTAATCGGGATTGCAAATTGGTTTGTCAACGGCCGGACACTTGAACAAATCCGCGTCAAGTTGCTGGCACTCACCGAGATTGAAATGCAACTCGGTTTTCGCCAGCGCGGCTTGAACCGCCGGCGAAGGTTCGGATGACGAGCATCCGGAAGCAAACAGCATCGCCACCATACCGGCTGCGGCTATTGCGCCTGCGATATTCTTCCTCAAGATTTTGTTCATCTCGATTTCCTTGCGATGATGACGCTGGCCGGTTTCCCCTGTTGGTGTTATCAAGGCCGTTCTTCGCAAGCAGTCTTCGCATACTCTGCTCAAAAAAGGGAGAGTCATTTGAAATCGGACAATCCAGCCAGATGGACATCGCCGAGAATGATGCCGCTGCTTGAGCAATCGTTTGTTTGCTAATAGGTTGGCGCTTACGCGCCCGTAGCTCAACTGGACAGAGCATCGGACTTCGGATCGCGTCTCATACATTCTGGTGCGTCATGCTGGGTCCTCTAGCTTTGAAAAATCGCGTCTTTTTAGAAATCAACGTCACGTAGGATCACGCTGTGGAAGCTGAGAGTGGTCACTCAGTGGGCAGTCGACGTTCCTCTGACCAATATGGAAATCCTGCATCAAAGATTTGTAGCGCCGATTCATTGTGAGGTTTTGGGGAGGCAGAATTCAGGCAGGGTGGGTCAGGTTCAGCTTTCTTATGTGCTGGCGACGTCGGCGATGGACCGCTACCTTTTCTATGTCGCGCTGACCCGCCATCGGCACCAGGCAGACATTTGTGTCGGTCGGGAAGGTTTCAAGGATCTCGCTCGTAAGCAGCAAGGAATATATTGATGCGGATTACTGCAAGTTCTATGTGAGCCACGCCCGCAGTTGCACCGCCTGAGCGGTCGTTCGGTTTAATCGGATGAATCTTGGATTTTCACCCGGGGCGTACTTGTTCGCTTCGCTTGAACGACGGCCGCCCGGCCATTCGTACCATCCAGCCGGCCACGCGCGGATATTTCTCCGGATTGATCGGCAGGCCGACCATCGGATACATCGCGACGCGCGGATAGACCGAGATGTCGGCAATTGAGAACCCGCCTCCGAGCAGGAAATCGCCCTCAAGCGACCGTTCGATGTGATCTACGCGCTGGTAGAGTTGGTGCGCCAGCAAGGCCGCTTCATCCTCACCGACCGCAGTCCCGTCGTAGACCCTGCTTACCCAGTCTATGTGCGCCGGATCGTCGGTGGAGCGGCGCACATCGCGCATCACATCGTCCTTGGGCCGCTGGCGATCGAGCGGGCCAATCACGCGCAGATACATCAGCGGCCGGTATTCCTTGGCCATCGCCAATTCGAAGGCTTGCCACATCTTCGCGCGCGCGCATTGCCAGGGATCGGCGGGATAGAGGCGCGGCTGGGGGAACACCGCGTCGAGGTACTCGGTGATGACATTCGATTCGTAGATTACGCGATCGCCATGGACTAGCGTCGGCACCAAGCCGTTGGGATTGAGCGCGAGGTATTCCGGCCGCTTCTGCTCCATCCGCGTCAGATCGACGATCCTAGTTTCCCATTCCAGCCCCTTTTCGAGCATCACGATGCGCACGCGGCGGGCGCAGGGCGATCCATGGAAATCGTAAAGGATGAGTGTGTCTTTCATCGGTCATATCCTCCGGCCATTGACTTCGAAAACGATTCTGCATAAATATGACTAGACAGTCAAGTTTGAACCATATGGTCAAAATTGTAATGACAAGCGAACGTTCTCCAGCCCAGCCGGCAGCAAGCAACGGTGTTGGCCGGGTCGGGCGGCGAAAGGCGCGTACCCGTCAAATGCTTATCGATGCGGCGCGCGCTCTTTTAGCGGAGCGCGGCATCGAGTCTCTTAGTGTCGACGAAATAACGGAGCGTGCCGACGTCGCGAAGGGGACGTTCTACAACTACTTCGATGACAAGGACGATCTGGCGCGCGCGGCAGCAGCTGCGGTCCGCGCTGAACTAGAGACGGAGATCGGCCACGTCAATGCGCGTATCGCCGATCCGGCGGTTCGCATCGCACGCGCCTTCGTCAGTGTGCTGTGGTTTGGAATTCTCAAGCCGGAGCACGCCAGCGCGATGATGCAGTTATTTCCGAACGCTGCGGACCCGTCTGCTCCGCTCAACAAGGGCGTGTCTGCGGACATCCGGGCGGGGCTTGCGGCTGGTCGTATTGATGTCCCATCGGTCGAAGCAGGCGTCGCGTATGTCGTCGGAGTCGCCGTAGTGGGCCTCAATCGCGCCATCGGTTTTAGCCATGAAAGGGGCGGGGTATTTGCACGCTCATTAGGCGCGATTTTATTGCGCGGCTTGGGGCTCTCTCGTAACGAAGCCTCACGCATCATGAATTCGGCGGTAGCTTCAATAATGGAAAGTAACAGCGCGGAGGTGTCGCGATGGGAATAAAAGTTCAAGACCTTGCATATGTCAGGTTCCGCGCGCCGGACCTGGACGCGATGGAGACGTTCTTGGGCGATTTTGGAATGCTCACCGCCGAAAAGCGGCCCGACGTCCTATACACGCGCGGCACGGATTCCGACGCGTTCCTGCATGTTACTCACCTCGGTGACGCCGGCTTTGCTGGAGTCGCCTTCGAAGCCGCATCGCTCGGCGATTTGGAAGCGCTTGCCAAGAGCGAGCATGTCTCGATTTCGCGCCTGGACGGCCCCGGCGGAGGAAGTGTAATCCAGCTGCGCGATCCCGACGGTTTCGCAGTGGAGGTTGTCGCGGGGCGCACTCCGTGCCCCCGAATTGAGGTTCCGCGGGTTGCACCGGTCAACGATTCATATGAAATGCGGCGCCATGACGTAGTGAAGCGGGTTGCTAAAGGACCGTCTCACGTCCTGAGGCTCGGACATTGCGTGCTCGGCGTCAGTAATTTCAGAGCGTCGGAAGCTTGGTACAAGTCGCGCTTCGGGCTGATCACTTCGGACGAGATTACCCTTGGCGCTCCCGGTGAGGCGTTCGGAGCCTTCATGCGATGCGATCGCGGGCCGCTTCCGAGCGACCATCACACGCTTTTCCTGCTCGCGTCGAGCGCCCCTAAATTTAATCACGCCGCTTTCGAGGTGGCGGATTTCGACGATCTGATGTGCGGCCATGATTGGCTCAAGGAGAAAGGCCGGCGTCACGAATGGGGTGTCGGACGCCATCTGCTTGGGAGCCAAATCTTCGACTATTGGCGCGACCTGTGGGGCCATACGCTCGAACATTGGACAGACGGCGATCTTCTCAGCGCTGAATGGGGCTCGCGTGTGTCATCGATTGCCGATCTGATCGGCGTGCAATGGGGCCCGCCGGCGCCGCCAACGATGGGGTCCTGAGAGGGCAGCACGATGAAACTTGCAACCTATTTTTATCGGGGCGTAACAAAAATCGGCGCAATCAAGGGCGACGGAATATTGGATCTTCGCCGCCACCTTTCCGATCTTCCGTCCGCCATGACCGACCTGATCGAGCGATGGGACGATTTCCGCGTGAAGGTAGCGAGCCTTGTCGAAAATGCCACGGCTGATGTCGCGCGTGCGGATGTGCATTTGCTAGCGCCCATTTCGCGACCGGGCAAGGTGATGGCGATTGGGCTGAACTATGCCGACCACATAAAAGAGACCGGCCAGCAAACGCCAACGGATCAGGTTTGGTTCTCGAAAGCGGCAACGTCGATCAACGGACCCTTTGACCCGATCGAAATTCCCATCGTTTCCACGATGGTCGACTATGAGGCGGAGCTGGTCGTGATTATTGGCAAACGCTGTAAACATATCCCGGCCGAACGGGCTGCTGATGTTGTATTCGGTTATTGCGCAGGCAACGACGTCACCGTGCGCGATTGGCAATTGCGCACGCCGCAATGGGTTCTTGGAAAATCCTTCGACACCCACGCGCCGATTGGCCCCTGGATCGTTACGGCGGACGAAATAGGGGATCCGCACTCGCTGGGCATTCGATGCCTTGTCAATGGCGAATTACGCCAGAATTCGAACACCAAGAATTTGGTATTCAATGTGTTCGATCAAATTGCACATTTGAGCCGCGCGATGACGCTCGAACCGGGCGATGCCATCTTCACCGGCACGCCGGGGGGCGTTGGGTTGGCGATGGTTCCGCCAAAGTTCCTTAAAGAAGGCGACAGAGTGCGCGTTGAGATCGATCGAATCGGCGCGATCGAGGCCACGATGCGGCCCGAAGCCGCACGGTAATCCGCTAATGAACCTGGAAACTGATGTCCTAATCGCGGGCCTTGGCCCTGTGGGCGCGGCTTTAGCCGCCTTGCTTGGCAAGTGGGGCGTATCCGCGATCGCAGCAGAGCGCGAGAAGGAGGTTTACCGCCTTCCGCGCGCAGCCCATTTCGATCACGAGATAATGCGGCTGTTCCAGCAACTGGGCATCGCCGCCGAAATTCGCGATTCGGTCCGAGTCCTTCCGGCCTACGAGTTTCGGAACGCCAGTGGCGAGAAATTGCTCCGATTCGACCTGACTGCCAGCCGCACACCGTCGGGGTGGGCGCGGAGCTACACGTTCCATCAGCCCGCGATGGAAATTGCATTACGCCGGCGGCTTGCGGAATTTCCGCAGATCAAAACCCTGACCGGCCACACTTTGACGGGAATTTCCGCCAACGATCCCAATGGTGTCACTGTCACAGTTTCCGCTCCAGACGGCCGCGAGTATAGCGTCCGCGCGCGATTTTTGGTTGGGGCGGACGGAGGCGCGAGCCTCGTGCGCCGCCTCGCTGGAATTGAGGTATTCGATTACGGCTTCGAGGAGTCTTGGATTGTCGTCGACACGATCGTTAAAGACGAATCGGGCCTTCCAAGTTATGGATTGCAGATCTGCGATCCTGCCCGCCCGACCACGGTGATGCCGATGAGTCCGGGGCGGCGTCGCTGGGAATTCATGCTGTTGCCGGGTGAATCCGCGGAGGAAATGCTCGCGGACGCAAATATCGCGAAATTGCTTGCGACCCAAGTCCGTCCGAATCAGGCGGAGGTCGTGCGTAAGGCTGTCTACACGTTTCATGGCTTGGTTGCGAGGCGGTGGCGCGATGGCTCGATACTTCTTGCCGGCGACGCGGCTCATCAAATGCCGCCCTTTATGGGGCAGGGAATGTGCTCGGGTCTTCGCGATGCGGCGAACCTGGCGTGGAAGCTGGCTCTGGTCTGCAAGGAGCAAGCGGATCCCGCGTTGCTCGATACCTACCAGATCGAACGCGAGCCGCACGTGCGATTCATAATAGAAAGGGCGATCGAAATGGGCAGGATAATCTGCACCCTAGACCCGAACGCCGCCCGTATCCGTGATGATCAAATGATCGGCCGCGACTCCGCTTCGCCTTCGGCGGTACCGCCGGATCTGCCGCCCATCAGCGGCGGTTTCGTCTCAACCACGGCGATGGCCGGTACGCTCTTCCCACAATCTCATGCGCGGCTCAGAGACGGCCGGCAAGGAAGGCTTGACGACCTGATGGGACACGAGTTTTGGCTCGTTTCGAAGGGTTCAATCGAGACCGAGTCAATGCCCCATCTGAAAGTCGTTCAGATTGGTGCCGATCTTGTAGACGACGGCACTGTTGAGGAATGGCTGCGGAGGGCCGGTGCCGAGGCAGCTTTAGTTCGGCCGGATCGTTACGTCTATGGCACAGGTGCCGCCCGGGAGCTGCTTTCCAGTCTTCGCAACCTGATACTCAAGGCGCCAGCATCGGATCTGGCGGCTTCCCGACTGAAAGTCGCGAAACCTTAGAGGATTCGACAGCTAACCGGACTTTTGGAAGCGCCCTATGTACCGAGATTGTATCGTTCGGAGCCACTTTTCCCCCAAGACATTGCCGAATGGAGTGCCGTCCATTCTATCGGTGGAATGGAATCTATTGTGCGATTGAGCAAAATACTGCTGTTTTCTCAAATTACAAATTGGCACGGGACGTGAATGGCAGTTCCGCCGATACCAAAGCCTCGATCTGGAGCGCAACAAGATCATGATAACGCAACAAATCGTTTACCCCGCGGTGGGCACTAGGTGATGGAATCACGGTCTACGGAAAACGGTTGGAATGGCCAAGTTGGCTGTTCCGAAGAAAAACGTCGGAGGAAGGGCATGAACGCGCAATCGCCTGGCGGCGGGGGAGCGTCGGGAAATCCTCACAACCTGGCCCGATCTTACGAGATTGCGAGGAAACCACTCTATCGGGATCTCTGGACGGCGTCGCGCGAATTCGCACGCTCTTTCCTATTATTGGTGTCAACGTTCGCGCTTGCGGTTTCGGTGGGCGGTTGCGGGTTCATTCACCTCAATCCGGACTCGGAACTGGCCCCGTCTGACAAAGCGGAGAACGTCTGGAAGCCGCCTCCCTCCACCGAGACGCTAAATCGTCCTTTCACAAATCTCGAACAACTTCGGGCCTCACAGGAGAGGGGCGACCTTCAATCATCGGGAAAACAAACCTATGACCTGCCCGCACTCGTCGACCTTGCGTTAAGGCTGAGTCCGCAAACCCGGCATGCGTGGTATGTGGCGTTGGAATATGAAGGCCAACTCGGCCGGTCGCAAGCCAACAATTATCCGATGGTCGGCGCGGAGAGCGAGGGCGGGTACTTCAAGCTGCCGCTCGAGTTTCCGGGACAAACTCTGAAGATAGAAAATTGGGCCGCCGTCCCTCAATTCAAGGTCAGCTACGATTTACTCGACTTCGGCCGCACTCGCGCAAATGAGCGAAAAGCCCGCGAACAGCTGATCGCGCAGAACTTCAACTTCAATCAGGCAATCCAGGACGTCGTCTTCAACGTGGAAAGGGCCTTCTATGTTCTTGCGGCGGCGAATGCCGACGTGAGTGCGGCGGACGCCAACCTCAAGCTCGCGAATATCGCCCTGGCTTCCATCGAACAATCTCACCAGGTTGGCCTCGCAACCAAGCCGCAGGTGCTGCTCCAAAAGGAGGTCCAGGCAAGGGCGGTATACGACCTTGAAAACGCAAACTCGCAAGTGCACAACGCCGAAGCCTCGCTCCGTCAGGCAGTGGGTGTCTCCGCCGACACCAACCTGAATGTCGAGGCTGGTCAGCTCGACCGCCTGCCAAAAAATCTGGGTGCCGACGTTGAGGCACTAATTAACGAAGCGATACGCGAGCGCCCCGATCTGGCTGCGGAAATCGCCGCCGTGCGGGCCGGTGACGCCGCCATCGAACGCGCAAGAGCGGAGTTCTATCCGGAAGTCAGCGTGGGTGGGAATTATGGGCAGGTGATTTGGAGCTACACGGTCAACGGCGGACACACCCAGAACATCAATCAGCCGTTTTATGGGGCTGCGGTAAACCTGCGATGGGATATCTTTACCGGTTTCGATCGGTACTACGCTCTACAGCAGGCAACTGCGGAGAGGAACGCGGCGCTCTCCGACCTCAAGTCGCTTCAACTCAACGTGATCGCTGGTACCTGGACCGCCTACTACGACTTCCTCTCCGCGAAGAAGAAGCGCGATGCCGCGCAGGCGTTGCTCACTTCATCTGACGAGTCCTATCAGGCCAACTTCGAAAGCCATCGGTACGGCTTGGCGACGATCACCGACCTCATTTCGGCCGAACGGGACTTGATGGAGGCGCGATACACCCTAATCCAGAGCAAGGCCGATCTTCTCATCTCCTCTTGCAATCTGGTTCACGCCGTCGGCGCAGCATCTCGGTCGAACGCGAGGATACCATGAACTTCGATCGTGAACAGAATACTCAGCCGCGGTCTGGAGCGAACGACTATGGCATCGCCTGAATTTCAAAAGACACGTGCTTGGTGGGTACGGGCTGCGCTAATCGCAGCCGCCTGCGCCATTGCATTTTTGGCCTGGCAGCTTCTCAAGCCAAAAGGCTTGCCGGAAGGTTTCGCAAGCGGAAACGGGCGCATCGAGGCGACCGAGGTCGACGTCGACGCCAAAATTGCGGAACGAATTCGAAGCGTGCTGGTGCACGAAGGCGACCTCGTCCGCCCCGGGCAGCTTCTGGTCCAAATGGACACCGACGTACTCATGGCACAGCGCAGGGAAGCGGAAGCGGAGCTTCAGAGTGCGCTCGTCAGCGTCTCGACCGCCAAGAGCGAGCTCACGCGAAGGCAGGCCGAGAAGACCGCAGCAATCGCGGTGATAGCGGAGCGAAAAGCGGAGCTTGATGCCGCTCAGAAATTCTTCCTGCGCAACCAGGCGCTCGCCCCGAAAGATTTTGTCACGGTTCAAGCTTTGGATAACGCCCGCGCAAATTTTAAGAGCGCGGAGGCGGCGGTCAGTGCGTCGGAGGCGCAAGCCGCGGCCGCTGATGCCGCCGTCGGTGCGGCCACCTCCGAAATTCTTGATGCGCAGGCGAAGGTGGACGCCGAACGAGCTACTATCGAGCGCATCCAAGCCAACATTGACGACAGCGAGCTTCGTTCGCCAGTGGACGGACGCGTGCAGTATCGCGTTGCAGAGCCGGGCGAGGTCCTCCCATCGGGTGGGCGTGTGTTGAATCTGATCAATCTGGAAGACGTGTATATGACCTTCTTCCTGCCCGACAAACTGGCCGGGCAAGTAGCCGTTGGCGCGGAGGCGCGAATCGTACTCGACGCATTCCCCAAGGTTGTCATTCCGGCCAAAGTGAGTTTTGTGTCCAGCGTCGCGGAGTTCACGCCCAAGACGGTGGAGACGGCGGAAGAACGCCAAAAGCTTACCTTCCGGATAAAAGGCCAGATCGCGCCGGAGTTGCTCCGCCAATACTTGAGCCAGGTGAAAACAGGGCTGCCCGGGATGGCTTATGTGCGGCTCGATCCGAATGCCCAGTGGCCGAGCTATCTACAGGTGCAGCTGCCGCCTCCACTTAGCCAAACACAATGAGCAACGGTCAGCGGAATCTGCCCGCGGTCGCCCAAATTCGCGACTTAAGCCTGCGTTACGGCAAAACGCTGGCGCTGGATGGCATTAGTTTGGACGTGCCCGCGAATTGCATGGTGGGAGTTATCGGTCCGGACGGCGTTGGCAAGTCGAGCCTGCTCTCGCTGCTGGCCGGCGCGCGCGCGATTCAGTCCGGGCAGATCATGGTGCTGGGGGGCGATATGGCCTCGGCGGAACATCGCCGAGCGGTGTGTCCGCGAATCGCATACATGCCGCAGGGCCTGGGCGGGAATCTCTACCCAACCCTCTCTGTGTTCGAAAACATCGATTTCTTTGGCCGCCTGTTCGGTCATTCGAAGGAAAAGCGCGAACAACGTATTGCCCAGCTTCTGGAAAGCACTGGTTTGGCCCGGTTCGCGGAGCGGCCCGCCGGGAAGCTTTCCGGGGGGATGAAGCAGAAGCTTGGCTTGTGCTGCGCTCTGATCCACGACCCAGATTTCCTCATCCTCGATGAGCCGACCACGGGTGTCGATCCCCTTTCGCGCCGGCAATTCTGGGAACTGATCGCGCGCATTCGGGCGGAACGGCCCGGCATGAGCGTGATGGTGGCCACCGCTTACATGGAGGAAGCCTCGCAATTCGACTGGCTAATGGCAATGGACGCCGGCCACGTGCTTGCAACCGGTTCACTGCAAGAGCTGCTTTCACGTACCGGCACAGCTTCGCTGGAGGCCGCGTTTATCGCTCTGCTGCCTGAAGAAAAGCGGCGCGGCCACCGCGCGGTAGAGATTCAGCCACGTCCGCGGGTGGAGGGCGCGGCCGTTGCGATCGAAGCCAAGGGCTTGACGATGCGGTTTGGCGACTTTACGGCCGTCGATCATGTCAGCTTTAACATCGAACGCGGCGAAATTTTCGGCTTTCTCGGCTCCAACGGCTGCGGCAAGACCACGACGATGAAGATGCTGACCGGGCTGCTTCCGCCGACCGAGGGGACGGCCCGGCTATTCGGACAGCTGCTAGACCCGGACGACCTCGACACCCGCCGGCGGGTCGGTTACATGTCGCAGAGCTTTTCGCTTTACACCGAACTGACGGTTCGCCAGAACCTCGAGCTTCACGCGCGGCTCTTCCAAGTGCCGGCTGAAATTATCCAAGATCGCGTTGGGGAGGCGGTGAAACGGTTCGATTTGGCGTCTGTGATAGATGCGCTTCCGTCGGCTTTGCCGATGGGCCAGCGCCAGCGCCTGTCGTTGGCAGTGGCGATGATTCACCACCCGGAGATGCTGATTCTCGACGAACCTACCTCCGGAGTCGATCCGGTCGCGCGCGATGGTTTCTGGGAAATCCTGATCGAACTTTCGCGCCGCGACCAGGTCACGATCTTCGTATCGACGCATTTTATGAACGAGGCAGCGCGCTGCGATCGCATATCATTAATGAATGCGGGAAGGGTGCTGGACAGCGATGCTCCGGCAGCATTGGTTAAGAAGCGTGGGGTAAAATCACTGGAGGAAGCCTTTATCGCCTACCTCGAAGAGGCGACCGGCGCAACCGAGCAGAGCCGGCCATCACCCAAGGCCATCGTATCGGCCGGCACTCCATCTCCCCAAGGAAGCCCGTCCAAATCGGAAACAGTACAACCCCGTTCCGGTTTCGACTTTCGGCGGATGTTCAGCTACTCCCTTCGCGAGTCGCTCGAGTTACGGCGCGATCCGATGCGCGCTGCGCTCGCACTCGCCGGAACGATGATCCTTATGTTGGTGATTGGCTACGGGATCAGTCTGGACGTGGAGCACCTGGCTTTCGCCGTACTAGATCGCGATCAAACCACAGTGAGCAATAACTATGCGCTTCAATTCATAGGCGCACGACGTTATTTCGTCGAGCACGCTCCGATTGACAGCTACGCGGATCTGGACCGGCGTATGCGTTCAGGCGAGCTGAGTCTGGCGATCGAGATTCCCCCGAATTTCGGGCGCGATCTGGAGCGTGGCCGGACCGCGCAGATCGGAGCATGGATTGACGGTGCCAATCCCACCCGCGGCGAGACCGTTCGCAGTTATGTTCAGATTGTACATTCGCAATGGCTGAACAAGATGGCAGCTCGTGTATTGCATATAGCGGGAGGTTCTTCCGAGAAATCACCAGGCGCATCCTCCGAGAACGCCCCTGCCACGATCGAAATTCGCTACCGCTACAACCCGGACGTCAGAAGCGTGCCGGCTATGGTACCTGCGGTTATCCCGTTGCTGCTCATGATGATTCCCGCGATGCTCGCCTCCCTCAGTGTAGTGCGCGAGAAGGAACTTGGCTCCATCGTCAATCTCTACGTCACCCCGGTGACCCGGCTTGAGTTCCTTCTTGGCAAACAACTTCCTTACGTAGTCATCGCGATGGTGAATTTCGTGATGCTGGTATTGATGGGAATCTGGGTGTTCGGGGTGCCGGTCACGGGCAGTTTTTTTGCGTTGGCAACGGCGAGTCTGTTGTATGTGAACGCCGCCACCGGGTTTGGGCTCCTGATATCGAGCTTCACCCGCAGCCAGATCGCGGCGATTTTCGGGACTGCGATACTTACACTTATTCCGGCAATGCAGTTCTGTGGGGTTCTCGACCCAGTGGCCTCCCTCGAAGGAGTAGGAAAGCTTGTCGGGGAAATATATCCCACTACTTATTACCTAACCATATCGCGGGGAATTTTCTCAAAGGCGCTGGGCTTCTGGAATTTGCGTTGGTTCTACATACCGCTGCTGGTCATTGGGCCATTTCTCGTCGCGCTGACAACGCTGCTGTTGAAGAAGCAGGAGAATTAAGCGATGCGCCTGGCGAACATCTGGAATCTCGGCACAAAAGAACTTCGCAGCCTGGCCCACGATCCGATCATGATCGGTTTGATGATGTATGCGTTTACGCTTTCAGTCTACGCGGTGGCCAAGGCAATTCCGGAAACGCTGAGCAACGTTCCGATCGCGATTGTTGACGAAGATCAATCGCAGTTGTCGATGCGGATCATTGATTCTTTTTTCCCGCCCCAATTCATGAAGCCCGCGATGATCGGTCGCGGGCAAATGGATGAAAGGATGGACGCTGGATTCGACACCTTCGCCCTCGACATCCCACCAAATTTTGAACGGGATGTCATGGCGGGGCGAAACCCAAGAGTCCAGCTCAACGTTGATGCGACACGCATGCATCAGGCGTTTACCGGGGGCGGGTATATTCAGAACATCATTCTCGGCCAGGTAGATGCCTTCGTAAAACGCTATTGCGGCGCCGGGTTGCAGCCGGCGGGAGGGTATCCGCGGTATGGCCGCGAAACCACCGCCGGTTCTTTCGCAGGACGTTCGACTGAGTCTGAGGAGTGGCCGCAGAGGGGGGTCGAAGTGCCGGATCTCGGCCTATATACGCGCTTCAATCCGAATCTCGAAAGATCGTGGTTTGGCGCGGTGGTCGAAATCATCAACGAGGTTACCATCTTGTCGATTGTCCTTACCGGAGCTGCTCTGATTCGTGAGCGCGAGCATGGCACGGTAGAGCATTTGCTGGTGATGCCCGTTACCCCTTTCGAAATTATGACGAGCAAGATCTGGGCGATGGCGCTGGTAGTGCTTGTGGTCTGCGCATTGTCTCTCGTGTTTGTGGTCCATTTCGGAATGTCAGTTCCACTCGAAGGGTCCATCGCGCTTTTTCTAGCGGGCGTAGCGATTGATCTTTTTGCCAATACGGCCCTCGGCATATTTTTGGCGACCTTTGCTCGCTCGATGCCGCAATTCGGGTTGCTGATGATCGTGGTGGTGCTTCCTCTGGTATTTCTGTCTGGAGGCTTCACTCCGTATGAGAGCATGCCCGACGCGGTACAGTTCGTGATGCTGGGCGCGCCGACCACTCATCTAGTAACCCTCGGAGAAGCTATCCTTTTCCGTGGCGCGAGATTTTCACTGATTTGGAAACAATTTGCTGCCCTCTTCGCGATTGGTTCTGTCTTCTTTGGAATCGCGCTTGTGCGCTTCCGTAGGACGATCACCTTCATGGCATGAGCGCAGCGAGGGACAGTTTGATAAACGCTGGTTAAACGTGAGAGTCGGGAAAAAATTTAATTCGAACTTCACCATTGCAAGCGAAAACAATTAATGGCTGCTTCTTCAACATCTGAGATAGCGGTAGGTCTGCCACAAACGATCGCAGCAGTCGTGATCCTAAGCACAATAGTGATTCACTCGTGCGCCTTGGTAGTAATCATTCGCTTTATTCGTCATCACCACGTCCGCGGGCGGACCGGAGTCCGGTTCTGGATAGATGTTGCAATTGTATCGGGAGTTATTGTGCTGGCCGGAGCAGCACATACGCTCGAAATAATGATCTGGGCGGCGGTGTTCATGATCTGCGGGGAATTTAGTCATTTTGCGCCAGCTTTTTGCCATTCCGCGATGCTGTACACCACGCTAGGTCCCGGAGATGTAGTCATGTCTCCCGCGTGGAAGCTTTTAGAGCCTGCCGAGGCGGGCGATGGAATACTGATGTTTGGCGTATCGACGGCGATCGTGATTTCGACAATTCAGTTAATGGTTCGAAGGAAATTCCATGATCTTCCTGATTTTTAGAAGGCGTGTTCAAAAGAAGTCAACTCACATGTGATCGCAGCAACTCAAGGGAGAATCTACGGGCCATGGCCACATTCGAGAGGAAGTCAGAGGCGGTCGGTTACGACGAAAAGACATCGGCAATATCAGCCTACGGTCCGGCCCGCTCCACAATCAAA